>Ga0208633_100024_pt1 | contig 102260 bp, 102 predicted proteins | sample LakWasMet63_LOW9_2_FD_183895 | JGI IMG/M metagenome (GOLD analysis project Ga0208633, IMG submission 183895) | Freshwater sediment methanotrophic microbial communities from Lake Washington under simulated oxygen tension - Sediment Metagenome... | ecosystem: Environmental > Aquatic > Freshwater...
GTAGTCGAGCTGCTTGTACTGTCGTGCTTGTTTCATGTTCACACCTTATTGGTTCTTCAATTGGTGTGTTGCACTTCACTTTTGAGCCCGTCCAGGGCTAGCTGCTGTTTTTGTCATGAAAATCGCGGCAGGCCGGCATCAGTGGTGTCGCCGCGATCTGCCAGTCGTAGAAGGCCTCGACTGCGACGAAGGCGGTATTGAGCGCGATGCCGATGGCAAAGGCGCGGCTGAAGTTGACCGGTGCGTGATGGGATGGCCGTGCGTGTCATGGGCATGGTCGTGCCCAGCGTGGTCGTGGTGCGGATCGTGCGGCATGCCCGCCGTATGCCCGTGCCCGTATGCCCCGGCAGCGGGGGCGGAACCCGTTTACGATGGCGGCATGACCACTGCGACCGTTGCCCCTGACACGCTGGTGCCGCTGCGCCAGGACGCCACCATCATCGGCCTCGTTGGCCTGGCCCATGCCAGTTCGCATTTCTCCCACCTGCTGCTGCCGCTGCTGTTTCCGGTTTTCATGCGTGAGTTCGGCCTCAGCTACTCCGAGCTCGGCTTTCTGATGTCGGTGTTTTTCATCGTCTCCGGCATCGGCCAGGCCGGCGCCGGTTTCGTGGTGGACCGTTTTGGCGCGCGGCGCGTGCTGTTTGCGGCCGAGCTGCTGTTCATCACGGCCTGCCTCGCGGCCTCGCTGGCGCAGGGTTATGCCGGCCTGCTGCTGGTGGCCGTGCTGGCCGGCCTGGGCAATGCGCCGTTCCACCCGGTGGACTTCACCATCCTGAACCAGCGCGTCTCGGCGCTGCGCCTGGGCCACGCCTTCAGCGCACACGGCCTGACCGGCAACCTGGGGTGGGCAGCGGCGCCGGTGTTCCTAGTCGGCCTGGGCAGCGTGGCCGGCTGGCGCAGCGCCTACGTGGCAGCAGCCCTCATGTACGCGGCCATCCTGGCCCTGCTGGTGCTGCAGCGCGACAAACTGCGCACCGAGGTGGTGGTGCGCCAGCCGCAGCACCACGCGGGCAGCGATCTGGCTTTCCTCAAGCTGCCGGTGGTCTGGTGGTGTTTCGCCTTTTTCATGTTTTCCACCATGACGTTGGCACTGGTGCAGAACTACGCGGTGTCCATCCTGCAGGTGCTGCACGGCGCCAGCCTGGAGGCCGCTACGCTGACGCTCACGGCCTATATGCTGTGCGCCGCGGCCGGCATCTTCGTCGGTGGTTTTGTCGCCGCCCGCCGGCCCGACAGCGACCGCGTGGTGGCCTTGTGCATGGGCGGCGGCGCGGTGCTGATGGCACTGTGCGGCAGCGGCTGGCTGGGCGCCAGTGGCACCATGACGGTGCTGGCTGTGACCGGTTTTGCCATCGGCATCGGCGGGCCGTCGCGCGACATGATGGTGAAGAAGGCCACACCCAAGGGCGCCACCGGCCGCGTCTACGGCACGGTGTACTCGGGTTTCGACGTCGGCTTTGCCGTGGCGCCGCTGATGTTTGGCGCGCTGATGGACCGCGGCCAGTACGGCACCACCTTCTTCGTCGCAGCGCTGGTGCTGCTGCTGAGCGTGGTGGCAGCCGCTGGGGTGGGGCGTCGCGTACGCGGCTGATCCATATGCAGCGGCAGGGCACAATCAATGCCCATGAAAACTCAAATTGCCGGCCATCTCCTCGTTGAATGCCTCGTGGCCCAGGGCGTGACGCATGCCTTCGGCGTACCGGGCGAAAGTTATCTGGCCGTGCTCGACGGCTTTCACGCCTACCGCGACCAGATCCGCTTTGTCATCAACCGGCAGGAGGGCGGTGCCGCCTTCATGGCCGAGGCGCAGGGTAAGCTCACCGGCCGCCCGGGCGTGTGTTTCGTCACGCGCGGGCCGGGTGCCACCAACGCCTCGATCGGCGTGCACACGGCCTTCCAGGATTCCACCCCCATGGTGCTGTTCGTTGGTGACGTCGCCAGCGACATGCGCGACCGCGAGGCCTTCCAGGAGGTCGACTACGGTGCCTTCTTCGGCCCCAGTACCAAGGGTTTTGCCAAGCGCGTGGAGCGCATCGACGACGCGCGTCGTATCCCCGAGTACGTGGCGCGCGCCTTCGCCACGGCCATGAACGGCCGCCCTGGCCCGGTGGTGCTGGTGCTGCCCGAAGACATGCTGGTGCAGGAGGTGGACGTGGCGCCGCTGCCGCGCCTCGACGCGGTGGAAGCCTGGAGTGACCCCGGTGCCTTGCGCACGCTGCGCGAGATGCTATTGAAATCGGAGCGACCACTGGTCATCGCCGGCGGGGGCGGCTGGACGCCGCAGGCCGCGCAGGCGCTGCAGCGTTTTGCCGAGAACTGGAAACTGCCGGTGGCCAATGCCTTCCGTTTCCAGGACACCTTCGACAACCACCACCCGCAGTACGCCGGTGACGTGGGCATCGCGCTCAACCCCAAGCTGGCCCAGCGCGTCAAGGACAGCGACCTCATCATCGCTATCGGCCCGCGCCTGGGCGAGATGACCACCGGTGGCTACACGCTGCTGGAAGCGCCGCGCACGCAGCAAAAGCTGGTCCACATCCACGCCAGTGCCGAGGAACTCAACCGCGTCTACCAGGCCGATCTGGCGATCAACGCCACCATGAATGCCGCGGCGCGTTCGCTCGAAGTGCTGAGCGCGCCGCCCTCGGTGTCGTGGGAGAACTGGACGCAGGGTTGCCAGGCCGACTACCTGGCCAACCTGCAGCCGCAGGCGCTGCCGGGCGACATCGACATGCCGGCCATCGTGGCCACGCTGCAAAAGCATTTGCCGGCGGACACCGTGGTCACCAACGGCGCCGGCAACTTCGCTAGCTGGGTGCACCGCTTCTGGCGTTATGCCGGCCTGGCCAAGGGCCACAAGACGCAACTGGCACCGACCAATGGCGCCATGGGCTACGGCGTGCCGGCCGGCATTGCCGCCGCCATCCTGACTGGCCGCACGGTTTTCACCATCGCCGGTGACGGCGACTTCCTGATGAACGGGCAGGAGCTCGCCACCGCGGTGCAGCATGGCGCCAGGACCATCATCGTGCTGCTCAACAACGGCATGTACGGCACCATCCGCATGCACCAGGAGCGCGAGTACCCGCAGCATGTGAGCGGCTCGCAGTTGCAGAACCCTGACTTCGCCGCGCTGGCGCGTGCCTACGGTTATGCCGGCGTGCGCATCACGCGCACCGCTGAATTCGAGGCGGAGCTGAAGGCCGCACTGGCGCGTTCTGAAGGGACGCTGATCGAGGTCATGCTTGACCCGGATGTCATCACCACGCGCGGCACCCTGAGTGCCATCACACAGGCGGCGCTGGCCAGGAAGTGATTTTGCTGAGAGAGGGCACCTTGCAGTGGGGCGCCCAAGAAAAAAGGCCGACTTTGCAGTCGGCCTTTTGCGTAACAGGTGAACCTGATTACTTGAGGTGCTTGCCGATCAGGCCAGCCATTTCGAACATGGACACCTGGGCCTTGTTGAAGACTTCCTTCAGCTTGGCATCGGCGTTGATCATGCGCTTGTTGACGGCGTCTTGCAGCTTGTTCTTCTTGATGTAAGCCCACAGCTTGCTGACCACTTCAGTGCGCGGCAGCGGGCTGTTGCCCACGATGGAAGCCAGTGCGGCGCTGGGGGTCAGGGCCTTCATGAAAGCGGCATTCGGCGTGCGCTTCTTGGCGGGAGCCTTCTTCACAGCGGCTTTCTTGGCCGGAGCTTTTTTGGCGACGACCTTTTTAGCGACGACCTTCTTGGCCGGAGCCTTTTTCGCCGGGGCCTTCTTCGCGACTACTTTCTTAGCCGGAGCTTTCTTAGCAGCGACTTTCTTTGCCGGAGCAGCCTTCTTTGCGGGCGCCTTTTTAGCCGGAGCTTTCTTTGCAGTTGCCATGATTGATTGTCCTTCTAGAAGTTGATTAATCACCAGCGAAGAACTGCTTCTGCACTGGCATTGCGGATGCTACTGGAGAAAAATCGCATCTCCAAGCGAAAAATCGCTTTTTCTCCTCTGAGATGTTGTTTTTTTCATCGTAAGTCGCAAGGCAGTTTCAGGCGGAAAATAGCGCCAGCCTTATCTGTGCCCCCTGGATGGGGGCGTTCGAGCCACCTTCACCGAGAGGAAACCACCCCCAATGAGCACCCCTTTTGCCACCTGTGACCTGTGCGACGGCTTCAAGAACGACAGCTCCGGAGACTTCCGTGTGCTGCCTCCGGTGTTTCGCGATTTCGGCGCCGTGCGCGCCTTCTGCGGCCCGGTGGTGACGGTCAAATGCTTCGAGGACAACTCGCTGGTCAAGGCGATGGTGGACTCTGCCGGTGAGGGGCGGGTGCTGGTGGTCGACGGCGGCGGCTCGCTGCGTCGTGCTTTGCTGGGCGGCAACCTTGGTGCCGCGGCGGCGCGCAATGGCTGGGCTGGCGTGGTGATCGATGGTTGCGTGCGCGATGTGGCCGAACTGGCAACGCACCAGGTGGGCATTCGCGCGCTGGCCAGCATGCCGCTGCCGACCGAGAAGCGCAACGAGGGCCAGCGCGACGTGGCGGTGCAGATCCAGGGTGTCTGGCTGCGGCCGGGTGACTGGCTCTACGCCGATGCAGACGGCATCGTCGTCAGCGCGAAGCCGCTGGTCTGAGTCGCAGCTCTGAGCGCCTCCCGTGCGGACGTATCGCCCGCACGATGGCGTGTCTTCGCGCGGCGACCTTGTCTGGCACGCGTGTCGTGCGCTGCGTGTGCACTTGGCTTCTCCGGCTTGCTCCGTGCGTGGGCGTGAGCGGCAAGCCGCATGGGCCTCCAGGCGGCATTTCAAGATGTATTTTTTGATTTCATATCAAGAAATATTCATGTGGCCTGTCGCGGCTGATTTTCTCAATATGAGATATGTATTTTTATATCGAGAAATGCCATTCGTAACCCATTGATTTTGTTCGATTAAATTTATGTCTTGTATAAGACATAAGAGGTGTACAAAGTCTTATAGAAGACTTAAAGTTCAGTCATCGGGTCTAGAAATGTGCCAATACGCCAAGCGCAGCGGCACCACCGACTGGTTTCATGTAACTCAAGGAGAAATCTCATGCCGAAAAGCCTGACTGAACAACTCAGCCGCGAACAACAGATCGCCGCCCTGGAAAAAGACTGGGCCACCAACCCCCGTTGGAAGGGTATCGAGCGCGGCTACACCGCTGCCGACGTGGTGCGTCTGCGTGGCTCCTTCCCGATCGAGCACACGATTGCCCGTCGCACCGCCGAGAAGCTGTGGGACATGCTGCACACCGAGCCCTACATCAACTGCCTGGGTGCACTCACCGGCGGTCAGGCCATGCAGCAGGTCAAGGCTGGCGTGAAGGCCATCTACCTGTCGGGCTGGCAAGTCGCTGCTGACAACAACACCTACACCTCCATGTATCCGGACCAGTCGCTGTACCCGGTGGACTCGGTGCCGCGCGTCGTGGAAAGCATCAACAACACCTTCCGCCGTGCCGACGAAATCCAGCACGCCAAGGGCATTGATGCCGGCCACAAGGACTACATCGACTACTTCGCGCCCATCGTGGCTGATGCTGAAGCCGGTTTCGGCGGCGTGCTCAACGCCTTCGAGCTGATGAAGGCCATGATCCGTGCTGGCGCCGGTGGCGTGCACTGGGAAGACCAGCTGGCTTCCGTCAAGAAGTGCGGCCACATGGGCGGCAAGGTGCTGCTGCCTACCCGCGAGTCCTGCCAGAAGCTGATCGCTGCCCGTATGGCTGCCGACGTGATGGGCGTGCCCACCCTGGTGATCGCCCGTACCGACGCCGAAGCCGCCGACCTGTTGACCTCCGACTACGACGAGATCGACAAGCCCTTCCTGACCGGTGAGCGCACCAGCGAAGGCTTCTACAAGACCCGCAAGGGCCTGGACCAGGCTGTCGCCCGTGCCAACGCCTACGCCCGCTACGCCGACCTGGTGTGGTGCGAAACCGGCACGCCGGACCTGGACTTCGCCAAGAAGTTTGCCGACGCCGTGCACAAGGTTCACCCGGGCAAGATGCTGGCCTACAACTGCTCGCCTTCCTTCAACTGGAAGAAGAACCTGGACGACGCCACCATCGCCAAGTTCCAGCGCGAACTCGGCGCCATGGGCTACAAGTACCAGTTCATCACGCTGGCTGGCATCCACTCCATGTGGTACAACATGTTCGACCTGTCGCAAGACTACGTGAAGCGCGGCATGTCCGCCTACGTGGAGCGCGTGCAGGAGCCCGAATTCGCTGCCCGTGACCGTGGTTACACCTTCGTGTCCCATCAGCAGGAAGTCGGCACAGGCTACTTCGACGATGTCACCACCGTGATCCAGGGCGGCAAGTCCAGCGTGACCGCGCTGACGGGCTCCACCGAAGAAGAGCAGTTCCACTAAGCACGAAGTACTAAGTACTCGGCCATCCTACGGGGCTGACGCACCTGCGACATCGCAGGTCCGTCGGCCCCGTGCAATTTCCGGGATCGATTTGATTACTTTTGAAAATGTCGACATTCAAGAGAATTAATAAATACTCTTGTTGATTGGCAAAAGAATAATTTAATTTACCTTATTGATCTTCGTCCCTATATTGACGGCATGGTGATCCGGGCGTCTTCCCATTCCCAGGCGAGCATTCAGCACTGAAACGATTTTCAAAACTACGGACCCGCAGGGGCATCAATCAACATGAGCAAGAAATTCAACATCCTGATCCTGGGTGCCTCTTATGGCTCCCTGCTGGCCAGCAAGCTGCTGATGGGTGGTCATTCGGTCACGCTGGTCTGCCGCCGGGAAACCGCTGATCTGATCAATCGCGAAGGCACCCGCGTGCGCATGCCGGTCAAGGGGCGCGAAGGCATGGTGGAAATCGATTCCCGCCAGTTGCCCGGCGTGCTCAATGCGGTTTCGCCCAGCGGTGCCAGCCCCGAGAAATACGACCTGGTCGTGCTGGCCATGCAGGAGCCCCAATACAGCTCGCCGGGCATGCGCGAGCTGATGGAAGCCACGGCCAAGGCCAAGGTGCCCTGCATGTCCATCATGAACATGCCGCCACTGCCGTACCTGGCGCGCATTCCCGGCCTGGATGTGAGCGGGCTGCGTGCCTGCTTCCATGACGCCACCGTCTGGGACCACTTCGAGCCCGGTCTCATGACCCTGTGCAGCCCCGATCCGCAAGCCTTCCGTCCGCCGGAAGAAAAGCCGAACGTGCTGCAGGTCGGTCTGCCCACCAACTTCAAGGTGGCCCGCTTCGACAACCCGGCCCATACCGCGATGCTCGAGCAGATGGAGGCCGACATTGCCGCCGCCCGCCTGAACGTGGGCGGCGAGGCGCTGGACCTGCCCGTCAAGCTCAAGGTGCACGACTCCATCTTCGTGCCGCTGGCCAAGTGGGCCATGCTGCTCACCGGCAACTACCGCTGCGTGCAGGCCGACGGCGTGCGTCCCATCCGGGACGCCGTGCATGGCGACTTGGCACAGTCCGGCAAGGTGTACGAGTGGGTGGTCAACCTGTGCGTCCAGCTGGGTGCCTCGCGCGACGACATGGTGCCTTTCGAGAAGTACGCCGCTGCCGGCCAGGGCCTGCTCAAGCCGTCCTCCGCCGCCCGTGCGTTGGCGGCCGGTGCCACTGACATCGAACGCATCGATCTGCTGGTGAAGCTGGTGGCCGAGCAGAAGGGTCTGCGCAACGAATCCGTCAGTGAGACCGTGAAAGTTGTCAACGGCTGGCTGGAGCGCAACCGCAAGGCCGCTGCCGCAAAAAAAGCGTCTGAGGCGGTTTCGGCCTGAGTGGCGGCCGGCCGGGGCAGGGTCCCCGTGGTTCTGTGACCGCCGCAACAACGCCAGGGGCCCAACCCCTGGCGTTGTTGTTGGTGCCCGGGGTGCCTCGGGTTAGAATGGAGCCCTTGGACGCTGCGTCCGTTCACAAGAGCGAGAAAGGCACCCTGGTTATGACACCGCGAACTACCACCACGAGGTCGACACACCCCAGGGGCTGCTAGTCCGCGCGCCCCGGGCGCAAGGCGCTATCAAATTCAAAGCAAGGCGCGGACGGTTCCGCGCCTTTTTTATTTTCTGCGAGTGATCAATATGGTTCAGATTACGCTTCCCGACGGTTCCAAACGCGACTTTCCCGGCCCGGTCACCGTGGCCGAGGTCGCCGCCTCCATCGGTGCCGGCCTGGCCAAGGCGGCGCTGGCTGGCAAGATCGGCGACAAAGTGGTGGACACCAGCTACCAGATCGGCGCCGACAGCCCGCTGTCCATCGTCACCGCCAAGGATGCCGACGGCCTGGAAGTCATCCGCCATTCCACCGCGCACTTGCTGGCCTATGCCGTCAAGGAACTGTTTCCCGATGCCCAGGTCACCATCGGTCCGGTGATCGACAACGGCTTCTATTACGACTTCTCCTACAAGCGCCCCTTCACGCCGGAAGACCTGACTGCCATCGAGAAGAAGATGGCCGAGCTGGCGAACAAGGACGAGCCGGTGGTGCGCCGCGTGCTGCCGCGCGACGAGGCCGTGGCCTACTTCAAGGGCATCGGCGAGCATTACAAGGCAGAGATCATTGCCAGCATTCCGGCCAATGAAGACGTGAGCCTGTACCGCGAAGGCAAGTTCGAAGACCTGTGCCGCGGCCCGCACGTGCCCAGCACCGGCAAGCTCAAGCACTTCAAGCTGATGAAGGTGGCCGGCGCCTACTGGCGCGGCGACCACCGCAACGAGATGCTGCAGCGCGTCTACGGCACGGCCTGGGCCAGCAAGGAAGAACTGCAGCAGTACCTGACCATGCTGGAGGAGGCCGAGAAGCGCGACCACCGCAAGCTGGGCCGCGAACTCGACCTGTTCCACATCGACGACCATGCCCCCGGCCTGGTGTTCTGGCACCCCAAGGGCTGGACGGTGTGGCAGGGCGTGGAGCAGTACATGCGCCAGGTCTATCGCGATAACGGCTACCAGGAGGTCAAGGGCCCGCAGGTGATCGACAAGACGCTGTGGGAGAAGACCGGCCACTGGGACAAGTACCGCGAGAACATGTTCACCACCGAGAGCGAGAAGCGCGAATACGCTTTGAAGCCGATGAACTGCCCGGGCCACATCCTGATCTTCAAGCAGGGCATCAAGAGCTACCGCGACCTGCCGCTGCGCTACGGCGAGTTCGGGCAGTGCCACCGCAACGAGCCTTCGGGCGGCCTGCACGGCATCATGCGTGTGCGCGGCTTCACGCAGGACGACGGCCACATCTTCTGCACCGAAGACCAGATCCTGGACGAGTGTGTCAACTTCACGGCGCTGCTGCAGAAGGTCTACAAGGACTTCGGCTTCACCAACATCATCTACAAGATCGCCACCCGGCCGGAAAAACGCATCGGCTCGGACGAGAGCTGGGACAAGGCCGAAGCGGCCCTGATGGCCAGCCTGAAGGCGGCCAACTGCGAGTATGAAATCGCCCCGGGCGATGGCGCCTTCTATGGCCCGAAGATCGAGTACACCCTGAAGGACGCCATCGGCCGCCACTGGCAGTGCGGCACGATCCAGGTCGACTTTTCCATGCCGGAGCGGCTGGATGCCGAGTACGTGGGCGAGGACGGCGGCCGCCATCGCCCGGTCATGCTGCACCGGGCCATCGTCGGCAGCCTGGAGCGTTTTATCGGCATTTTGATCGAGGAACATGCTGGCGCGCTGCCCACCTGGCTGGCGCCGGTGCAGGTGGCGGTGCTCAATATCACCGACTCGCAGGCCGACTATTGTCGGGAAATTGCAGAAAAATTGAAGAAATCTCTGCCAAATCAAGAACTTAGGGTGGTGACGGACCTGCGCAACGAGAAAATTACGTATAAAATACGGGAGCATTCAATGCAAAAGCTGCCTTACATCCTGGTCGCAGGCGACAAGGAGAAGGCAGCCGGTGCCGTTGCAGTGCGCGCCCGGGGTAATCGTGACCTCGGTGTGATGTCCCTCGAAGCATTCGTGCAAACCATCGCGGACGACATCGCTCACAAGTCTGTCAGCTAGGCTTCCTCAAGAGGCCCTTTGGCAGTTTGCCTGCGTGTACAGGACGGTTGACGCCACGTTGTTGTGGCAACAAATTTGAAGGATTGAACCATCGCTACTGAATTTCGTGATCGCCGCCAGCGCGAAGAACGCAAGCACCGCCTGAACCGTGAAATCATGGCGCCCGAAGTACGGATCTCGGGTCCGGAGAACGAGCCCATGGGTGTGGTGAGTCTGGCAGAGGCCCTGCGATTGGCAGGCGATATGGATGTGGACCTGATTGAAACCGTGGCCACCGCCAATCCGCCCGTCTGCCGCCTGATGGACTACGGCAAGTTCAAGTTCCAGGAGCAGAAGAAGGCCGCCGAGGCGAAATCGAAGCAGAAGGTCATCGAGGTCAAGGAAATCAAGTTCCGGCCCGGTACCGACGATGGTGACTACAACATCAAGTTGCGCAACATCAAGCGCTTCTTGGAAGACGGTGACAAGTGCAAGATTACCTTGCGCTTCCGTGGTCGCGAGATCACGCACCAGGAAATTGGCATGGCGCTGCTCAACCGCATGCGCGATGAATTGGCGGATCTGATCGTGGTTGAGCAGTTCCCCAAGCTGGAAGGCCGGCAGATGATCATGATGATCGCGCCGGGCAAGAAAAAGGCTGGTGGCGCTGCGCCCAAGCCGGCTGCTGAAGCAGCGCCGTAAAGATTCGTTTTCCGTCGGTTTGGTCACCGGCGGGAATCGCCGGGAAAGCGAGAGCTTTCCCGAAAAGTGGTGAATCCCAGGATTCACTGCACAAGTGGCGGGTTTCGTACCCGCCACACAAGTGGCTCGGGGCCAACAAGTCCGGAATGGGTTTCCGGCGCCTCACGAGCACAAAGTAAAAGGAGCATTCCAATGCCCAAGATGAAGACCAAGAGCGCGGCGAAGAAACGCTTCCGCGTTCGTCCCGGTGGTACCGTCAAGCGCGGCCAAGCTTTCAAGCGTCACATTCTGACCAAGAAGACCACCAAAAATAAACGCCATTTGCGCGGTGCAGTGACGGTGCATGAGACCAACATGGGTCACATGGCACAGATGCTGCCTGGCATGGGTATTTAATTAACGACGAACAAGGAGTAATCAAATGCCTCGCGTCAAACGTGGTGTAACGGCTCGCGCCCGCCATAAGAAAGTTCTCGCCCTTGCCAAGGGCTTCCGCGGTCGCCGCGGTAATGTCTTCCGCATCGCCAAAGAAGCGGTGATGAAGGCCGGGCAGTATGCCTACCGTGACCGCCGTACCAAGAAGCGTGTCTTCCGTCAGCTGTGGATTGCCCGTATCAACGCGGCAGCCCGTCAGTGCGGCATGACCTACAGCCAGTTCGCCAACGGCCTGAAGAAGGCCCAGATCGAGATCGACCGCAAGGTGCTGGCCGATATCGCTGTGCACGACATGGCTGCCTTCGCCGGCATCGTGGAGCAAGTCAAGGCCAAGCTGGCTGCTTGATCTTCACGCCAGGGGTGCTATTTTTCGATAGCGCCTCGCGCACAAGAAACAAGGGCTAGAGCTTTAAAAGAGCTTTAGCCCTTTGTCATTTTGAAAGCGATCAGGAGATGGGGGTGGCCGGTGGCTACCCTGATGTCCTGATCTCTTTGCATAAGCGGATGTGAACATGAACGAGTTGGACGCCATCGTCGGCAGCGCGAAAACGGCCTTTGTCGAGGCCACCACCCCGGTCGATCTGGAAAACGCCAAAGCGCGCTTTCTGGGCAAGACCGGCCGCATCACCGAGCTGATGAAGGGCATGGCTCAACTGTCCGTGGAGGAAAAGAAGACGCGCGGCGCCGCCATCAACGTGGCCAAGCAGGCGATCGAAGCCGCCCTGAACGAGCGGCGCCAGGCCCTCGCCGAAGCCGAGCTGCAGGCCCAGCTGCAGGCCGAGGCGCTGGACGTCACGCTGCCCGGCCGCGCCCGCGGCAACGGCGGCCTGCACCCGGTGTCGCTCACCATGGAGCGCCTGGAGGCCATCTTCGGTTCCATGGGCTTCGAAGTGGCGCAGGGCCCGGAGATCGAGGCCGACTGGTACAACTTCACCGCGCTCAACACGCCGGAAGATCACCCGGCGCGTTCCATGCACGACACCTTCTACGTCGAAGGCGGCAGCGAGAAGGCGCCCAACCTGCTGCGCACCCACACCAGCCCGGTGCAGGTGCGCCACGCGCTGCAGCACGTGGCCGCGTACAAGGCCAAGATGGACAAAGGCGTGAGCCCCGCCGGGCCGTCCCAAGGGGCGAAGGCCCCCTCGGGGGGCAGCGACCCACGCGCAGCGGGGGAGCGTGGGGGCCTTGATGTCATGCCCGAGATCCGCGTCATCTGCCCGGGCCGTACATACCGTGTCGACAGCGACGCCACCCACTCGCCCATGTTCCACCAGTGCGAAGGCCTGTGGATCGGCGAGAACGTGAGCTTCAAGGACCTCAAGTACCTCTTTACCGAGTTCTGCCGCACTTTCTTCGAGCGCGACGACCTGGTGCTGCGCTTCCGCCCCAGCTTTTTCCCCTTCACCGAACCCAGTGCCGAGATCGACATCCAGTTCCAGCAGGGCCCGCTGGCCGGCCGCTGGCTCGAAGTGGCCGGTTCCGGCCAGGTGCACCCGAACGTGGTGCGCAACATGGGGCTGGACCCGGAGAAGCACATCGGCTTTGCCTTCGGCATGGGGCTGGACCGCTTCACCATGCTGCGCTACGGCGTCAACGACCTGCGCCTGTTCTTCGACGGCGACATCCGCTTTTTGTCCCAGTTCCGTTGATCCCAGCCTGACCCTACAAGAAGACAGACACCATGCAATTCCCCGAATCCTGGCTGCGCGAATTCTGCAACCCGCCGCTCTCCACCCAGCAACTGGCCGACACGCTCACCATGGCGGGTCTTGAGGTGGAAGAGCTGCGCCCAGTGGCGCCACCGTTCACCAAGATCGTGGTCGGCGAGATCAAGGAAGCTGTGCAGCACCCCAACGCCGACCGCCTGCGCGTCTGCCAGGTGGACGTGGGGCAGGGCAGTCTGCTCAACATCGTCTGCGGCGCACCCAATGCCCGCGTCGGCATCAAGGTGCCGTGCGCCCTGGTGGGTGCCGAGCTGCCGCCCGGTGACGACGGCAAGCCTTTCAGCATCAAGCTGGGCAAGCTGCGTGGTGTGGAAAGCCAGGGCATGCTGTGCTCGGCCCGCGAGCTCAAGCTATCGGAAGACCATGGTGGCCTGCTGGAGCTGGCGGCCGATGCGCCCATCGGCCAGGACATCCGTACCCACCTGAAGCTGGACGACACGCTCTTCACACTGAAACTGACGCCGAACCTGGCGCACTGCCTCAGTGTCTACGGCGTGGCCCGTGAAGTGGCTGCGCTGACCGGTGCGCCGCTCAAGGCGCCGAGTTTCCCGCCGGTGGCCGCCCAGATCAACGACAAGCAAGCGGTGAAGGTGAGTGCGCCCGACCTGTGCGGCCGCTTCTCCGGCCGCATCGTGCGCAACGTGAACACGAAAGCCGTCACGCCGCCCTGGATGGTGGACCGCCTGGCCCGTTGCGGCCAGCGTAGCGTGACGGCGCTGGTGGACATCTCCAACTACGTGATGTTCGAGTTCGGCCGTCCGTCGCACATCTTCGACCTCGACAAGATCCACGGCACGCTGGACGTGCGCTGGGGCAAGCCGGGTGAACAGCTCAAGCTGCTCAACGGCAATACCGTCACGGTGGACGGCGAAGTGGGCGTGATTGCCGACGACCAACAGGTCGAGTCGCTGGCCGGCATCATGGGCGGCGACGCCACCGCCGTGTCGGACGAGACGAACAACGTCTACGTCGAAGCCGCCTTCTGGTGGCCCCGCGCCATTGCCGGCCGCTCGCGCCGCTACAACTTCGCCACCGATGCCGGCCACCGCTTCGAGCGCGGCGTCGACCCGCAGCTGACGGTGGAGCACATCGAACGCATCACCCAGCTCATCATCGACATCTGCGGCACGCCCGACACCGTGTGCGGCCCCATCGACGACCAGCAGGTGAAGATGCCGCAAGCGCAGCCGGTGACGCTGCGCGTGGCGCGCGCGGCCAAGATCATCGGCATGCCGCTGACGCAGGCGCAGTGCGCCGATGCACTGGCCCGCCTGGGCCTGCCGCTGACCCAGGCTGAAGGCAGCATCACCGTGACGCCGCCGCTGTACCGCTTCGACCTGCAGATCGAGGAAGACCTGATCGAGGAGGTGGTGCGCCTGGTGGGCTACGACAACCTGCCGCACACCCCGCCGCAGGCCCCCGTGGTGGCCAAGAGCCGCCCCGAGGCGCAGCGCAGCCAGTTTGCCGTGCGCCGCTCGCTGGCCGCGCTGGGTTACCAGGAAACCATCAACTACAGCTTCGTGGACGAACGCTGGGAGCATGAGCTGGCCGGCAACCCCAACCCCATCAAGCTGCTGAACCCGATTGCCAGCCAGATGGGCGTGATGCGCTCCTCGCTGCTCGGCTCGCTGCTGCAGGTGCTCAAGTTCAACCTGGACCGCAAGGCGGCACGCGTGCGCGTGTTCGAACTGGGCCGGGTGTTCCTGCGCGATGCCGCGGTCAAGAACAGCGACACCACGGTTGAAGGCTTCGACCAGCCCATGCGCGTGGCCGGCATGGCCTGCGGCGGTGCCAATGCGTTGCAGTGGGGCGCCAAGGAGCGCAATGTCGACTTCTACGACGTCAAGGGTGATGTCGAGACCTTGCTGGCGCCGCTCAAACCGGGCTTCGAGCCGGCCGCGCATCCAGCCATGCACCCGGGCCGTTGCGCCAGGGTGATGCTGGATGGCCGGGCCATCGGCTTCGTTGGCGAGTTGCATCCGCGCTGGCGCCAGGGCTATGACCTGGCCGTGGTGCCGGTGATGTTCGAGCTGGAGCTCGATGCCGTGCTGCAACGCGGCGTGGCGGCCTTCAGCGGCGTGGCCAAGCACCAGCCGGTTGAGCGCGACATTGCCGTCATCGTGGCCGAGTCGACCAGCCATGCGGCGTTGATGCAGGCCGTCTGGGCGGCGCCGACGTCGGGCCTGCTGCGGGATGCGATACTGTTCGACGTCTACCGGGCCAAGCCGGGGGCAGCCTCGGCCGGATTGGGCGAGGGCGAGAAGAGCCTGGCGGTGCGCCTCACGCTCAATGGCGAAGAGGCCACACTGACCGAGGAGCAGATCGAGGCGGCCGTGCAGGCCGTGCTGGGCCAGTTGACGAGTCAGTTGGGTGCGCGCCTGCGGGCCTGAGCCGGGTCTGGAACATCAAAAGCAACAAGAGACAACAGACATCATGGAAATCACGGTTGAAAGTCTGGAAACGCCCGCGCTGACCAAGGCGCAGCTGGCCGAGCTGCTGTTCGAGCAGATCGGCCTGAACAAACGCGAGTCGAAAGACATGATCGATGCCTTCTTCGACCTGGTGGCCGACAGCCTGGTCGAAGGCAAGGACGTCAAGATTTCCGGCTTTGGCAACTTCCAGATCCGCACCAAGGCACCGCGCCCCGGGCGCAACCCGCGCACCGGCGAGGCGATCCCGATCGAAGCCCGCCGTGTGGTGACCTTCCACGCCAGCCACAAGCTCAAGGAGCAGATCCAGGACGAAGGGCGTACGCCCCCGGCGGCCTGACGGCGGCAAATTTCAAGGGTTTCCTGGGATTTGGTGCAAACAGGCTTTGCATCCGGCCCCGACTTAGAGTAACCTTGCAGCTTTCTCTCGTACAGCATTGATTTCAATGGAGAAAGCGCTCCCCCCCATTCCCGCCAAACGCTACTTCACCATCGGTGAGGTGGGCGATTTGTGTGGCGTCAAGCCGCACGTGCTACGGTATTGGGAGCAGGAATTCACGCAGCTGCGCCCCATGAAGCGGCGTGGCAACCGCCGTTACTACCAGCACCACGAGGTGCTGATGATCCGCCGCATCCGCGATCTGCTCTACGACCAGGGCTTCACCATCAGCGGCGCGCGCAACAAGATGCAGGAGCTGCTGCAGGCCGAGCGCGAGAAAAAACGCAACGGCGAAGTCATGCTCGACGGCGTCGAGGTGCTGGAGATCAACGACGCCGACATGGCGGACTTCGTCGACAGCCAGCCGGATGAGCTGCTGGCGGCCGGCGACGACAAGCTGTACCAGTTGCGGCGCGAGTTGTCGGAAATTCGGGATTTACTCTCGGCCCCTTACTGAAACCGGCCCTTCCGCAGGGTATAATTCAAGGCTCGATCGGTGTGTGGCGCAGCCTGGTAGCGCACTTGCATGGGGTGCAAGGGGTCGAAGGTTCGAATCCTTTCACACCGACCATCGAATAAAAGAAAACGCCGCTAGTGGAAACACTAGCGGCGTTTTTCTTTTTCTCTGCAGCCGGGTGTTCCTTCAAGTCATGAAGCCAAACCTTCGTGCATGCCACGTCAAAAAAGTGGGCGACGGTGCGAACCGCTCAGGAAATCTGATCGGTTGTGCGTCAAACCGCAAAAGGCTATCAGTGATGAAACTGTCACCTGCGCTAGCTTTTACCTTTGGCGATACCCGCACCTTGAAGTCAGGCGTCACCGTTATCAAACCCTGGTCAAAAGCACGGTCATGCAGAGCGGACAAACACAAACCGTTCTGTGGATTGAGACGGTTCTGGGTGTCTTCGCTCCATGGCACGATGTGACTGGCGATGACCAGCTTTTCGTGATGTAGGCCACTGATGCAGCATGTAGCGTTGTAGCTGGCCAGAACTGCTTTGCGGAAGCGCGCTTGATTGACGCGAATTTGCACGTTAGCGCTACGAGTCTTTCCTTCGCCCAATAGCAAAGCCCCATTGCTATCCAACGCATCGTCCAATAGATCTTGATCAGCTTGAACGCCGTGACCCTGGGCAAGTCGTTCGTACTCGGCCGCAGCACTGAGTGCCACGGTGTCCCAATTCATTTGTAGCTCGTTCCATATTTGACGATCCAAAGAGGAAGCATTCCCCATGCCGCTACGCCCGCTTGAGACGATGACTGGGTCAAGGCTGGCAAGGTTTACTAGTTTGAGCGCGACCGAACCGGGCGTACGGCCAATCCAGCTGGCTAGTTCAATCAGCTTTGGATTGCGCTGGTGCAAATGACCGAAAGGCAACTGCAAATAGAGATGCATCGCTGCCAACGTTTCCGGTCTTGTCCAGTTCGCGCGCGCTGTAGGTCCAGCGGCCATGATGGCTCTCCCGATGAAGTGGTCAGTCCGCGGAGTGTAGCGTGGTGCGTTGGGCGTGCAGGGGCGAGTGTTGTGGCTATCCTTCAGATGGACCAATGTGGCGATAGTGTCTGGTCCCACACGCGGATGGCTCGAACGGTCTGTACAAACGAATCAACCGTGCCAAAGACTAATCCTTCTATTTCGTGCGTTTCGGCTGGTCGTAGCGTGTGGAAGCTATGCCAAACATGATCGTCACGGGTGGGGCCATGGCTAAACGCCCAAAGTTCGGAGTAGAGCGGAGGTATGTTCAGCTGTTCGGCAATGAAGAAAACTTTTGCTTCGAAGTGACTCCGCAGTTCCGCGATCACTGTATTGTTTGCAGATCCTTCCAGAAGCAGGGAGCCCCACGCCTTGTAGTTGGAGGCATCCCGATAGCAATACTCAAAAAGACTGAACTGCTGCAAGTGAGGCTCCTTTTCACGTGGAGCGTAAAACAGTCAGCGTTGTTTGTGACCCAGGGTTTGGCCTGGGGTCATTGAAGGCGGTGGTCAGAGGGAAAACCCGTATCGGTCTTTCTCTGGTTGGGTTGACGCTCGTTCATATAGTATGCATACTTACTATTATTGAATTCGGCGGCCCAGATAGAGCCTGCCGCACGCAAGCCGAACCGTCGGTGCTGTTTTTCAGCCTTTGGAGATGACGATGCAGTTTTACAAGAATGGCTTCCGGGGTGGCAACCCCGACGTCAAGCAAGCCGCGCCGAACCGGCGTAACCGGGGCATTAACGAGCCGCTGCCGGAAAAGGTGGATGTGCTGATTGCCGGCACCGGCCCGGCGGGGCTGTGCCTGGCGGCGCAGCTGTCGCAGTTCCCGGAGATCGAGACGATGATTGTGGAGCGCATGCCCAGCAACATCATCAAGGGCAAGGCCGACGGCATCAACACGCGTTCCATGGAGATGTTCCAGGCCTTCGGCTTTGCCGACAAGGTCAAGCGCGAGACCTACTGGGTCAACCAGACGGCCTTCTGGATGCCGGACCCGAAGAACCCCGAGCACATCAAGCGCGCGGGCCGGGTGCAGGACGTGGCCGACGACAGCTCGGAAATGCCGCACATCCTGATCAACCAGGCGCGGCTGCACGAGCTGTTCCTGGAGGTGATGAAGAATTCCCCGTCGCGGCTGGAGCCGGACTACGGCTGGGAAGTTCTGGGGCTAACGATCGACCCGAGCACTGACGACCACCCGGTCACGGTGACCCTGAAAGACGCCAGCGGCCTGAACTGGGGCGCCACCCGCACCGTGCGGGCCAACTACGTGGTGGGCTGCGACGGAGCGCATTCGGCCGTGCGCAAGGCGATCGGCGGCGAGCTCAAGGGCGATGCCGCGCACCAGGCCTGGGGCGTGATGGACATCCTGGCCAACACCGATTTCCCGGATGTGCGGCAAAAGTGCCTGATCTCCTCCGCCAGCGAAGGCAATGTGCTGATCCTGCCACGCGAGGGCGGTTATGTGTTCCGGATGTACGTCGAGCTCGACAAGCTGCGGCCCGACGAAAAGGCGGCGCAGCGCAAGCTCACGCAGCACGACATGATTGCGGCGGCCAACCGCATCATCAAGCCGTACAGCATTGACGTGAAGGAGGTGGTCTGGTGGTCCATCTATGACATCGGCCACAGCATCACCGACAAGTTTGACGACGTGCCCGAGGGTGAAAACCGCAACCCGCGCGTGTTCACGGCGGGGGACGCCTGCCACACCCATTCGCCCAAAGCCGGGCAGGGCATGAACGTCTCGATGCAGGACACCTTCAACCTGGGCTGGAAGCTGGTGCACGTGCTGCAGGGCCGGGCCGATGCCAGCCTGCTGCGCAGCTATTCCAGGGAGCGGCTGACCGAGGCCAGGCGCCTGGTGGAGACCGACCACAAATGGGCGCGCATCATGTCGGCCCCCACCACCCAGGCCGAGCGGGAGGGGCTTGAGGAGCCGCGCATCATTCGCCAGTTCAAGGAGAACCTGGAATTCACGGGCGGCCTAGCCGTCAAGTACGACCCGTCCGCGCTCATCGGCCCGGCGACCTGGCAGGCGCTGGCGAGCGGCCAAACCATCGGCCGGCGCTTCCACTCCGCGCCCGTGGTGCGGGTGTCGGACGCCAAGCAGATGCAGCTCGGCCACGTGGCCGAGGCCGATGCACGCTGGCGTATCTACGCCTTCGCCGACAAGGCCGACGGCACCGATTCGATCTCGGCCATCCACCAACTTGCGGACTGGCTGGAGAGCAACCCGAATTCCCCGGTCGTCAAGCACACCCGCAAGGGCGAGGACATCGACGCCGTGATCGACTTCCGCGCCGTGTTCCAGCAAACCTTCGAGCAACTGGCCTACGAAAAGATGCCGTCCTTGCTCAAGCCCCGGACCGGCAAGCTGGGCCTGCAGGACCATGAGAAGGTCTTCTGCGTCGACCACAAGGGCGTGGGCGACATCTACGCCATGCGGGGCATCAACCGCGACCAGGGTTGTTTGGTGGTGGTGCGCCCCGACCAGTACGTGGCCCACGTGCTGCCGCTGGACGCGCACCAGGCGCTGGCGGACTTCTTTGCGGGGTTCATGCTGCCGCGCTGAAGGCGGCTTAAGAGAGCCGGGCCCGCCACCCGACATCAGCCCACGGGGGCGGGCCGGCTGTCACCAAATCAAAAGGGCTGGCAGGAATTCCTGCCAGCCCTTTTGATTTGTCAGTTGCCGGGCGCGTGGCTCGACCGGTGCATTCACCAGGTAATGCGAGGAAATCCGGCCATGTACCACATGATGAAGGCGGGGATCAGCACCGGCAGCGCCATGCCGACGAAGGCGACGGCCGTCATCAGCAAGGTGCCGATCTGGGAGAGCCACTCGCGCGACAGCTCGATGAGATCGACGTTCCAGAAATGCTCTTGCCGTTTCATGTTTGAACCTGTTTCCAATACAGCGATGATGCCAGACGGAACCACGCTATCGTGCTGCATTAAACCCGAATTGTTTCATTTTGATGCGCTGAATAAACGGGTGAAAACGGCCTGGATCCGGGGTTTACACGATGTCCACGTCGTGCACGCCGAAGCGGCCAGTGCGCCGGTCGGCAAAAAAGCGCTCCAGCGTTTCCTTGACGGTGCGAAAGGCGATCTCGTCCCAGGGGATCTCGTCTTCCGCATAGAGCTGCGCTTCGATGGTTTCGTAGCCGGGGTCGAACTGGTCGCTCAGCAGGCGGGCGCGGTAGAACATGTGGACCTGGCCGACACGCGCCACATTGATGATCGTGAACAGGCCTTCCAGTTCGATCTGGGCGCCGGCTTCCTCCTGGGTTTCGCGTGCGGCGCCCTGGGCCGTGGTTTCGCCCAGTTCCAGAAAACCGGCCGGCAGCGTCCACTTGCCGAAGCGCGGTTCGATGTTGCGCTTGCACAGCAGGATCTTGTCGCCCCAGTACGGCACGGTGCCCACCACATTGAGCGGGTTTTCGTAATGGATGGTGGCGCAGGCCGGGCAGACGGCGCGTTCCTTGGTGTCGCCATCGTCGGGGACGCGGTAGACCACGGCGATGCCGCAATTGCGGCAGTGTTTGATCGGGCTGCGAAACATGATGAACGAAGTGTATAAAAGAAAAGGGCTCCGGATCACGGAGCCCTGAGCACAGCCGCCGGGTGTGGTCTTATTTCCTCTTCGGCGCCGGCGGCCACGCCGGTCAGCTCGACGTCGCCGACCAGCGTGGTGCCCGTGGTGTTGCGGCCCAGCACGCTGGCGCAGGACTGCGCCAGTTTCTCAAGCACTTTTCCCGTCGACTTTGTCGAGCGGCATCAAACAACCTTGAGTGTGATCGGTTCCAGCCCGGCCACGCCGCCGCTCAGGGTGTCGCCCGGCACCACTGCCGCCACGCCTTCGGGGGTGCCGGTGTAGATCAGGTCGCCGGGCTTGAGCTCCCAGGCGGTCGTCAGGTGCTCGATGATCTCGCCGATGTTCCAGATCAGCTTGCTGACCGTGCTGCGCTGACGGTCCTGGCCGTTGACTTGCACGTAGATTTCGGCGTTTTCCACATCGCCGGCCTGGGCTGCCGGTGTGATGGGGCCGATCGGGGCGGCTTCGTCGAAGGTCTTGCCGATGCACCAGGGGCGGCCGAGTTTTTTCTGTTCGCCCTGCAAGTCACGGCGTGTCATGTCCAGGCCGACGGCGTAGCCCCAGATGTGCTTCTTGGCGTCTGCCGCCTTGATGTTCTTGCCGCCGACACCGATGCAGGCCACCAGTTCGATCTCGTGGTGGAAGTCCTTGGTCAGGCTGGGGTAGTGCAGGGTGCCGGTCTGGCCGGCTTCCAGCACCAGGCAGGTGTCGGCCGGCTTGATAAAGAAGAAGGGCGGCTCACGGCCGGTGAAGCCCATTTCCTTGGCATGCTCCACGTAGTTGCGGCCCACGCAGTAGACACGGTTGACCGGGAAACGATCCTTGCTGCCGACCACGGGCACGGAGACCTGTGCGGGGGGCGTGATGACGTAGCTCATGAAATCCTTTCTTCTCTGTGGAGGCCCAGTGCCTGCTGCACCGGGCGGTCTGAAAAACTGAACAGTACGCAGCCCGTGTCGGACTGCAGGCACAGCGCCTGCCAGGGCAGAACGACGAAATGGTCGCGTGCTTCGAAATCGAATCGTACCGGACCGCTGGGCCCCACGATATACGCAGTTCCCCGCCCCTCCACCACGCTGTAGACCGCGCCGTCGGTCTGGCGCCCGGCCTTGCCGTTGAAGCCGGCCGGCAGGCATTGCATGAAGGTGGCCATGGTCGGCATCGGCGAGCCGCCGGTGAGCGGGTTGATGTAGCGCAGCTTGTAGCCGTCCCAGTCATCCACCGGGGCGCTGCGCTTCAGCTGATGCAGTGCCTCGCGGCTGCGCGCGTAGGGGACATGGCGCTTCCTGGGATTGAGGCGGACGGTGGTGCAACGCCGTGCGGCATGCGGGACTTCAAGTCGCTGGTTTTTATTTAATAAGAATACGTATTGATTGACGAGGATCAGATCGGATTTTTACCTTGGCGAGAAGAGCCGCATAAACTTGCAGGATGGGAAAAAGCGTTGATTTCAGACATGCACCGGGCCATCTGATCCGGCGCGCGCACCAGTTCGCCTATGCGGTGTTCATGGAGGAAACCGCCGGTTTCGACGTGACCCCGGTGCAGTTTGCCATCCTCAATGCCCTGATGGACACACCGGGGATGGACCAGGTCACGCTGGCGGGGCGGGTGGCGTTCGATGCCGCCACGTCCGGTTCGGTGATCGGCCGCCTGGCGGCCAAGGGCTGGGTGCGGCGTGAATCGGACGCACAGGACCGGCGTCGCAAGCTGCTGTGGGTGACCGCTGAAGGCGAGCAGGCGGTGCAAGGCATGAAGCGCGCGGTGGCCCGGGCACAGAGCCGCATTCTCGGCCCGCTTGATGGCGCGCAACAAGACCAGTTCATGGCCCTGCTGGGCCAGCTGGTGGCTGGCCACGAGGCTGCGGCACAAGGCTGAAGCGCGCACCGCCTGGGCTCGGTGCGCCGCCCGGCGCTGTTATGCCGACTTTGCCAGCAGCTCGAAGTGCTCCACCACTGGCGGGGCGGCGAAGAACGGGCCCACGATGGCGCGCCACTCGGCAAAGGCCGGCGACTGGCGGAAGTGCACGGTGTGGTCTTCCAGGGTGTCCCAGAAGATCATCAGGACGTAGCGTTCCGGGTGCTCGATGCCCTTGTTCACCTTGAAGCCGCGGAACCCCCTGGCCTGACGGATCACGGTTTGCAGCCCGCGCTGGATGGCTTCGTCAAAGGCCGCTTGCTGGCCGGCGTGGATGCGGATGTCGGCGAGTTCGAGAATCATGAGGGCAGTCTCCTGGTGGGTGGTTTTTCGGCTTGCGAGTCTACGTCAGCGCCGGGCGTTCGATGTCGGCCTGCTCATGCATCGGGATTGAGCATGCCCGGGTCGAAGAAACGCAGCGTGTTGCGGCCGGCGCCCTTGGCACGGTACATGGCCAGGTCGGCCCGCTTGAGCAGCTGGTCGCCGCTGTAGGCCCGACCCAGGAAGAGGGTGACGCCGATGCTGGATGAGCTCTGGTGCACATGGTCTTTCAGGTCGTAGGGCTGGTTCAGGGCCGCCATGATCTTGTTGCCGACAAAGGTGGTTTCCGCCGTGGCCTGTTCGGCGTCGGTGTTGAGTTCCTGCAGCAGGATCACAAACTCGTCTCCGCCCAGGCGAGCCACGGTATCGGCCTGGCGCACGCAGTTTTGCAAACGCTGGGCGACCTGCAGCAGCAGCAGGTCGCCGTAATCGTGGCCCAGCGTGTCGTTGAGCTGCTTGAACTTGTCGAGGTCGATGAACATCACGGCACCGTGGTGCTGGCTGCGGCCGCTGGTGGCCAGGGCCTGCTCCAGCCGGTCCTGCAGCAACCGGCGGTTGGGCAGCCTGGTGAGCGGGTCGTAAAAGGCGAGCTGGTGGATTTCCTCCTCGGCGGCCTTGCGCTCGGTGATGTCGTGCAGCGTGGCAACGTAGTGGCTGACCGCGCCGTCTTCGCCGCGCACGGCGGTGATGGTGGCGGACTCGGGATAGATTTCGCCGTTCTTGCGGCGGTTCCAGATCTCGCCCTTCCAGACGCCCGTGGTCTGGAGCCGGGTCCACATCGCTGCATAGAAGGCATTGTCGTGGCGCCCGGAACTGCGAAAACGCGGGTTCTTGCCCACCACCTCGGCAGCGGTATAGCCGGTGATGGCGCTGAACGCGCTGTTGACGCGCAGGATCAGGCCGCTGGCGTCGGTGATGAAGATGCCTTCCTGCGTTTCAAAAGCCGTGGCGGCAATGCGCATCTCGGCCTCGCTGCGCCGCCGTTCGCTGATGTCGGAGAAGATGACCACCGAGCCTGACAGCTGTTCGGCATCGCGGATCGGATGGGCGGAGTACTCCACCGGCAGCGGCGTGCCGTCCTTGCGCCAGAAGACTTCTTCGATCGATTCGATGGCCTCGCCGGTCAGTGATGTCCGGTTCACCGGGCACTCTTCCAGGGGGTAGGGTGAGCCGTCGGCGCGTTTGTAGTGGATCAGTTCGTGGATGTTGCGGCCGATGATGTCCGATGACGCGAAACCCAGCATCCGGCAGGCAGCCGGATTGATGAAGGTGCAATTGCCCTGAAGGTCCATGCCGTAAATGCCCTCGCCGGTCGACTCCAGCAGCAGCAGCCTGTCGCGCGACAAGGCTTCGCGCGCCGCTTCTTCGTCCTTGGCGGTCGTGATGTCCTGCACCGTGCCGGCCATCACGGCGTGACCGAGCGCGTTGATGCTGCGGCTGCCGCGGGCGTGCAACCATTTGATGCGTCCGTCGGCCATGCGCACGCGGTAGCTGATGTCGAACGGGATCTGATCCTTCAAGGCGCGTGCATACGAGTCACTGACCCTGGCGCGGTCTTCCGGGTGTGTCATCTCAATCAGTCTGCTCGAGCGCGCGCCGGCTTGTGGCCGGTCGAATTCGAGCATGCGGAACACCTGCTCCGACCAGGTCCAGCGGTTCGTCACCAGGTCGTACTCCCAGCTGCCCAGGTGCGCGATGCGCTGGGCTTCGGTCAGGTGGGAATGCTCGAGGTTGAGGCGGATTTCTGCCAGCTTGCGCAGGTACAGCGAGCGCCCGATCCAGGCCAGCGAAACCAGCACCACCAGGCTGGCACCCATGCCCAGCAGGGCCAGCAATCTCTGCTGGGTGCTGATGGCTGCGTACAGGTCAGCGGGCGAGCGCTCGACCAGCAGCAGCAGCGGGTAGGCCTCGACCCAGCGGTAGGCCTGGCCGCGCTCGACCTGGTCCAGTATCGAGGGGCGAATTTCGAAGCCTTCGCTCTGCTGCTGGTACGCCGCCATGACCTTGCCGGACAGCCGGGTGCCCATGTATTCCTGCAAATTCCGGGAGCGACTCAGCAGGACGCCTTCGTGCGAGAACAGCGACATGATGGTGTCGGCGCCGATCGTCAGCGGCTGGATGAAGCGGGTGAGCTCATCGGGAGACATGGAGATCACGATCACACCGAGAAACTGGCCATTCTTGCCCAGGATGGGGCGTACCAGCTGCACGCCCCACTGCTTTCTGAGGCGTCCCATCAGCGGCTCGCTGACATAGAGCCGGTCGGCGCCACCATCGGCAAAGTGGCGAAAGTGCTGGCGGTCGCCCAGGTAGACGGGGCTTTCGTAGTCGGGGACGTCGCTGATTTCTGAATAGCCGGTACGACCGATCACGGTGACGTTCACATCCAGCGCCTTGAGCGGACCATGCCGCAGCAGGCCGACAGTACGCATCAGATTGGCTTTGTCCCTCAGGTAGTCCTCGCGCAAGATGAGCAGCGCGTTGTCGATGCCGTTGAGCTGTCGCACCAGCGTTTCATCCAGAATGGCGGTCAGGTGCGTCAGGTTCTGGTTGAAGTCGGCGAGTCGTTCCGCCTTGCTTCGCTGGCCTTCCCACAGCACGACGCTCCAGATCAGCACCAGCAGCAGGGCTCCCAGCAGCAGAAGATCCCACAGCGACTCGAACACCATCTGCAGGGAAGCGAGAGCGCCCTTGGGGCGGTGTTGATCGATCCCAACGAAGGGGGCGGTAAGCATGTCAATGCCAAGCTTGTGAGTACTTATGAGGCTATTTTAGAGGGGCCGAGGCCGCGCGCACCATGTCAGTGCGCCATTGCCGGGTTTGCGTTTATCCTCGTGTTCCATGAAGCTGCACAACTACTTCCGCTCCTCTGCCTCGTTTCGCGTGCGCATCGCGCTGGCTTTGAAGGGCCTGAGCTACGAGTACCTCCCGGTGCACCTGGCGCGCGGCGACCACAAGCTGCCCGAGTACGCCGGCCTGTCGTCGGACGGCCTGGTGCCGCTGCTGGAAGTTGACGGTGATCGCCTGTCGCAGTCCATGGCCATCATCGAGTATCTCGACGAAACCCATCCGCAGCCGCCCCTGATGCCGGCCGACGCGTTGGGTCGTGCCAAGGTGCGGGCCTTGGCGCAATCGATCGCCTGCGAAATCCACCCGCTCAACAACCTGCGCGTGCTCAAGTACCTGGTGCGCGAACTCAAGGTGGCGGATGAGGCCAAGAACACCTGGTACCGCCACTGGGTGCGCGTGGGGCTGGAGAGCTTCGAGCGCCAGCTCGTCGCGCTGGCGGAACAGCGCCGGCAGGCCGGACTCAAACCGTCGGTCTACTGCTGGGGCGACACGCCCACGCTGGCCGACTGCTGCCTGGTGCCGCAGATTTTCAACGGCCAACGCTTCGACGTGAACCTCGACGGCCTGCCGCTGACCATGGCGGCGTTCGAGGCCTGCATGCGGTTGCCGGCCTTCCAGCAGGCCCAGCCTGCCAACTGTCCCGACAACGAGGTTTGAGCGCGGCCATGCAACACGGCATGCACCCCGACTGGCTGGTCCCGCAATGGCCGGCGCCAGCCGCTGTGCGGGCGGTCTGCACCACGCGCGCCGGTGGTCGTTCGGCCGCGCCGTACGACAGCCTCAACCTGGGTGACCATGTGGGCGACGACATCCTGGCCGTGGGGGCCAACCGTGCCCTGCTGCATGAGGCCATCGTGGCGCGGCCGGTGTTCCTGAGTCAGGTGCATGGCAGCAGCGTGGCGGCACTGGATGGACACACCACCCACGGCACCGAGGCCGACGCCTGCTATACCCGCGAGCGCGGCGTGGCCTGCACCATCATGGTGGCGGACTGCCTGCCGGTGCTGTTCACCGACACGCAGGGCAGTTTTGTCGCCGCGGCGCATGCCGGCTGGCGCGGCCTGGCCGGTGTGGACGGGGCGGGGGTGCTGGAGGCGGTTTGCAAGCAAATCTCGAAGCAAGCCCTTGAATATCCAGCTTCGGGCGCTATTGAAATGATAGCATGGCTGGGGCCCTGCATCGGGCCCGAAGCTTTCGAGGTCGGCGCTGTAGTCAAGGCCGCCTTCGAGGCCCATGATGCACGGGCCGCCGCTTGTTTCCGCCCTGCGACCACCACGGGCAAATGGCTGGCCGATCTGCCGGCCCTGGCGCGGCAGCGGCTGGCGACGCTGGGCATCACCCAGGTGTCTGGCAACGATGGCAGCCGTGCCTGGTGCACGGTGAGCAACCCGTCACGGTTCTTTTCGCACCGGCGTGACGGCGTCAGCGGGCGCATGGCCGCCTGCGTCTGGCTGGTCTGAGTCGTTCCCGCTTTTCCCGGTTTCGGCGGCGGCCGACGGCTGGCCGGCCCGCCAGGCTGCCAGCTCGGCGGCTTCGCGCGTCTTGCGGACGCGGCGTCTTCCCGGGGCGCCTATCAGGTAAAGCACCAATGCCACGGGCCCCACACCATAGAGTACAAAGGTGATGAGCGCACCCAGCACGGTGCCGGTGGTGTTGGTGGCTTCGGCCACGGCCATCATCAGGGCCACATAGAGCCAGCCAATGGCAATCAGTATCGGGAACATGGGGTTATTGGATGCCGTCAGTTTTTCGAAGGGGTGGACCTGAGATACTGGCTGGCAGAAGTCATCAGCAGTACAAGGACGAGGTGTGACACAGGATACTCCCGAAATCTGGGCGCAGGCAGCCCGGCAGTTCCAGCAGACCTTTGGCGACAGCTGGATGAAATTGTTCCAGTCCTTCCAGGGGCTCGATCTCGGACAAGGTGGCGCAGCGGCCATGCCGATGCCGGAGCATCCGGTCTGCATTGCGCCCGACAAGCTGCAGGCGCTGCAGCAGCAGTACCTGCAGGATCTGACGCAGCTGCTGCAGCACGACGCCAGGGCTGCCGTGCCCAGCGGTGACAAACGTTTTGCCGCCAAGGCCTGGGGGGACAACCCTTTCGCAGCGCTGTCGGCTGCGGCCTACCAGCTCAACGCCCGGCTGCTGATGCAGATGGCCGATGCCGTGCAGGCCGACGCCAAGACGCGCGCCCGCATCCGCTTTGGCGTGGAGCAGTGGGTGGCGGCCTGTGCGCCGAGCAACTTCCTGGCGCTCAATGCCGAAGCGCAGCAGAAGGCGATCGAGACCAGGGGCGAGAGCATTGCCAAAGGCATGCACAACCTGCTGCACGACCTGCAGCAGGGCCATGTGAGCATGACCGACGAGAGCCAGTTCGAGGTCGGCCGCAACGTGGCCACCACCCAGGGCGCGGTGGTGTTCGAGAACGAGTTGTTCCAGCTCATCGAATACAAGCCGCTCACGGCCAGGGTGTACGAGCGGCCGCTGCTGCTGGTGCCGCCGTGCATCAACAAGTACTACATCCTCGACCTGCAGCCCGACAACTCGCTGATCCGCTACGCCGTGGCGCAGGGCCACCGCACCTTCGTGGTGAGCTGGCGCAACCCCGATGAAACGCTGGCGCACAAGACCTGGGACGACTACATCGAGGACGCCGTGATCCAGGCCATCCAGGTGGTGCAGGCCATCAGCGGCGCCAAAACCATTAACGCGCTGGGCTTTTGCGTCGGGGGCACCATGCTGGGCACGGCGCTGGCGGTGCTGGCGGCACGCGGCGAGAAACCCGTGCACAGCGCCACCTTCCTCACCACCTTCCTCGACTTTGCCGAGACCGGCATCATGGACGTCTTCATCGACGAGGGCATGGTGCGCTACCGCGAACAGGAAATGGGGCAGGGCGGCCTGATGAAGGGGCGCGACCTGGCATCCACCTTCAGCTTCCTGCGCCCCAACGATCTGGTGTGGAACTACGTGGTGGGCAACTACCTCAAGGGCGAGACGCCGCCGCCCTTCGACCTGCTGTACTGGAACAGCGACGCCACCAACCTGCCCGGGCCGTTCTACGCCTGGTACCTGCGCAACACCTACCTGGAAAACAAGCTGGTCAAACCCGGCAAGGCGGTGGTGTGCGGCGAGAAGGTCGACCTGCGCCAGGTGGATATTCCGGTCTACATCTACGGTTCGCGCGAGGACCACATCGTGCCCATCGGCGGCGCCTATGCCTCCACCCAGGTGCTGCCAGGCAAGAAACGCTTTGTCATGGGTGCGTCGGGCCACATTGCCGGGGTCATCAACCCGCCGGAGAAAAAGAAGCGCAGCCACTGGATTCGCACCGACGGCAAGCTGCCGAAGACGCTGGATGCCTGGCAGACCGGTGCGCAGGAACACGCCGGCAGCTGGTGGCCCGACTGGTCCGCCTGGCTCAAGGCACAGGCTGGCAAGCAAATTGCTGCACCCAAGTCCTACGGCAAGGGCAAGTACAAGGCGATCGAAGCGGCCCCCGGCCGTTATGTGAAGGAAAAGGCGCAGTAATTCGTTTCGTCATACCGCTGCGCTGGCAGCGTCACGCAAGAGGGAGAGTTTCATGGAAGACATCGTCATTGTTTCTGCCGCCCGCACCGCGGTTGGCAAGTTCGGCGGCACGCTGGCCAAGGTGCCCGCTACCGAACTCGGGTCCATCGTTATCAAGGCGCTGCTGGAGCGCACCGGGCTCGACGCCGCCCAGGTGGGTGAGGTCATCATGGGCCAGGTGCTGGCGGCCGGTGCCGGCCAGAACCCGGCGCGCCAGGCACTGATGAAAAGCGGCTTGCCCAAGGAAATCCCGGCGCTGACCATCAACGCCGTCTGCGGCTCCGGCCTCAAGGCCGTGATGCTGGCGGCGCAGGCCGTGGCCTACGGCGACAGCGAGATCGTGATCGCCGGCGGGCAGGAGAACATGAGCGCCAGCCCGCACGTGCTGCTGGGCTCGCGCGACGGCCAGCGCATGGGCGACTGGAAGATGATCGATTCCATGATCGTCGATGGCCTGTGGGACGTCTACAACCAGTACCACATGGGCATCACGGCCGAGAACGTGGCCAAACAATACGGCATCACGCGCGAGATGCAGGACGCGCTGGCGCTGGCCAGCCAGCAGAAAGCCGCTGCCGCGCAGGACGCCGGCAAGTTCAAGGACGAGATCGTGCCGGTCAGCATCGCGCAGAAGAAGGGCGACCCGCTGATTTTCGAGAACGACGAATTCCTCAACCGTAAGACCAACGCCGAGGCGCTGGCAGGCCTGCGCCCGGCGTTCGACAAGGCCGGCGGTGTGACGGCTGGCAATGCCTCGGGCATCAATGACGGCGCTGCCGCCGTGATGGTGATGAGCGCGAAGAAAGCCGCCGCCCTGGGCCTGAAGCCGCTGGGCCGCATTGCCAGTTTTGCCACCAGCGGGCTGGACCCGGCCACCATGGGCATGGGCCCGGTGCCGGCCTCCACCAAGGCGCTGGCGCGTGCCGGCTGGAAAGCGGCCGACCTCGACCTGCTGGAGATCAACGAAGCCTTTGCCGCCCAGGCCTGCGCTGTGAACCAGCAGATGGGCTGGGACACCAGCAAGGTGAACGTCAACGGTGGCGCCATTGCCATCGGTCACCCGATCGGCGCCTCCGGCTGCCGCATCCTGGTGACGTTGCTGCACGAGATGCAGCGCCGTGATGCGAAGAAGGGCATAACCAGCCTGTGCATCGGCGGTGGCATGGGGGTGGCGTTGACGATCGAGCGCTGAACTGGGAGGTTGAGTGCGTTTTGGGCTGCTGGCCCATGTGTTTCATGCGCTGGCAGCTATTGAATTGATAGCATTTTTACAACGAGGAGAGCATCATGAGCCAGAAAGTAGCCTACGTCACCGGCGGCATGGGCGGCATCGGTACCGCCATCTGCCAGCGCCTGCACAAGGAAGGCTTCAAGGTCATCGCCGGCTGCGGGCCGACGCGCGACTTCACCAAGTGGCTGAATGAGCAGAAGGCGCTGGGTTATACCTTCTACGCTTCGGTCGGCAATGTCGGCCTGTGGGACTCCACGGTCGAGGCCTTCGGCAAGGCCAAGGCCGAGCATGGGCACATCGACGTGCTGGTCAACAATGCCGGCATCACCCGCGACCGCATGTTCCTGAAAATGACACGCGAGGACTGGGATGCCGTGATCGAGACCAACCTCAACTCTATGTTCAACGTTACCAAGCAGGTGGTGGGCGACATGGTGGAGCGTGGCTGGGGCCGCATCATCAACATCTCGTCGGTCAACGGCGAGAAGGGCCAGGCCGGTCAGACCAACTACTCGGCCGCCAAGGCCGGCATGCACGGCTTCACCATGGCGCTGGCACAGGAGTTGGCGTCCAAGGGCGTGACGGTCAACACCGTGAGCCCGGGCTACATCGGCACCGACATGGTGAAAGCCATCCGCGAGGACGTGCTCGAGAAGATCGTTGGCACCATTCCGGTCAAGCGCCTGGGGCTGCCGAGCGAGATCGCTTCCATCATCGCCTGGCTGGCGTCGGAGGAGGGCGGTTATTCCACCGGAGCCGACTTCTCGGTCAATGGTGGCCTGCACATGGGCTGAAAGCGGCTGCGCTTCAAGCAACAAACCCCGCTACGGCGGGGTTTGTTGTTGCCGCGTCAGTGTCTGCTAGCCGGGGTCGTCCCGCGATGGCGCCTCGACGGCCGTCCACTCGAGCATCAGGCGGTAGCCCAGCGCGAGCAGCGTCGGCCCGAGGAAGGCGCCGATCACCCCAAACGCCAGCACGCCGCCCAGCACGCCCAGGAACACGATGGCAAACGGCAAACTGGCACCGCGGCTGATGATGAAGGGCTTGATGACGTTGTCCACCGTGCTGACGAGGAAAAAGCCCCAGGCCAGTATGAAGATGCCCCAGCCTGGCTGGCCCTGCTGGAACAACCAGATCGCCGCACCGCCCCACACCAGCGGCGGCCCGATCGGCACCACCGAGAGGAAGAAGGTGACCGCCCCCAGCAGCGCGGCCCCTGGCACGCCGGCGATGGCAAAGCCGATGGCGGCCAGCACTCCCTGCGCCAGCGCCGTACCCAGCACGCCGTAGATCACGCCGCTCACCGTGCCGTGCGCAATGGCCAGCAGGTAATTGGCCCGCGCACCGGTCAGCCGTTCCATGGCGACGCGCAGGCGTGTGCTCAGCGTTTCACCGTGGAGAAAGAAGAAGAAGGTGAGGAACACCGCCAGCGCCATGTCCAGCACGCCCTGGCCCAGCACACGTCCGCCGGACAAGGCCGCTTCTTGCGCCGGCTTGCCCAGTGCGTTGATCAGGCGCTGGCCGTCGTGCGCGAACTGCTGCCAGTAGCTGTGCAGCGTCGGCCCGACCATGGGCAGGCCGGCCAGCCAGCCCGGTGCATCGGGCAGGCCTTCCTTGCCCAGGTTGGAGGCGGCGCGTGCCAGGTCGGCCACGTTGTCGGCCTGGGCCAGCGCCACCGCCAAGATGGGCCCGAGCAGCGCCACCGTGCCCAGCACGGTCATCAGCGCGGCCGTCAGCGTGCGGCGATTGCCGACCCAGCGGTTGAGGCGCAGAAACACCGGCCAGCTGGTGGAGGCCAGGATGGCGGCCCAGATCAGCGAGGTCAGAAAGGGCCAGAGCACCAGCAGGCAACCGGCCGCCAGCAGCGCCAGGGCGATCACGGCAAGCATGCGGTCGGAGCGGGGGCTGTCCATGAGTGGGTAGTGGGAAGTCAGTGATGCCATGAGATTATGGGGCAGGCACTGCGGCGACCGTCTGCGAATTTGCCGGTTGCGATATTCTTGGCGGTCCGGCAGCGGCAGCCGCTTTGACGTGTCATGAACAACCTCGTTTCCATCTGGCTCCAGTTTGCGCTCTGCGCCGGCGTGATCGGCTATGCCGGCCTGCGGCTGAGCCGCTACGGCGATGCCATCGCCGCCCTGACCGGTTTGTCGCGCAACTGGATCGGCCTGATCCTGGTTGCCACGGTCACGTCGTTGCCCGAACTGGTGACGGGCTTGAGCGCGGTCACGGTGGCTGCTGCGCCCGACATTGCCGTCGGCGATGTGCTGGGCAGTTGCGTCGTCAACCTGGCGATTCTGGCCTTCATCGACCTGTTGTACCGGCGGGGCGCCGTTTATGCCCTGGCTGGTCCGGGACATGTGATGTCGGCGGGGTTCGGTGTCATCCTGCTGGCCGCCACGGCCCTGGCACTCCTGCTGACCGGGCAGGGGCACATGCCGGCCCTGGGGCATGTCAGCGTAGCCAGCCTGGTCCTCGTCGGCCTGTACCTGGTGGCGATGCGTGCCATCTACCTCACGGAGCAGCGCGCCAGCACGCCCGTGGTGGCGGAAAACCCCGGCATGACGCTCAAGGCGGCCTTGATGGGCTACAGCGTGACTTCCGCCATCATCGTCGGCGCGGGGATCTGGTTGCCGCTGATCGGGGTGGAGCTTGCGCGCGTGATGGGCTGGTCCAATTCCTTCGTCGGCACGCTCTTTGTGGCCTTTGCCACCTCCGTGCCCGAGTTGGCAACCACCTGGGGCGCCTTGCGCATCGGGGCGGTCGACATGGCCATCGGCAATGTGCTGGGCAGCAACCTCTTTGATGTCCTGATCCTGAGTCTGGATGACCTGGCTTACCGCGCCGGTCCCATCTACGCCCTGGTGTCACCGGTCCATGCCGTATCGGCTTTGACCGCTTGCCTGATGAGTGGTGCGGTCACCGTGACCCTGGTTTATCGGCCTGTATCCCGGGTCTGGCATACCGCAAGCTGGGCCAGCATTGCCTTGTTTCTGCTCTACCTGTTCAATGCTTTTATCCAGTACCGGCACAGCGCCTGAGGCCCTAGAGCAGGCGGAACGCCAGCACTGCCACCAAGGTGGGGGGTAGGGCGGCAATCAGCAGACCGAGGGGGTGGATGGTCTGGTCCTCGAACTTGCCGCGCAGGATGGCCACGCCGGCCGGGTTGGGCGCGTTGGCAATCACGGTCAGGCCGCCGCCGGTAACGGCGCCGGCCACCAGCGCCACCTTGAACTCCTGGCTCAGTCCCTCGACCAGCGAGCCCAGGTAGGTCAGGGCCGCGTTGTCGGTGATGGCCGTCAGAAGCGTGGCGCCGAAGAACACCGCCGTGGCGTCCATGCCCAGGAGGATGGGCTGCAGCCACCACTGCTGCAGGCCGCCCAACACCACCAGACCGGCCAGGAAAAAGGCCACCAGCAGTGCCTCGCGCAGGATCAGCCGGTCCTGGTGCCGCTGGTAGGCGGTGGCAAAACCCATGAAAAAGAGAAACAGGCCCATGAACACCGGCGGGTGGTGCGCGAACACCACCACCAGCACCAGGAACATCAGGTGCACCAGCACCACGGACAACGGGACAGTCTGCTGTTCGCTGTCGCCGGTTTTCTGCGCCATGTGGCCGAGTTCATGGCGAAACAGCAGCATGGCCGAGCCGGCATTGACGAGCACGGCAACGGCCGCCTTCCAGCCGAAGGTGGAGATCATGAACCAGATGTCCCAGCCCCAGGTGCCGGCCACCATCAGCACCGGCGGTGCAGCGAAGGGGGTGAGCGTGCCGCCGATGGAAATATTGACGAACAGCACACCGACCGTGACGTATTTCAGCTTGCTGGAAACGGGCCGGGAGAACAGCGTGTCACGCAGCATCAGCGCGGCCAGCGTCATCGCTGCCGGCTCGGTGATGAAGGAACCCAGCAGCGGCACGAAGGCCAGCAGCAGAAAGTACAGTGCCATGCCGCGCGGCAGCGGCAGGTAGTCGGCCACAAAGCGCACCGCCGCACCGGCCAGCTGAAGGACGGCGCGGGTACCGGCAATCACCATGATGGCGAACACGAACATCGGCTCGGTGAAGTTGCGGCTGTCGAGGTAATGGGTGGCCTCGTGCTTGCCGCTGATGGCGAACATGAACAGCATCAGCACCATGGCCCAGAAGCCGAACACCACCTCCACCTCGCCCAGCAGGTGCCAGATGCCGGCATGGCGCGGCTGGGTGTGGGCCAGGCGTTCGAAGAACTTGGTCGAGAACGTGTGAAGCACCGCCACCGCAAACAGCGCAGCGCCGATGATCTGGATCAGTGAAGGAGAGTTCATGGGATGACCATAGCGCAATAGGGGGATCCGCAGACACAGGAGCCCGAAAGTCCGCACATCATGTGCGTCCTATGCGGCCAGGGAATGCCACGGCGCCCGGCAGGGGGCGATGTTTCCCCGAATGGCACAGCCGACATGTCCGGCCGTCCTGGCAGAGTGCATCCAGCCCCTTGCGCTTGGGGACGACCGTGGCGGTCGCTGCCCCGGTGTGTACCGGCTTCACGTGTTGACCTGCCTCGAACTTGACAAAGGCCGGTCTTCGCAGTCTATTCTGCTTCTTCCGGTGCCTGCGGCTCACGGATTCTCGGCATCGGCCCATGACTTTCTCAATCAAGGAGGACAACATGCAAGCTGGCAAGGACAAATTGCTCTGGATGTACGAGAAGATGGTCGAGATCCGACACTACGAGGAGACCATGGCCAATGTCTACCTCGAAGGAAAACTTCCGCCCGCCATCCAGAAGGGCCTGGCGTTCGACATCGGCTCGGGGCCGGTGCCGGGCGAGATGCACCTGGCGGCCGGGCAGGAGCCGGTGGCGGTGGGCATCTGCGCTCATCTGAAGCAGGAAGACACCGTGGTCGGCACGCACCGGCCGCACCATTTCGCCATCGCCAAGGGCGTTCCGCTCAATCCGATGACGGCCGAGATGTTCGGCAAGGCCAGCGGCCTGGGCAAGGGCAAGGGCGGCCACATGCACCTCTTTGACCCGGTCCACAAGTTCAGTTGCAGCGGCATCATCGGCGCCAGCCTGCCGCCAGCCTGCGGCGCGGGTCTTGCGGCCAAGAAGATGGGCAAGGATTGGGTGGCGGTGGCTTTCTTCGGTGAAGGCGCGGCCAACCAGGGCTCGGTGCACGAGTCGCTCAACCTGGCCGCGCTGTGGCAGCTGCCGGTGATCTTCGTCTGCGAAGACAACAAGTGGGCCATCTCGGTGCCCAAGACCAGCGCGACTTCGATCGACTGGGTGGCCGATCGCGCCTCGGCGTACGGCATGCCCGGCATCAAGGTGGCCCACAACGACGCGCTGGAGGTGTATGAGGCCGTGGCCCCCGCCATTGCCCGTGCGCGTGCTGGCCAGGGCCCGAGCCTGATCGAGGTCAAGACCGACCGTTACCTCGGCCACTTCCAGGGCGACCCCGAGGTCTACCGCCCCAAGGACGAGGTGGCCAACCTGCGCAAGAACGATCCCATTCCGAAGCTGGCCGCGCAACTCAGGAATGGCGGCCTGATGAGCGAGGCCGACGATGCGGCCTTGGTGGCGCGCGCGAAGCAGCGCGTGGCCGACGCCTTTGCCTTTGCGCGCGAGAGCGCCTACCCGGCCCCGCAGGATGCCCTGCAGGATGTCTTTGCCTGAACCGGACAGAGGAGGAACACCCCATGAGCACCACCCGCAAACTCACCATGGCGCAGGCGATTGCCGAAGCCATCGGCCAGGAAATGGAACGCGACAACACCGTCTTCGTGATGGGCGAGGACATCGGTAAATACGGCGGTATCTTCGGCGCCACCGGCGGCCTGCTCGACAAGTTTGGTCCCGAGCGCATCATGGACACACCGATCTCGGAGACCGCTTTCATCGGCACCGCCACCGGTGCCGCGGCGGCCGGCCTGCGGCCGATTGCCGAGCTGATGTTCGTCGACTTCTTCGGCGTCTGCATGGACCAGATCTACAACCACCTGGCCAAGAATACCTACATGGCCGGCGGCCACATCAAGCTGCCGGTGGTGCTGACCACCGCCATCGGCGGCGGCTACAACGATGCGGCGCAGCACTCGCAGTGCCTGTACGCCACCTTTGCCCATATGCCGGGCCTCAAGGTGGTGGTGCCGTCCAACGCTTTTGATGCCAAGGGCCTGATGACCCAGGCCATCCGCGACGACAACCCGGTCATGTTCATGTACCACAAGGGCATCATGGGCCTGCCGTGGATGGCCTACTACGAGGGCAGCAGCAACGAAGTGCCTGAGGAGCAGTACACCATCCTCTTCGGCCAGGCCAAGGTGGTGCGCGCCGGGACCGATGTGACCATCGTCACCTTGAGCCAGATGGTGCAGAAGAGCTTGCTGGCGGCGGAGGAACTGGCCAAACAGGGCATCAGCGCCGAAGTGCTGGACCTGCGCACCCTGGTGCCGCTGGACCGTGCCGCGGTGCTCAAGTCGGTCGCGAAGACCGGCCGCCTGCTGGTGGCCGACGAAGATTATCTGGGCTTCGGCCTCACCGGCGAGATTGCCGCCATCGTGGCCGAGAACCTGGACACCGTGGTGCTGAAGGCGCCGATCAAGCGCCTGGCCGTGCCCAATGTGCCCATCCCCTACAGCCGGCCGCTGGAGCAGTTCGTCATCCCGCAGGTCAAGGGCATTGTGGAAGCGGCGCAGGCGCTGATGAAGGGCCGCGTGGCCGAGGGGGTGGCTGCATGACGACGGTAACGCTGAAGGCTGAAGCGTGGGAAGGCGTGGACACGGCCGTGGAAGCGCTGGTCGACAAGTGGCTGGTGAGGGAAGGTGAGGCCGTGCAGGCCGGCCAGCCGCTGGCCAATGTGGTGCTGGTGAAGTCCAGCCTGGACATCACCGCGCCGGCCGGCGGCCGCATCCAGATCCTGGTGCCGGCCGGCGGCACCTTTGCCCGCGGCCAGCCCATTGCCACCCTGACCTGATGCCCACGAGCAGCGTCGCCGCTGAAGAGCAGGCCTGGAACCGTGACCAGCTCGCGCAGCCGGTGACGACGCCGCAGTGGCGCCTCTGGACCTACGAGCAGCCCGCCATCGTGCTGGGTTGCTCGCAGCGCGCCGCCTACGAGCGCCTGTTGGCCGCGCCTGGCGGTCCGCCCATGCCGGTGCTGCTGCGCGAATCCGGCGGCGGCGCCGTGCTCACCGGCCCGTGGATGCTGGGCCTGTCGCTCGCGCTGTCCGTGGGCCACCCGTGGTTGGGCCAGGGCCTGCTGGAAAGTTACCGCCACCTGGGGCAGCTGTTTGCGGAACTGCTGATGGCGCAGGGTCTGCCGGCTCGTACCCTGCCGCCGGCTGAATTGCCCGCGCAGCAGGCCGACCTCATTGCACGCGGTCTGCCGGTGCTGGACTGGTCCTGTTTCGGCAACCTGTCGCCGTGGGAAGTGGTGGATGCACAGGGGCGCAAGCTGGTGGGCCTGGCGCAACGCAGGCGGCAAACGGGGGTGCTGCTGGTGGCGGGGCTGCTGCTGTCAGAGCCGCCGTGGGCATCGCTGTGTGAGGCGCTGGGGCAGGGTGAGGATGTCGACGTGCTGCGGCAGCGGACGGTGAGTTGCGAAGCGTTGATGTCGAGGCGCGTGACGGTGAATGGTTTTGCGGCGACGCTGACTGCGAGATTGAACAAGATCGTCGATCAGCCCCTCACCGCATCGCACAGAAATAGTCTGAGCCAGGAGATCTGAGGGTGGTCTTGTTGGCGGCTTCATCGGTGTGACGATACCGCTGCTGGTTTCGCTAGTTCTGCACGATCTGTCTGGCGTGTGCCGGTGTGGTGATCATGATCCGCAAAGAATCATCGGCGGCCATCTCGAGCGGTATTGCGGCAACACCCAATCCTGTGTTCTCGTAATAGCGACGCTCGACTGTCCCGGGGCGAAACGGCGCGGCGTACAAATTGGCCACGCCGGGATTTGCATCGACCGTACGAACAATCGCCGTCCCTTCGGCGCGCGAAGGGTCCACTTCCAGAACCAGCATGCCGGTCGAGCGCTGAACGGTATCGCCGCCGATCTTCTGCCGGTTCTCGATGAGCAGATAACGGCCATTCGCGCCTGGTACCCGGACCACCAGCACACCCTTGCCAGAGGCCAGCGGGGCGAGGACAAGCTCCCGCGTTTCGCCGGGTTTCACGGTCACGATCTGCTCGGGTGCGATCCAGCCCAGCCGCAAGCGGGTAAATGACGACGGCGGCGGCGGTGGTTGCAGGCGTTCGATGAAATGCTGGCTCATGATGTCCCACGGGCCGGTATGAATGGCAAACACTTCGGGCAGCATGGGGCCTGGCGGCGGGTTGCTCTGCAGTTGGAAGTCGTACAGATCAGGGATCACGCGCTTGCGGTCCTTGATGCCGCCCAGGGCATGCAGCATGTCATGCACGACGTGCCCGACATGCGCATTCTCGACGCTCACGGTGACGGGCTTGGCAAACGAGCGACCTTCTGCCAGCACGACGGTTTCAAGTTGCGGCTCGAATTGGCCGCGGATGAATCCTTTGGAAAGCATGCCGGGATTCGCCGCATAACAAAGCATGCCGTAGCCCTCGCCAGGCCGCGTGAAGACACCGACCATGATCCAGACGGCGTCGAATTGCGCAAGATCGACATCGCGCTGGGCGGCGCTGAGTGCATCGACCACGAGCCGCCTGACGCGCGCGGGGTCGACATCGCGGTTGTACGGGCTGATCTTGTAGGCCTCGACGCCGTGAGGCATGTCGTACCAGCCTGCCAGCTTGGGCGCCAGCCATGCTCTGCCATAGGAGGATTCGCGGATGTAGCTGTCCACCCGGCCGATCTTGTCTTGAAGCTGCCGCAAGTCGGCAGTGGGCGTGCTGCCGGGAAAACGGACCGCGACGACCAGCAGCCGTTGTGCTCCAAGGACGGACGTGGAAATATCGGCGCTGGCTGTCGCGGCCCTGGCGGTGAGGGTGACAACAAGCACCGTCAAGATGACGGCCAAGCCTGTGCGACGTTGCAACCGCCGCATGCCAAGTTGAAAAGAATCCAGAGACGAACTCCTGATCAGATGCTTCATCATTTCCTTCGCGGCCAGAGGGATTGACGACGGACGGCAACAGTCCGGGCTTATCCGGATGATAGAGGACGAATATGAGCGCTTTAAAAGCGCTGAGCAAGCGCTTCACCCGGTGGCGAGATCACTGGATCGCTGTACGACGGGAGGTACAGGCCGGGCCGGACCAATGGCCCCTTGCATCACGCGTCAAACACGCGCCCTTCACCGGTCTTGCGGAAAATCACTTCGCCGCTGGGCACGTGGACGACACGGATCTCGCCGCCGGGTGGCGAGGTCAGGCTCTTGGCGGCCAGGGCGACGGCCAGTTCGCGGTCGGCCATTGTGGCGCCGCTGCGGATGCCGCCGCGCAGCAGCGTGGAGACGATGGGATGCGCGCTTTCGATCTTGTAGGCCGGCGTGTTCATGCTCTTCTCCCTGGGAATCCCTGTTGAAGAGAATAGTCTGGCCTCGAAGTTTTACAAGCGTGTGGCAGCCATGCAAGAAAATGTATCGGTCGGGTCTCAATGTTGCACGGCAGCATGTTGCGCCGCCACATAAATGAGCCAGGCGTCCCAACCCACCAGGAGGAAAGCCAATGTACGTGGTGATATTTCGCGCCCGGGTGAAGGCGCTGGACGACGAGTATTCACGCGTGGCCGCGCGCATGCGCGAGCTGGCCCTGGGGCAATTCGGCTGCGTCGCATTTCATGCCGTGACGGAAGGGCAGGACGAGGTGGCGCTGTCCTACTGGCCGAGCGAGGAGGCCATCCGGGCCTGGAAGTCGCACCCCGAGCACGTGCTGGCCCAGCAGGCCGGCCGCGCGCGTTGGTATGACTCATATTCCGTGGAGGTGGCGCAGGTCACGCGCGAGTACCGCGTGGCGTGCTGAGGCCGTGTTGCAAGGTCGATGATCAGGGTGCCAGCTTCTGCACCCGCTGCCCATCCCGCAGCGAGCTCGGCGGGAAGAGCACCACCTCCGTGCCGGGGGGCAGTTCACTCTTGATCCAGGCCTCGCTGCCATTGCGTGCCAGCACCTCCACTTCATGCTGGCGGGCGTGGCCGCCATCCAGTACATACAGCGCAGCACGGGCGCCGGCGGGGAAGAGGGCGCTGACCGGCACCTTGAGCGCGTTGGGCACGGTCTGCACCACGATGCGCACGTCGGCCTTGAAGCCGTCGCCCAGCGCGCTCCACTGCTCGGGCGGCGCGGTGATGTCCAGCACCACGTTGACGCGCTGTTCCTCCACGCCTAGGGCCGAGACCTTGGTGTAGGCGGCCGGCTCCACCAGGCGCACGCGCGCCTGCAGCAACTGCGGACCACCCCAGTTGGCCAGGGTGGCCGGTGTGCCGGGACGCACCTGGGCCGCGTCTTCGGTCAGCAGGTCCACCACCACCTCCAGGTGGGCGGGGTCGCCGATCTCCAGCAGCGGCGAACCGGCCTGCACCACGCCTTCGCTTTCCTGGCTGAGCTTGAGTACCTTGCCCGCAATGGGGGACTTGATGGCCCAGGACCGTTGCGTGGTGCCGCCCTGGCTGAAGGTGCGGATGGCGATGCGCGCCTGTTCCAGTTCATGCTGCGCGGCATGCTCTTCCAGGCGGGCACTTTCCAGTTCCTTCTGGCGCAGGCGCACCGTCAGGCGGCCGCTCTCGTTCTGCGTCGGCGAGACGAAACCTTGTTGCGCCAGCGTTTCGCTGCGCTTGAGGTCGGCCACCGCCTGGTCCTGCGCGGCCCTGGCGCGTTCCACATTGGCGCTGGCGCGGCGCACCGCAGCCTCCAGCGCACCCACGCGCTGGTCCTGCTCCTGGCGGGTGCGTTCGTCCAGCAGACCGGGCATGACTGGCCAAAGCGTGGCCAGCACGGCATCGCGCTCCACCGCATCGCCCTGCTTGAGGCTGAGGCGCTGCACGCGGCCGGTGAGCGGGGTGGAGACCACGTAGCGCTCGCGCAGCCGGGTCTTGCCGTCTTCCTGCACGCTGCGCTCGAAGGTGCCACGGCTGACCACGCCCACTTCCACTTCGGTCGGGTGGGGCCAGAAGGCCCAGACCAGCAGCAGCACCGCCAGCGCAGTGCCGCCCGCCAGCCACAGTTGTTTCTTGTTGATCATCATCCTGTCCCTGTCTTGAAGGTTCCTATTCTCGCGTCTTCAGCACGCCCACCAGATCCAGCCGGTCGATGCGCCGGCGCACGATCAGCGCGCTGGCCAGCCCGGCTGCCACCACGGTGACGGCGGCGTAGGCATAGGTGGAGGCGTGGATCACGAGTGGGAAGAAAAACTCGTCGGTCTTGATCAGCTGCACGATGGCGGCGGCCAGCCAGTAGCCGGCGGTGAGGCCGAGCGGGATGGCCAGCAGGATCTCCAGTGCCAGCTCGCCCAGCAGGAAGGCCGACACCTCGCCGCGTGTGAAACCCAGCACGCGCAGGCTGGCCAGTTCCCAGGCGCGTTCGGCCAGCGCGATGCGTGCATGGTTGTAGACCACGCCGACGGCAATGATGCTGGCGAACACGGTTAGGATGGCGCTGAACACCAGCACGTTGCGGGCCGTGATCTCCTCGATGTTGCGCAGCATCACGCCCTTGCTGAAGGCCGCCACCACGCGCGGCAGGCTCTTCAGCCGCTCCAGCAGTTCGGCTTCAAAGCCGGGCTCGACCAGCAGCGCGGCGCTGTTCACCAGATCGCCTTCCTGCAGCAAACGGTTGAGGCTGCGGCGTTCGATATAGGCGCCCATGCCCATCATCTCCTGCACCGTACCGGTGACCGGCAACTCCAGCACCTGGCGCCGGCCTTCGAGCAGTTCCACCCGCACGGTCTGGCCGGGCCGGATGTGCAGTTTGTCGGCCAGGCGGTCGGTCAGCAGCAGGCCATCGGGCGGCGGCGCATGGGCGCGCAGGCCGGTGTCCACGATGCGCTGCAGCTCGGGCCGCGCGCTGCGGCCCTGCACGCTGCCGCGCCAGTGGTGCTGGCCATGCACCAGCCGCGCGTTGACACTGCGCACGCCTTCCACCGCCGTCACATGCGGCAGGCGGGCCAGCTCGTAGGTAACGCTGGCCGGTGTGGCTTCCACCAGGCTGATGATGACGTCGCCGCGCAGCACCAGGCGGAACTGGGTGTGCAGCAGCATGTCGATGGTGTCGCGCCAGAAGGTGCCGCTGATGACGATGGCCATGGAGGCGGCGATGCCGGCGATGGTCAGCAGCGTGCGCAGCGGGCGGCGTTGCATGGTGCGCATGACCATGCGTGCGGCCGGGCTGAACCGGTCGCGCAGGCCCCAGGCCTCGATGAAGGTCGGGCGGTAGCGGCCGGGTGCCGGCGGGCGCATGGCCTCGGCCGGCGCCAGCCGCACGGTGGCGGTGATCGCCTGCCAGGTGGCGCCCAGCGCCGCGAGCAGCGTCAGCCCACCGGCGGCCAATACCAGGTCAGGCCGGATGCGGTGGCGCAACTCGGGGAAGCGGAACACGTCGGCATACAGGCCCATGAAGGCGTTGCCGAGCCAAGCCCCCACTCCCAGCCCCAGCAGCATGCCCAGCGTGACGATGAGCAGCACCAGCTTGAGGTAGTGCAGGCCGATGCGCCCGTTGTCATAACCCAGCGCCTTGAGCGCGGCAATTTGCTCGCGCTGGGTGGCGATCTGGCGGCTCAGCACCACATTGAGCAGGAACGCCGCCACGGCCAGGAAAATGCTGGGCAGCACGGTACCGAAGACACGCTGTTCCTTGATCTCGGAGCTGAGCAGCTTGTCGGACATCTGCTCGTCGCGACCGTAGGCACGGGCGCCGCCGTAGGGCCCGAGCAGCCGGTCCAGGCCGTCGATCACCTGGCCCTCGCTGGCACCGGGCGCCAGCCGCACGGCCACCTGGTTGAAGGCACCTTCCATGTTGTAGGCCGCGGCCAGGGCCTTGCGGTCGAGCCAGAAGACGCCGAAGCCGCGCAGGTCGGGCGAGCCACCCATGCCAGCGAAGACAAACTCGGGCGACAGCGCAATGCCGACGATCTGCAGTTCCTCGCGCTTGCCGTTGACCAGGGCGCGGATGCGGTCGCCCGGCTTGAGCTGGCGCGCGATGGCAAAACCTTCCGACACCAGCACCTCCAGCGTGCGGTCGCGCCGGGCGGTGATCATGCGGCCTTCGCGCAGGTGCAGGCGGTTGAGCTGCGGCAGCCGTTGCGGGTCGATGCCGATGAGCCGGCCGATGACGGGGTCGGACACGTTCGGGATGTCGATCTGCACCACCTCACTGACCGAGGTTTCCACATGCGCAGCGCCGGGCAGGGCGGCCAGCTGGTGCTCCAGCGCCAGTGGCGCGCGCTTGAGGCTGGCAAAGACGTCGGCAAAACGGGCTTCGGTGTAGTAGACCTCGCGCGACCAGGACAGGCCGTCGTAGGCGCTGAAGGTGGCAATGAAACCGGCCACGCCGCTGGCCACCACCAGGGCGATGGTGATGGCCTGGCTCCACATCAGGCGCAGGTCGCGCAGCAGCTTGCGGTCCAGGGCTTTCATCGTGGGGCGTCGGCCTTGTTACCAGGACAGCTCGGCGGGGCTGATCTTGTGCGGATTGACGTCCACGCGCTGGATGCGGCCGCCGCCCAGGTGCAGTACACGGTCGGCCATGCCGGCGATGGCCGCGTTGTGCGTGATCACGATGGCGGTGGTGCCGAGTTCGCGGTTGATGCGCTCGATGACTTCCAGCACCAGTTTGCCGGTGGTGTAGTCGAGTGCGCCGGTGGGCTCGTCGCACAGCAGCACCTCCGGGCGCTTGACGATGGCGCGGGCAATCGCCACGCGCTGCTGTTCGCCGCCCGAGAGCTGCGAGGGGAAATGGTCCATGCGATCACCCAGGCCGACCAGATGCAGCGCCTCGGCCGCCGGCATCGGGTGGTCGGCGATGTCGGTGACCAGCTCCACGTTCTCGCGGCAGGTCAGGCTGGGGATCAGGTTGTAGAACTGGAACACGAAGCCGACATGCTCGCGCCGGTAACGCGTCAGGTCGGCATCGCTGGCGCCGGTGAGTTCGTGCTCGGCAAAGCGCGCGCTGCCGCTGCTGGGGCGGTCCAGCCCGCCCAGGATGTTGAGCAGGGTGGACTTGCCGCTGCCGGAGGGCCCCAGCAGCACGATGAATTCGCCGCGATAGATGGTGAGGTCCACGTCCTGCAGGGCCCGCACCTGCACTTCACCCATCTGGTAGGTCTTGCTCAGGTCCTTGGCGACAAAGACTGCAGCGGCTGGCGCAGTACCGGGTTTTTCTTCCTGGGTGTTGTTGTTCATGGCCAAGGCGTGAAGGGGGTCGCAGGCATCGACATCACATGATATCGTCCGGCCATGTGCAGGATCATGGCCTGATGGAGATGACGTCGTGCGTCGACCACGGATCGGCCGCTGAACGCCTGGCAGTCGGCGGCTTCGGTGGTGTGGCGGGAGGCGAAAAAGGCGTTTTGCTGCTGAACTGGGTACGGGGTCGCGCGCGGGCGCGAATTGTAACAATCGAAGGGTATTCTTGATTGCATAAAATACGGGTTTTCCCCATGTCAATTTTCCGTGTCTGCCTCCTGGCGGTCCAGGAGTGCCAGTGCGTATGCCAGAAAACCAGTCCGAATTGATCGATGTGAGCGAACTGCGAATAGGAATGTTCGTGGAGCTCGATATCGAGTGGATGGCGCATCCCTTTCTCAAAGGTAGTTTCAAGATTTCTTCGGATAAGCAGATCGAAGCCATCTGCAGCATCGGATTGGAGCAAGTCCGCTACTTTCCTGCCCGCAGCGCCCCCTCTGCTGCTGAAGTACTGGAGGTCACGCCTTCCCAGTACCCGGGCATGAGTCAAGACGAACTGCTGGCACTGGAGCAGAGCAGGGCCGCGGTCTTGCGTGAGCGCAAATTGCGCTTGGATCGGATCACTGCCCAGCGGCAGAGCCTGCTCGTCTGCGAGCGGCGTTTCGCCGAAGCGGTGCGCCACTACCGGCATGTCGCTGACCGCGTCATCGCGCAGCCACAGGCGGTCGCACAGCTATGCCAGGCCCTGGTCGACAAGTTCGTTGCCGAGTTGTCCTGCAACGGCGACTCGGCCATCCGCCTTCTTTCGGAAGGCATGGGCGATCGTACCGCCATGCACCCGGTCAACGTCACCATCCTGTCCTTGTTGCTGGGCAAGGCGATGGGTCTGTCGCACAAGGACATGGTCGACCTCGGCATAGCTGCTTTTCTGCACGACCTTGGCAAGCTGCAACTGCCCGAGCGTGTCCGCTGGTTCGAAGAGAACTTCACAACCGCCGAGTACAAGCTGTATCAGGAGCATGTGGCCGAAGGCGTGCAGCTGGCCAAGCGGATGGAGCTCTCGCCGGGCGCCATGATGGCCATTGCCCAGCACCATGAGATGGTCGACGGCAGCGGGTTCCCGTCACGTTGCAAGGGAGAGAGTCTGTCGTTGCCGTCGAAGATCCTGGCGCTGGTCAACCGCTACGATGACCTGTGCAATCCCAGTCGAGCCACCTCGGCCATGACGCCGCACGAGGCCCTGTCGTTCATCTTCTCGCAGTTGAAGAACCGCTATGACAACGTCGTGCTCAGCGCTTTCATCCGCATGATGGGGGTGTATCCGCCTGGCACGATCATCCAGCTGGTGGATGGTCGTTATGCCCTGGTGGTGTCGGTCAATTCCTCGCGCCCGCTGAAGCCGCGCGTGATCGTCCACGATGATGCCGTGCCGCAGCACGAAGCCTTGATTCTCGATCTGGAGTTTGCGCCCGAGATCGGCATCCGGCGAAGCCTGAAACCGGCCAGCTTGCCCAGCGAGGCGCAGGACTATCTGATGCCGCGCCAGCGCATTGCCTACTTTTTTGAGTCAGCCGGAGCAGTCGCGGATCCGCATCCGCCCGCTTGATACGCCGGCCCGCGCCTGGCGGCGCGGGTGGCGTGAAGGCATCAGATGACGCGTGCGGCTTTCAACTCGGCGATCTGCTCTTCGCTGTAGCCCATTTGCGCCATGACTTCAACCGTGTGCTCTCCAAGAAGCGGCGAGCGCGTGACTTCGGTCGGACTGTCCGACAGCTTGATCGGATTGCCGACCGACAGGTACTTGCCACGCACCGGGTGATCGACTTCCACCACCGTGCCGGTTTCGCGCAGCGACTTGTCTTCGGCAATTTCCTTCATGGACAGGATGGGGCCACAGGGAATGTCGAATCCGTTGAGGATGTCCATCGCCTCGAACTTGGTCTTGGTCTTGGTCCACTCTTCGATGCGGTCGAAGATCATCTTCTGGTGGGGCAGGCGTGCCTCGGGTGTGGCGAAGTGGGGGTTGGTGATCCAGTCTTCCTCGCCAATCACCTTGCAGATGGCCGGCCACACCGCGGCCTGGGTGATGAAGTAGATGTAGGCATTCGGGTCTTTCTGCCAGCCCTTGCACTTGAGGACGGCGCCTGGCTGGCCACCGCCGGACGCATTGCCGGCGCGCGGCACGGCTTCGCCGAACTCGATCTCGGGGTACTGCGGGTACTCCTTGAGGACACCGGTGCGATCCAGGCGCTGCTGGTCGCGCAGCTTGACGCGACAGAGATTGAGAACCGCGTCCTGCATGGCGGCGAGCACCTTCTGGCCGCGGCCCGTCTTCTCGCGCTGGAACAGGGCGGTGACGATGCCCAGGGCCAGGTGCAGGCCGGTGCCGCTGTCGCCGATCTGCGCGCCGGTCACCATGGGAACGCCATCCGGGTCGCCGGTGGTGGAGGCGGCGCCGCCGGTGCACTGGGCCACGTTTTCGTACACCTTGCAGTCCACGTAGGGGCCGGGGCCGAAGCCCTTGACCGAGGCCAGGATGATGCGCGGGTTGATCTCCTGGATCTTCTCCCAGGGGAAGCCCATGCGGTCGAGCGCGCCGGGCGCGAAGTTTTCGACCATCACGTCGCACTGCTTGATCAGGTTGACCAGCACTTCCTTGCCCTTGGGGTCCTTGGTGTTCAGGGTGATGGAACGCTTGTTGTGGTTCAGCATGGTGAAGTACAGGCTGTCCGCGTCCGGGATATCGCGCAACTGGCCGCGCGTGGCGTCTCCTTCGCCGGCCTTTTCCACCTTGATCACATCGGCACCGAACCACGCCAGCAATTGCGTGCAGGTGGGACCCGACTGCACATGCGTGAAGTCGAGGATGCGAACTCCTTCGAGAGCCTTGGTCATGAACAAACTCCTGATTTCAATGATAAGAATTTCTTATGGATGGACCGGACAGGTCTTGTATATGACTTGCATTTTATAGGGTTTGTTTTCCTTGAAACATTGTCGTTTCTTATGCGGTGCGGGAGCGGCACTGATACATGCAGGACGGTGTGCGCAGTACAAAAAAAGCGGCGCCCGCAGGCGCCGCTTTGAGGTAGCCGGTAAACCGGGTCTCAGACTGCTTTCTTGGCGTGCATGGCCGCGATCTGGTCCTTGCTGTAGCCCAGCTCGGCCAGCACCTCGTCGGTGTGCTCGCCCAGCAGCGGGGAAGCCTTGATCTCGGGCTTGAGGTCGGAGAACTTGATCGGGCTGCCGATGGTCCAGTAGCTGCCGCGCACCTTGTGCGGCACTTCGACGATGGAGCCGCTCTTGCGCAGCGACTCGTCGCGCAGCAGTTCCTTCATGGACAACACCGGGGCGCAAGGAATGTCGAACTTGCGGAAGATGTCGACCGCCTCGAACTTGGTCTTGTCCTTGATGAAGTCCTCGATGGTGGCGAAGATCTCGTCAATGTGCGGCTGGCGGGCTTTGGGGGTGGTGTAGGCCGGGTCGGTTTTCCACTCGGGTTTGCCCAGCGCGTCGCAGATCGGTTCCCAGGCGTGGCCCTGCACCGTGAAGTAGATGTAGGCATTGGGATCGGTTTCCCAGCCCTTGCACTTCAGGATCCAGCCCGGCTGGCCGCCGCCGCCGGCGTTGCCGCCGCGCGGTGTGACCTTGTCCTTGAACGCGTCCATCTCGTGCGGGTACTGGGGATACTCTTCCAGGTAGCCGACCTTTTCCAGACGCTGCTGGTCGCGCATTTTCACGCGGCACAGGTTGAGCACGGCGTCCTGCATGGCCACGGCCACCTTCTGGCCCTTGCCGGTCTGCTGGCGTCCGATGATGGCCGTCAGGATACCGATGGCCAGGTGCATGCCGGTGTTGGTGTCACCCAGGGCCGCCGCGGAGATGGTGGGCACGGCGTTCTCACCCTTCCACCAGCCGGTGGTGGAGGCGGCACCGCCAGCGCATTGCGCCACGTTCTCGTAGACCTTCAGGTCTTCGTAGTGGTGGCCTTCGCTGAAGCCCTTGACCGAAGCCAGGATCATCCTGGGGTTGAGCTTCTGGATGTACTCCCAGGTGAAACCCATGCGGTCCAGCGCGCCGGGGCCGAAGTTCTCGACCATGACATCGGAGGTCTTGATCAGCTTTTCCAGCACTTCCTTGCCTTCAGCGGTCTTGGTGTCCAGGGTCAGACCGCGCTTGTTGCTGTTGAGCATGGTGAAGTACAGCGCGTCGACATCCGGTATGTCGCGCAGCTGGCTGCGGGTGACGTCGCCGGAACCCGGGCGCTCGACCTTGATCACGTCCGCGCCGAACCAGGCCAGCATCTGGGTGCAGGCCGGACCGGCTTGCACGTGGGTGAAGTCGATGATCTTGATGCCGTTAAGCGGTTTGTTTCCAGACATTTTCTATCTCCTTATGGGTTGCTCTTGTGAAATTACTTCTTCTTCGCCGCGCTGGTCGGGTTCAGACTGGTGATACGGCCGCTCTCGGTACCCGCGCCTTCGTCGATGATGGCGTTGATCAGGGTCGGCTTGCGCGACTTGATGGCTTCTTCCATGGCACGGCGCAACTCGGCCGGGGTGCTGGCCTGCACGCCGACGCCGCCGAAGGCTTCCATCAGCTTGTCGTAGCGGGCACCCTTGACGAACACCAGGGGCGAGGGATCGCTGGAGCCGCCGTATGACTTCTCGTCACCACGGTAGACGCCGTTGTTGTTCATGATGACGATGCAGACCGGCAGGTTGTAGCGGCAGATGGTCTCGACCTCCATGCCGCTGAAGCCAAAGGCGCTGTCACCCTCGATGGCGATGACCGGCTGGCCAGACTCGACGGCGGCGGCCACGGCAAAACCCATGCCGATGCCCATCACGCCCCAGGTGCCCACGTCCAGGCGCTTGCGTGGTTTGTACATGTCGACGATGGAGCGGGTGAAGTCCAGCGCGTTGGCGCCTTCGTTGACCAGCAGGGCATCCGGGTTGGCCTTGATGATGTCGCGTACCACGTTCAGCGAGCTGTGGTAGTTCATCGGCGTCGGATCCTTGGCCAGGGTCTCGGCCATCTTGGCGACGTTCTTGTTCTTGCGCTCGGCCACAGCACCGGTCCATTCGGCCGGGGGCTTGGCCCAGTTGGCGCCCATGCCGGCCAGCAGGGCAGACACGCAGGAGCCGATGTCACCGACCAGCGGGGCGTCGATGGCTACGTTGCTGTCGGCTTCGATCGGAGAGATGTCGATCTGGATGAACTTCTGGCCACCGGCGGCCTTGTGGTCCTTGCCGCCCCAGGTCTTGCCCTTGCCGTGCGAGAGCAGCCAGTTCAGGCGCGCGCCCACCAGCATCACCACGTCGGCTTCCGGCAGCACGAAGGAGCGGGCCGCCGAGGCCGATTGCTCATGGGTGTCGGGTAGCAGGCCCTTGGCCATGGACATGGGCAGGTAGGGGATGCCGGACTTCTCGACCAGGGCCTTGATGTCGGCATCGGCCTGGGCGTAGGCAGCACCTTTGCCCAGCACGATCAGCGGTTTCTTGGCGCTCTTGAGCAGGTCCAGGGCACGCTTGACGGCGTCCGGAGCCGGGATCTGGCGCGGTGCCGGATCCACCACCTTGATCAGCGAAGCCTTGCCGGCGGCGGCATCCATGGCCTGGCCGAACAGCTTGGCGGGCAGGTCGAGGTAGACACCACCCGGGCGGCCCGAGACGGCGGCACGGATGGCGCGGGCGATGCCGACGCCGATGTCCTCGGCGTTGAGCACGCGGAAGGCGGCCTTGCACAGGGGCTTGGCGATGGCCAGCTGGTCCATCTCTTCGTAGTCGCCTTGCTGCAGGTCCACGATCTCGCGCTCGGAGGAGCCGGAGATCAGGATCATGGGCCAGCAGTTGGTCGTCGCGTTGGCGAGTGCGACCAGACCATTCAGGAAGCCGGGGGCCGACACCGTGAGGCACACGCCGGGCACGCCCTTGGCCCCGTTCAGGAAGCCGGCAATGGCGGCGGCGTTGCCGGCATTGGCCTCGTGACGGAAGGAAATCACGCGCAGGCCTTCAGTCTGCATCATGCGGGTCAGGTCCGTGACCGGAATGCCCGGCAGGCCGTAGATATTTTTGATGCCGTTGAGTTTCAGGGCGTCGATGACGAGATGAAAGCCGTCGGTCTGGTCTTGTGATTCAGTGTTGTTGGTCATGATGAAAAGTCTCTTTGTTTGACTTCGGTAAAAGTTGAACAATGCGGCTGGCGGTCTCGGCTGGTACCTGAAAAACTGGCCTGCCAGGCATGCGATCAAGATCTTCGATGGTGGATCCGAGGCCTTGCTCGCGCTCTTGCGCAGGTCATTTTCAACGTCGAGTTATCATAGAAATGCGCTCTGGATTTCTCCATTGACCGCGGTCAATTTTCGGGACAATTCTTTTGTCTTCTGCGCGGCACACCTCGCGTTGCGTTACGCTTCGTTCTTCATGTCATCCATCGAAATTCATCCGGAAAAAAACATCATTCGGGTCCAGCTCAGGCAGAACGTCGTCCTCAAGGAGATGAGCGAAAGTGCCTTTGCCGAGCTGGAGCCGATGCTGTCGATCGTTGAATGCCACAAGGGCGATTACCTGCTGCACCAGGGTGTGCACGAGATGGAGCAGTATTTCATCCTCGACGGCATCCTCAAGCGTGTGGTGACCAACCAGCAAGCCAAGGAGATGATCCTGCGGTTTGCTGCCGAACGCGAGATGGAAACGAGCTATGCCGCCTGGTGCCTGAAAACGCCGACGCCCTACAGCATCGTGTCGGTGACCAAGGCGCGCGTGGCCAAGCTGCCCATGCCCCAGTGGATTGCCTTCATGGAGCGTCATCTGGAGGTGAAAAAACCTTTCGAGTATTACGTCATGAACCTGATGAGCGAAATCATGGCGCACACCATCACGCTGCACTTGCTGGATGCACCGGGCCGTGTGCATCGTTTCATCCGCAAGCATTCGGAACTGTTCGACCGCATCCCGAAGAAAGAGCTGGCAGCCTACCTGAATCTCTCGGCAGAGACGCTCAGTCGCCTCAAGCAACGCGGCAAGATATGAAGAAAAATGCCCTGGCCCTGCAGTGCAGAACCAGGGCTTGAAAACGCCGGATCGTCAGGTCTTGGAGTAGGTGAAGCTGCGGGTCGGCGACATCAGACGGAGCTTGCTCTCCACATCGCTGACGCCGCTCACCTGGGAGGCGACTTTCTCCACTTCGGTTTTTTCATGCGGGTTCACCACGATCCCGCTGAGGATGACGCGCCCGTTGCGCGCCTCGATCGTGATGTTCACGTCTTCGGTCGGCTCATTGCTCTTGAGCGCCGCACGCACCCGTGCTGCCAGTGTCATGTTGGCCAGCAGCTTGCGCGACTCTTCCGAGTCCTGAAATTCCGGGCGGGTGGTGAGCTGGCGGATCTGTTCAACGCAGCTGTGCACGGAGAGCCGGTCGGTGTTGAGGACCAGATCGTAGAGCACCGGGTCGCCCCAGGTGACGCCGAACTGCTGGTGCATGCGTGTGGCGTGGGCATGGTCGCTGCGGCGGATCTCGTTTTCTGCGAACTCGCGGTCGTCGGTCTCGAGATGGTTCATCAGCCACTCGACGCGCTTGCTGAACGAGCGCGTGATGCGGACGCACACCACATGCGGCACCGGGCGCAACAGGCAGGTGGCGCCCCAGCCGCGCAGCACGACGCCTCCCTTGTTGGCTAACTCGAACACTTCCTCGGCGCTGTAGAGCGCCACGCGTTCGGTGTCAGTCGTGACGCGCTCGATGATGCCGGCCTTGCCCTCGCGCAGGCGGTTGATCAGGCTGCTCGACACATGCATCTTGCCGGCCACATGTTCCACCACTTCGTGGCGCATCACGGCCAGGTTCATGCTGGCGGCGAGCTCCATGGCCACATCCTTGGCGAGGGAGCCCATCTCCTGGGTCATTGCGATAACTGGCATGGTTGCTTCCTCCTTCAATCCACGGGCCGCTCGGCGGCAAACTCATCCTGCTTCGGCGGCTTGATCAAGGCGATCAGTTTGGAGATCAGCGGCCAGAGCAGCAGCACCAGGGCCAGCGTGGTGATCGATCCCACCAGCGGGTTGGAGAACATGATCGACATCTCGCCCTGCGAGACCAGCATGGCCTGGCGGAAGGAGTCTTCGGCCTTGTCGCCCAGCACCAGGGCCAGCACCAGCGGCGCAAGCGGGTAGTCGAGTTTCTTGAACACGTAGCCGATGACACCGAACAGCAGCATGAACCAGATGTCGAGCATGGCGTTGTGCACCGTGTAGGCACCGATGGCGCAGATCACGATGATCACCGGCGCGATGATCGAGAACGGGATACGCAGAATCGAGGCAAACAGCGGCACCGTGGTCAGCACCACCAGCAGACCGACCAGGTTGCCCAGGTACATGGAAGCGATCAGGCCCCAGACGAAGTCCTTCTGCTCGACGAACAGCAGCGGTCCGGGCTGCAGGCCCCAGATCAGCAGGCCACCCAGCAGCACGGCCGCCGTCGGCGAACCGGGAATGCCCAGTGCCAGCATGGGCAGCAGGGCGCTGGTGCCGGCGGCGTGTGCCGCCGTCTCGGGTGCGACGACGCCTTCGAGCTGGCCGGTGCCGAACTTGGCGCCGTCCTTGGACATCTTCTTGGCAATGCCGTAGCTCATGAAGGAGGCCGGGGTGGCACCGCCGGGGGTGATGCCCATCCAGATGCCGATCAGCGAGGCGCGGATCGAGGTGGCCCAGTAGGCCGGCAGTTTTTTCCAGGTCTCAAAGACCACCTTGGGGTCGATCTTGGCGCTCTTGCCGGAGAAGGCCAGGCCTTCCTCCATGGACAGCAGGATCTCGCCGATGCCGAACAGGCCGATGACCGCGATCAGGAAGTCGAAGCCGCGCATCAGCTCATGCCAGCCGAAGGTCAGGCGCAACTGCCCGGTCACGGTGTCCATGCCGACCGAAGCCAGGCCGAAGCCGATGCACATGGAGGCCAGGATCTTGAACGGCGACCCCTTGCCCATGCCGACGAAGCTGCAGAAAGTCAGCAGGTAGACCGAGAAAAACTCGGGCGGGCCGAACTTGAGCGCGAACTTGGCGACCAGGGGCGCCATGAAGGTGATCATCACCACCGCGACGAAGGCGCCCACGAAGGAGGAGGTGAAAGCGCCAGTCAATGCTTCACCCGCGTGGCCCTTCTGCGCCATCGGGTAGCCGTCGAAGGTGGTGGCCACCGACCAGGGCTCCCCCGGGATGTTGAACAGCACCGAGGTGATGGCGCCGCCGAAGAGTGCGCCCCAGTAGATGCAGGACAGCATGATGATGGCCGAGGTCGGGTTCATGCTGAAGGTCAGCGGCAGCAGGATGGCCACGCCGTTGGCGCCGCCCAGACCCGGCAGCACGCCGATCAGCACACCGAGCACGATGCCCACCACCATCAGCAGAAAGTTCATGGGCGTCATGACGACGGCAAAGCCATGAAACAGTGCGTTGAGTTCTTCCATTTTTTATATCTCCGTAGTTCCGGACGTGTCCGTGCTCAATAACCCAGGAAGCTGAGCGGGTCGTAAGCGCCCTTGAACAGCGGCACCTTGAACCAGACTTCGAACATCAGAAAGAACACGACGTTGACAACGAGTGCTGCCGTCACGCTCTTGATCCAGCTGAACTTGCCCAGAATGATCATGAAGAGCGTGATGTAGATGGCTGAGGCCACGTAGATGCCGATCACCTGGATGGCTCCCACGTAAACCGCAGCGGGAATTAACACCGAGAAAACGCGGACGAGCTGCTCGCGATCGACAAAGATCGCGGTGTTTTTATTCTTGCTGGTCAGTGACTGGTACAGGATGCCCAATGCAGAGATCGACAGGATCAGACCGATGTAAAAAGGGAAATAGCCAGAGCCGGGGCCATCGCTGGTCCATTCGGAGCCGAGCTGGCGACTGCCGTAGATGATCACGCCACCCAAGATCAGCACGATGATTGCGACGATGGCGTCAATGATGTTGGTGGCAACGCCTGTGCGGTTTTCTTCGGGTGAGTTCATGTTCGGGTCCATGACGAAATAGTTGCTGAAACGGAACTTCTGGCCGGCACCCGTCCCGGAATGTCAGACAGCGTGAGCTGTCAGGCATCCCAAGCGGATTGTTGTCGGGGGAAACAGCCCGGGCACCGCCGGGCTGGTGGTTTACTTGGCGAGGAAACCGGCATCCTTCATGAGGCTGCGGTGATTTTCTTCAGCAGCGGTGAGCCACTTGTTGAAATCCGCGCCGGTCATGAAGGTCTGGTTGAACGCGCCTTTTTCCATGTACTCCTTCCAATCCGGCGTTTCGCGGATTTTCTTGAGCAGGTTCACGTAGTAGGCGAGCTGGTCGGCCGAGATGCCCGGGGCGGCGAAGATACCGCGCAACATCACGTAGTCGGTCGGGACGCCAGCTTCCTTGCAGGTCGGAATGTCATTCCAGGACTGGGTGTCGGTGACCTTGGCCTTGTAGGGCATGCGCATGTCGTCGAACACGCACAGGGCACGCAGCTTGCCGGCACGCCACTGGGCCACGGCTTCCGCCGGGTTGTTCACGCTGGAGTCGATGTGGCCACCGACCAGCTGCACGGCCACCTCGCCGCCGCCTTTGAAGGGCACGTAGATGAACTTGGTGCCGGTGGCTTTTTCCATGCCAACGGTCAGGATCTGGTCTTCCTGCTTGGAGCCCGTGCCGCCCATCTTCATCTTGTTGGGGCCGGCGGCCTTGACGGCGTCGATGTAGTCCTTGGCCGACTTGTACGGCTTTTCGGCATTGGTCCACAGCACGAACTGGTCCAGCGCCATCATGGCCACAGGCGTCATCTCTTTCCAGTTGAAAGGAACGCCGGTGGCCAGTGGGGTGGTGAACAGGTTGGACAGGGTGATGATGATCTTGTGCGGGTCGCCCTTGGCTTCCTTGACAGAGAGGAAACCTTCAGCGCCGGCACCCCCCGATTTGTTCACGACGATCAGCGACTGGTTCATCAGCTTGTGCTTGACGATGATGCCCTGCATCAGGCGGGCCATCTGGTCAGCGCCACCACCGGTGCCTGCCGGTACGACGAACTCGACGGGCTTGGTGGGCTCCCAGGCTGCATGGGCTGCCGTGGTGGCTGCCAATGCCGCAACGGCAATCAACCCTGTGGCGGCCTTCAATAAACCAGAACTCAGCTTCGAACTAATGGCAGTGACCATGATGTCTCCTTTTAATGAGTAATGTCCGGCATCCATCTGTCTGCAAATTCTCTTACCGGAATCTTGCACAGGCAGATGGTCGAATTATTGAGAAAAATTTCTCTTGATGGTGGTCAACTTTTCAAAAATTTGTCTTCACCCTAGGGTTTCCGTGAATGGGGGTAATGCGTATTCGAAAACACGTCGCGTGCCGTTGGCATCAGCAGCTTGATTCGCGCCAGCCATTGCGGCTGGCGGGGCAGCGTGCCGTGGACACGCCGGGTGCCGAAGCGAGCGAGGGCACATGCCAACTCGAAGCCCCCTCGGCGCTGAACCGGCCTTCGGCCTGTTGTGGTCCTCTTCATCGTCATCCTTTTTCTGACTCGTCTCACACCGGCTGCATCACGGCGTGGTTCGAATCGTAAAAAAGGACAGCACTTATGTACAGTCAATTCATCTGACTGCACTCATCATCTGGCTCTTATGTGTCCGATGACGTGACCGTCGCCGCCAGCTGGCGTTCGCGGGCGAAGTCTGCGGCACCCATCTTCTTGCCGCCGTCAGGTCGCAGCTTGAGCACTTCGATCTGGCCGCCCTGCGCGTTGATGAAGATCGATGTGTCCGTGATTTTCACGATATCGCCGGGTTTGCCGCTCACTTCGGCAAAGCGCCGGGTCAGGTGCTTGCGGCAGTCGAAGATCGAGACCCGGGTGCCGGCCAGCTCGGTCCAGGCGCCGGGCGCCGGATTGCAGGCGCGGATCAGGTTGTAGACCTGGTCCACATGGGTCGCCCAATGGATCTGCGCTTCCCCGGTCTTGAACCAGCCTTCGTAGCTGGCCTGGCTTTCGTCCTGCACGACTTCCTGGTGCTTGCCGGCCACCACCAGATCGGCGGCCTCCAGCAGGGCGCTCACACCGAGCGGGAACAGCGAATCGAAATAGACCTCACCCAGGGTGGCATCGGGGCCGATGGCGCAGGTCTTCTGCAGGATGACCGGACCTTCATCCAGGCCATCGGTCGGGCGGAAGATCGTCAGGCCGGTCTCGCGGTCGCCGCGGGCAATCGGCCAGTTGATGGAGGAGGGGCCGCGGTACCTGGGCAGCAGCGAGGGGTGGTACTGGATGGTGCCGTGCTTCGGGATGTTGGCAAAGGATTGCGGCACGAACTGCAGCACATAGGCCATGACGCCGATGTCGGCGTTGAGTTCCCGCATGGCCTGCTCGGCTTCGACGCTCTTGAGGCTGGCGAACTGGAACACCTTCAGGCCCAGAGCCTCGGCGGCAGCGCGCAAGGCGTCTGGTTTTTCGCCCGGTTTTTCCGGCTTGCAGAACACGCCGGCAATCTCGTCGCCGCGTGCCACAAAGGCCTCCAGCGCGGCCTTGCCGAAGTCCTGCTGACCGATGAATGCGATTCTCATGAAGCGTGTCCCCTCTTGGAATTCAGTAGCGACTTGATTGTCAACGCGCCGATTATCAGCGCATCAGGAAGTAGGCGGCCAGCATGTACAGCACGACGGCGAAGGCGCGTTTGAGCGGGCGGATGTTCATGCTGTGCGCCGTGCGTGCGCCCAGCGGCGCCGTGCTGATGCTGGCGGTAGCGATCACCACTAGGCCCGGCACATAGACGTAGCCGAAGGCGCCGGGCGGCATGTCGGGCATGGCCTGGCCCGCCAGGATGTAGCCCAGCGTACCCGCCAGGGCGATGGGAAAGCCCAGGGCGGCCGAGGTGGCCACCGCCTGGTGGATCTTGATGTTGCACCAGGTCATGAAGGGCACCGAGACGAAGGCGCCACCGGCCCCCACCACCGAGGACAGCAGGCCGATCACGCTGCCCATGCCGAACATGCCGGGCTTGCCGGGCAGGGTGCGCGTCGGCTTGGGCTTGCGGTCGAGGAACATCTGCGTGGCCGAGAAGGCGATGAAGAGCGAAAACACCGTGCTCAGGATCCTGGTGGGCAAGGCCACCGCGATTTGCGCGCCGATGAGCGAGCCGACCAGAATGCCTGGCGCCAGCACGCGTGCCACCGGCCAGAGCACCGCGCCGCGCTTGTGGTGCGCGCGTACCGAGGAGAGCGAGGTGAAGCAGATCGTGGCCAGCGAGGTGGCCACCGCCATCTTGACCACGTAGTCCGCCGGAAAGCCCTTGGCCTCCAGGATGATGGTCATGAACGGCACCATGATCATGCCGCCACCGATGCCCAGCAGGCCGGCCAGGAATCCGGCGCAGATGCCCATCAGGGCCAGTTCGACGATCAGTTGCGGTTCGAGAAACATCATGGCGGCTTGCGTTCAGTATGGGCATGGGCCACCCGCGTGCAACGGGGCTCAGGCACCCCGGCCCGGGACGTGTTCAGGGACTGGGAAGAAGAAAGGCAAAGGTGTCTGCAAGTGCTACCGGACCGGCATCCTGAACCGGGGTTCAGGTGGGCGAGGTCAGCGTTGGCTTTGGGTTCATCTGACGCGAGACGATCACGCTAGCCAGGCAATGTTCCAAGCCCGGGCTCAATGAGCATTGGTTCAAGGAAATATAAAGCCCGGCGGCACTGCAGACAGATGAATTGTAGTTCGCTTGGTGTGAACTGTCAGATGGTGCGATGGAGGCGGTCTGGATGACCAAACGGGGAACGCCGTGGAACCGGCAAAGCCTTAGCCACTGGCGTTGCCCCCTGCAAGGAGGGAGGCGCAGCGACACGCCCTTTGCGCAGCCTGGGGGTGTTTAAATCAGGCGACCATCTTCGCCCAATACCGCGTCGAGGCGTTGCAGCAGCATGGCGATGGCGTCATCCGGGTTGGCTGTTGTGTATGTCGTGGCGCTTGTCGTTGGCACGGGAGCCGCCGACGTGGTGGCTGCAGGGGCCGCTGCCACTGGCGCGCTGGCGCGCTCCGACAGGTCGAACGCCAGGTTCAACGATGCCAGCACGGCGATGCGGTCGCGCGCCTTGACCTTGCCGCCGTCGCGGATCTTGCACATGGCGGAGTCGACGCGCTCGACGGCGTCGAGCAGGCGTGTTTCACCGCCTTCGGGGCAGCCGAGCAGATAGCTCTGGCCCATGATCTGGACTTCGAGTTGCTTCATGCGCCACCCTTGTTTGAATCCGTGCCGGCGGTTTCCGACAGGCGCTCCAGCAGGGCGTCGACACGGCCGCGCGCGGCGCTCAGGCGCGATTTGAGCGAGTCGCGCTCGCTGGAAAGGGTTTCAACCTGCTCGGCCAGCAGGGCGTTGGTGCGTTGCAATTCCTCGTAGCGCACCAGCAGACGCTCCACGCGCTCGATCAGTTGCTCGATTTGGGTCGGGTTCGACATAGATCAAGGGATTGTAGGCCCCGCGCAAGCGGCCTGACGTAAAATCCGGCCCGTTGGTGCTCGCGGTGTGGTTCACACGCCGCAGTTCAACGGGAAGCAGGAGGGCGAGCCGAACCCGGTCGAGCCTAACCTGCGCTGCCCCCGCAACGGTAAGTGGACGAGTCGCTCGCGGCTCCGCTTTCATCAAACAGCCACTGGATGCGTGAACCAAGCATCCGGGAAGGCGATGAAGGTTGTTTCCATCAGCCCGGATACCGGCCAATACGGTGGTTGTGCGCCTGGCGCACAACCGTGACGTCCATGCCCTGGCGGGGAAGCCGGGGAGGGCCTCCATGTTGTTCTTTCCTCATGAAACCTTGTCTTTCTGCGAAGCGGCTGATCCAGCTGATGCTGGCTGCGTTCGCGGCTTTTTCTGCCCATTCCCAAACCCCGACCACCGTCGCACTGGCGGAAACCGTGGTCACCGCCACCCGCACCGATCAGCCGCTGGCCGACCTGGTGGCCGACGTCACGGTGCTCGACCGCAGCGAAATCGAGCGCAGCGGTGCCACCGGCCTGGCTGACGTGCTGGTGCGCGTGCCCGGCATCGAGATGATCCGGAACGGCGGTCCGGGCACCCGGACCGATGTCTACATTCGGGGCGCCGAGACGCGCTTCACCGCCGTCTTCATCGACGGCGTGCGCGTCGACTCCCAGTCCACCGGTGGTGCGCCCTGGGAGGCCATCCCGCTGGCGCAGATCGAACGCGTTGAAATCGTCCGCGGGCCGGCCGGCGCCGTCTATGGCTCGGATGCGCTGGGCGGCGTGGTCCAGATCTTCACGCGCAGGGGGCAGGGGCCGTTGTCGCCCTATGCCGGTGTCGGCTTGGGCACCTACGGCACGCGCAAATGGGAGGCCGGCTTCAGCGGTGCCGAGGGCGCCTTCGACTACGCGCTCAGTGTGGCGCGCGAGGCCAGCAGCGGCTTCAACGCCCGCCCGTTGACGGGCTACAACCAGGACGACGACGGTTATGTCAGTGAGGCGCTCAGCGGCCGGCTGGGCTGGCAGCTCAATGCCGCGCACCGGCTGGAAGCCAGCGTGTTGTCCCACAACATGGAGGCTCAGTACGATGCGTCGAACAAGAAACCGAATTCGACCTATGACGATCGTGCCTTGAACCTGCTGCAGACCAGAGGCCTGAGCTGGCGTGGCCAGTGGAGCGAGCGCTACAGCACGCAGCTCAGCGTCACCGAGTCGCGGGCCCAGTATGAAACCAAGCCCTCGGCCTACCTGACGATGACGCGCCTGAACGGCTACCTGTTCCAGAACGAGTTTCGTCTGGGCGCGCATCTGCTGACGGCAGCGCTGGAGCGCAAGGTCGATTTCCTGGAAAACCGGCCGACCAACCCGATCAACCGCGAACGTGCGCAGGATGCCCTGGCGCTGGGTTATGGCTGGCGCAACAACCGGCATTCGCTGCAGATGAACCTGCGCCATGACCGGGACAGCGAATTTGGCGGCCAGGACACCGGTAGCGCCGCTTACGGTTTTGCGTTGACGCCGTCATGGCGCGCCACGGCTTCGGCCGGCACGGCCTTCCGGGCGCCGACGCTGTACCACCGCTTCAGTGCCTACGGCATCTCGAGCCTGCAGGCGGAGACCAGCGTCAACCAGGAGCTCGGCCTGCGTTATGTGCAGGGCCGCACCGAGTGGAGCCTGGTGACCTACCGCAACCGCGTCAGTAACCTGATCACCTTCTCCGCGCCCGGTCCCTGCGCCTCGGCCACCGGCTGCTATGCCAACACCGCGCAGGCCGAGCTCACCGGCGTCACGCTGTCGACACGGCAACGGCTGGGCGAGGTCAATTGGCAGGCCTCGCTGGACGTGCAGGACCCGCACGACAGCGGGAACGGCAAGCAGCTCAAGCGCCGCGCCAGCCACCATGCCAATCTGTCGGCCGACACCCGTGCCGGCACCTGGCTGGTGGGCGCCGGCGTCCAGCTTTCGGGCGCGCGCTACGACGACGATGCCAACACCGTGGTGCTGCCGGGTTACAGCGTGTTCAACCTGCATGCCAGCCGGCGCCTGACCCGGGACTGGAACCTGCTGGCGCGCATCGACAACCTGGGCGACAGCCCTTACCAGTTGGTGAACGGCTACGCCACGACCGGCCGCAGTTTGTATGTCGCCCTGAAGTGGGCGCCGCAGTAATCCCGAAGAAAATGAAGCTTATGACTGACGCCATCTCGTGCCCCGCCGTTCTTGTCGCTGCCCCGGCCTCCGGCCAGGGCAAGACCACCGTGACCGCGGCGCTGGCGCGGCTGCATGCGCGCCAGGGGCGGCGCGTGCGCGTGTTCAAGTGCGGGCCGGACTTCCTCGACCCGTTCTGGCACACTCTGGCCAGCGGCGCGCCGGTGCACCAGCTCGACCTGTGGATGACCGGCGAGGCCGACTGCCGCGCCCGCCTGCATGCAGCGGCGCAGGAGGCCGATCTCATCATCGTCGAGGGTGTCATGGGCCTGTTCGACGGGGAACCCAGTGCGGCCGACCTGGCGCAGCGCTTTAGCCTGCCGGTGCTGGCCGTGGTCGATGCCTCGTCCATGGCCGGCACCTTCGGCGCGCTGGCCTACGGCTTGCAGCATTACCGCGCCGGCCTGCGGCTGGCCGGCGTGCTGGCCAACCGTGTGGCCAGTGAGCGCCATGCCGGCATGCTGCAGGGCAGCCTGCGCGAGCCGGACCAGTGGCTGGGCGCGCTGATGCGCAACCCGGCGCTGACGCTGCCCGAGCGTCACCTCGGCCTGGTGGCGGCCACCGAGCTGAGCGATGCGATGGAGCGGCTCGATGCCGCCGCCGACGCGCTGGTCGACACGCCGCTGGGGCGCATGGGCGCGGCCGAGCTGCAGCGCTGGGCGGTGGACTTCCCCGCGGCGGATGCCGTGTCGCTCGGTCAAGCGCTGCGCGGCAAGACGGTGGCGGTGGCGCAGGACGCCGCGTTCTGCTTCATCTATGCAGCCAACATCGAATGCCTGCAGGCGCTGGGCGCCACGGTGGTGTATTTCTCGCCCTTGGCCGACAGCGCCTTGCCCGCTTGTGATGCGGTCTGGCTGCCCGGCGGTTACCCCGAGCTGCACGCCGAGCGACTGAGCGCCAACCATGGTCTGCGCGACAGCCTGTGTGCCCACGTGGCGCAGAACAAGCCGGTGTGGGCCGAGTGCGGCGGCATGATGGCGCTGTTCGAGCAACTGGTCGACAAGGAAGGCCAGCGTCACGCCATGTGGGGCCTGTTGCCGGGCAAGGTCACGATGCAGAAACGGCTGGCCGGCCTGGGGCCGCAGCAGTTGCTGCTGGACGGCGAACAGCTACGCGGCCACACCTTCCACTACTCCACCAGCGACACGCCGCTGGTGCCGCTGGCCCGCACCTCGCGGCCGGGTCAGATGGCCCAGGTCACGGACGGCGAGGCGGTCTATGGGCTGGGCCCGGTGGGCGCGAGTTACTTCCACGCCTGGTTCCCGTCCAGTCCGGCCCTGGTGGTCCGCCTGTTCAGCCAGGGCCTGCAGCAGGCGCCACAGGAGCTGCCCGCATGAACCGGCTGCTCGCCACGCTCGGCCCGCAACGCATCGTCTGCCTGACCGAGGAGACGACCGAGTGGCTCTACCTGCTGGGCGAGGAGCGGCGTATCGTCGGCATCTCGGGCTACACCGTGCGGCCGCGCCGCGCGCGCGAGGAGAAACCGAAGGTCAGCGCCTTTACCAGCGCCAAGATCGAGCCCATCGTCGCGCTGCAGCCGGACTGCGTGTTCGGCTTTTCCGACCTGCAAGCCGACATTGCCGCCGAGCTGATCCGCCGCGGCATCCAGGTGACGGTGTTCAACCAGCGCAGCGTGGCCGAGATCTTCTCCATGCTGTACCAGGTGGCGGCCATGGTGGGGGCGGCCGAGCGCGGGCTGGCACTGATCAACGACATGCAGGTCAAGCTGGACGCGATCCGGCAGGCGGCGGCCCAACTGCCGCGCCGCCCGCGCATCTACTTCGAGGAATGGGACGAGCCGCACATCAGCGCCATCCGCTGGGTGTCGGAGCTGATGGGCATCGCCGGTGGCGACGACATCTTTCCCGAGCTGGCGACGCAGGCCATGGGCAAACAACGCATCATTGCCGACGCTGCCGAGATCGTGCGCCGCAACCCGGACATCATCGTCGGCTCCTGGTGCGGCAAGAAGTTCCGTGCCGAAAAGGTGGCCGCGCGCGCCGGCTGGCAGGACGTCAGCGCGGTGAGGCACGGGCAGCTGTTCGAGATCAAGTCGGCCGACATCCTGCAACCCGGCCCGGCGGCGCTGACCGATGGTCTGGCGCAGCTGCACCGCATCGTGATGGACTGGAGCAAGCTGTATGGTTGATGTGCTGACCATTGCCAGGAGCGAACTGATCCTCGGCGGCCAGAAGAGCGGCAAGTCGCGTCGTGCCGAACTGCTGGCGCGCACCTGGCTGGCCCAGTCCGCGCAGCACCGGGCGGCCCTGATCGCCACCGGCCAGGCGGGGGACGAGGAGATGCGCCAACGCATCGCACGCCACCAGCGCGAGCGTGCCGTGCGTGTGCCCGGGCTGCAGACGGTGGAAGAACCCTTGCGGCTGGCCGAGGCCATCGCCACCCACAGCCGGCCCGATACGCTGCTGGTGGTGGACTGTCTGACGCTGTGGCTGACCAACCAGCTGATGCCGCTTGAAAATTTGGAGCCAAATCCGGCGCTAGCCCTCGATTTTTCTGCATCGACCGCTATGCTTTTGGAAGCAATGCGCAGCGCGCCGGGGCCGCTGGTGCTGGTCGGCAACGAGATCGGCCTGGGTGTGATTCCGCTCGGGCGCGAGGTGCGCGCCTTTGTTGATGCGCTGGGTCGGCTGAACCAGGACGTGGCGCAGGCCTGCGCGCGTGTCACGCTGATGGCGGCCGGCCTGCCGCTGACGCTGAAAGGATCGGCATGAAACGCGCCATGCTCTGCTGGCTGCTGGCGCTCTGGTTGCCGGTGCAGGCCTTGCAGATCACCGACGACCGCGGCACGAAAGTCACGCTGCCCGCTGCACCGCAGCGCATCGTCAGCCTGCTGCCGTCGCTGACCGAAACCGTGTGCGAGCTTGGCCAGTGCCAGCGCCTGGTCGGGGTCGACCGTTATTCCAACCACCCGGCCAGCGTGCGGGCCTTGCCGCAGGTCGGCGGCGGGCTCGACCCGAATATTGAGGCCATCGTGGCGCTCAAGCCCGACCTGGTGCTGATGTCGGTCTCGTCGCGCGCCAGCGAGCGGCTGGAGGCGCTGGGCCTGAAGGTGGCCGCGCTGGAGACCAAGAGCCACGCCGACGTGCAGCGCGTGCTGGAGAAAGTCGGCCAGTTGCTGGCGGTCAACGATGCGCAGCGTGTCTGGCGCCATACCGATGCCGGCGTATCGGCGGCGGCGCAGTCGCTGCCGGCCCAGGCGAAAAACCTGCGCGTCTACTTCGAGGTCAACCGTGGCCCTTATGCCGCGGGCGAATCGTCCTTCATCGGCGAGACGCTGACGCGCCTGGGCGTGAAGAACATCGTGCCGACCAGTCTGGGGCCGTTCCCCAAACTCAACCCCGAGTACGTGGTGCGCGCCAACCCGGATGTGATCATGATCAGCCAGCGCAACGTCCCTGGCCTTCAGCAGCGCCCCGGCTGGAGCAGCATCCGCGCCGTGCGCGAGCAACGCATCTGCATCTTCCCGGCCGAGCAGGCCGACATCCTGATCCGTCCCGGCCCGCGCATGGCCGAGGGTGCGCGCCTGATGGCCCAGTGCTTGGCCGACAAGGGAGGGCGACGATGAGCGCCGGTCCCTTGTTGCAAGAACGGCGCGCTACCCTGTGGGGCCTGGCCCTGGCGCTGCTGGCGGCCACCATGGTGCTGCTCGGCGCCGGCGTTGGCAGCACCGGTTTCGAGAGCGTGTTCAAGGCATTGCACGACCCGGTGGCGTGGCAGATCGTCTGGGACATCCGCCTGCCGCGCACGCTCGGCGCCTGGCTGGCCGGTGCGCTGCTGGGCCTGGCCGGCGCCGTGGCGCAAGGGCTGTTCCGCAACCCGCTGGCCGACCCGTATCTGCTGGGCAGTGCCTCCGGGGCTTCGCTCGGCGTGGCCATTGCACTGGCCCTGTTCGGTGTTTCGCCGCTGGCCACGCACTGGCTGGTGCGCCTGGGCCTGACCGGTGCCGCCTTCGTCGGTGCCGTGGCGGCCGTGCTGCTCACGTTGGTGCTGGCGCGTGGTGTGCAGCACACCTTGCGCCTGCTGCTGGCCGGTGTCATCGTCGGCGTGGTGCTGGGCGCCTTGAGTTCGCTCACCATGCTGCTGGTGCCCGAGGTGCTGCAGGCCATGCAGGCCTTTCTGCTCGGCAGCACCGGATATGTCGGCTGGAGCGCCTGCGTGTTGATGGCCGCCGTCTGGGGCCTGTGCATGCTGGCGGCCTGGAGTTTGAGCCGCGTGCTCGACGGCCTCACCCTCGGCGAGGCCACCGCTGCCAGCCTGGGGCTCTCGCTGGCGCCGCTGCGCGCTGCGCTGATTGCGGTGATGGCGCTGGCCACCGGCACCGCCGTGGCGCAGACCGGCCTGATCGCTTTTGTCGGCTTGGCCGCGCCGCACCTGGTGCGCTCGCTGGTCAAGACCACGCACGGCCGTCTGACCTTCCTGGCCAGCCTGATGGGCGGTCTGCTGCTGATGGCGGCCGACCTGCTGGCGCGTTGGTTGATCGCGCCGGCCGAATTGCCGGTTGGCGTGCTGACCGCCGTGCTCGGCGGCGGCTACCTGCTGTGGCTGATGCACCGGCAAAACCAGCGGGGTCGAATGTTATGAACCAGAGTGCCATTTGCGCGCAAGCCATCCGCGCCAGCCTGGGCCACGTCGAGGTGCTGCACGGCATCGACCTGGACTTGCCCGTGGGCCGCTGGACCAGCATCGTCGGCCCCAATGGCGCCGGCAAGTCCACCTTGCTCAAGGCGCTGGCCGGCCTGCTGCCGCATGCCGGCGACATGTCGCTGCTGGGCTGCCCTGATGGGCATTTCAACGCGCGCAAAAAAGCGCGCCACCTGGCCTGGCTGGGCCAGAACGAAAGCAGCGCCGACGACCTGACCGCCTACGACGTGGCGCTGCTGGGCCGCTTGCCACACCAGCCTTGGCTGGCACCGCCGAGCGCAGCCGACCACGCGGCCGTGGAACAGGCCCTGCGCGCCACGCAGGCCTGGGACTTGCGCGAGCGGCCCTTGAGCCACCTCTCCGGCGGCGAGCGCCAGCGTGTGCTGCTGGCGCGGGCCCTGGCAGTGCAGGCCGAAGTGCTGCTGATGGACGAGCCGCTTGCCAACCTCGACCCGCCGCACCAGGTGGACTGGCTGTTGCTGGTGCGCGAGCTGGTGAAAAACGGCAAGACCGTGGTCAGCGTGCTGCACGAGCTATCGCTGGCGCTGCAGGCCGACGAACTGGTCATCATGGCCGCCGGCCGCGTGACACACCACGGCGCCTGCGGCGATGCGGCCACGCACCGTGCACTGGAGCAGGTGTTCGACAACCGCATCCACATCCAGCAGGTGGCGGGGCAATGGCTCTCGCTGCCCAAACTTTCATAACCGGACAGACCATGGAAATCGAAGCTCCCCCAACCGAAAAGCGCTACGAAAAACCCGAGGGCGAACGCCGCGGCCTCGTCATCGTCAACACCGGCGACGGCAAGGGCAAGAGCACAGCCGCCTTCGGCCTGGCGCTGCGCGCGCACGGCCGCGGCAAGAAAGTCAAGATCTACCAGTTCATGAAAGTGCCGACGGCACGCTTCGGCGAGCACCGCATGTTCGAGCAGCTCGGCATCCCGATCGAAGGGCTGGGCGACGGCTTCAGCTGGAAGAGCCAGGACCTGGAGCACTCGGCGCAATTGGCACGCGACGGCTGGGAACGCGCCAAGGCCAGCATCCTGAGCGGCGAGTTTTTCATGGTCACGCTCGACGAGATCACCTACCCGCTGATCTACGGCTGGCTGCCGCTCGATGACGTGCTGGCCACGCTGCGCGCGCGGCCGAAGGAGGTGCACGTGGTGCTGACCGGCCGTCGTTGCCCCCCCGAGATCATCGAGCTGGCCGACACCGTGACCGAAATGACACTTATCAAACACGCGTTCAAGGCCGGCATTCCGGCCCAACGCGGCATTGAAGACTAGCCCGGACATGACGCGCGACCCTGCTACGTTGGTGCCGGCCAAACCGTTCAGCACTGCTGACGCGGCGGCGGTGTACCGCGCCATCTTCGAGCGGCGCGACATGCGCCACTTCGCCGGTGGCAGCGTGGCGCCCGAGGTGCTGCGGCGCCTGCTGCAGGCGGCGCACCACGCGCCCAGCGTGCGGTTCATGCAGCCGTGGCGCTTCATCCGCATCACGCGTCCTGAGCTGCGCCAGCAGCTGCACGCGCTGGTGGAGCAAGAGCGGGTGCAGACCGCGCGCGCCCTGGGTGAGCGCGAAGATGCGTTCATGAAACTCAAGGTCGAAGGGCTGCTGGACGCGGCCGAGGTGTTCGCCGTGGCGCTGGCCGACGGGCGTGAGCGCCATGTGTTCGGGCGCCGCACCCTGCCGCAGATGGACCTGGCTTCGGCCGCCTGCGCTATCCAGAACCTGTGGCTGGCCGCGCGCGCCGAAGGGCTGGGCCTGGGCTGGGTCTCGCTGTTCGAGCCGTCCGCGGTGGCGCAACTGCTGGGCCTGCCGCCCGGGGCCGAGCCGATCGCGTTGCTGTGCCTGGGGCCCGTGCAGGGGTACTACAGCGAACCGATGCTGAGCCAGGACAAGTGGGCGCAGCGCGAGGCGCTGGCCGGGCTGGTGTTCGACGACCGCTGGGGCCAGGGCGCCAGCCTGTTTGCGGAGGAGGGGGCGTGATGCTGTCCATGGGCGACCTCTCCCTGTCTTCGATGCTGCTGCTCGCCGGCGCCCTGTGGCTGGCGCTGGCCATCGACCACTGGCTGGGGGAGCCTTCGGCACGCTGGCATCCGGTGGTGTGGATGGGGCAGTACCTCGGCTGGGTCGGCGCCTTTATCGCGCCGCAGCGCACGCAGCCGGGCGCTGCTGATTACAAGCGTTTTGTGCTTGGCGCCCTCGGGTGGATTGCGGGAGCCGCTCTTGTTTTGATAGCGACTGTCTTGCTGCAGCAAGGTGCCTGGCAACTGCCGGCATGGCTCGGCTGGGTGCTGCTGGGCCTGCTGCTCAAGCCCTTGCTGGCCTGGCGCATGCTGCGTGGTGAGGTGCTGGCGGTGGAGGCGGCGCTGGCTGAATCACTGCCGGCCGGGCGTGCGCGCCTGGCCTGGCTGGTCAGCCGTGATGTACAGGCCTTGAGTGCCGAAGAGGTGCGCGAGAGCGCCATCGAGTCGCTGGCCGAGAACCTGAACGACTCGGTGGTGGCGCCGATCTTCTGGTTCATGCTGCTGGGCCTGCCCGGTGCGGCGCTCTACCGTTTTGCCAACACCGCCGACGCCATGTGGGGCTACCGTGGTGTCTACCAGGGGCGCGACTGGTCCTGGACCGGCAAGTGGGCCGCGCGCGCCGACGATGTGCTGTCCTGGTTGCCGGCACGCCTGACGGCCTTGCTGCTGGCACTGGTCAAGGGCGGCCTGTCGCTGCGTGCGGTGCGTCGCGAAGCGGGGCGCACGCCGTCGCCCAACAGCGGCTGGCCGATGGCGGCCATGGCCTTGGCGCTCGGGGTGAGTTTGCACAAGCCCGGGGTTTATGTGCTGCACAGCCAGGGCCGCGCGCCGCTGGCGGGCGATACTTTGCAGTCGGCAGCTTTAGGATCAAAAGTGGTTCTGGCACTTGCCATCCTTGCGACGGTAGCTATGGTTTTTATAGTGTTTGTGGGTGGAGGAATGCGGTCATGAGTACGTTACGTGTTCACGGCGGCCCGGATGCCCAAGGCGTGCCGCTGCATGATTTCTCCACCAACAGCAACGCCTGCGGTCCGTGCCCGCCCGCGCTGGCTGCCGTGCAGGCGGCCGATGCCACACGCTACCCGGATGCGGCCTACACCGAACTGCGCGCGCAGCTGGCCACCTGGCATGGCGTGGCGCCGGAACGCGTGCTGCTGGCCGGCAGCGCCAGCGAGTTCATCTTCCGCATCAGCGCCTGGGTGGCACAGCAGAGTGGCCGCAGCGTCTGGTTACCACCGCAGCACTATGGCGATTACGCCAGCGCCGCGCAGGCCTGGGGCCTGAAGCCGGTCGAGTTGGCGCAGGACGCGCAACTGGCCTGGGCCTGCGATCCGTCCAGCCCGCTGGGCCAGGCGCAGACGGGTCTGGCCGAACTGGTGGCGACTGCCCCCGTGATGGTGCTGGACCGTGCCTACGAGCCGCTGCGTCTGAGCGGTACGCTGGCCTTGACGCAGGAGCAACTGCTGCATGTCTGGCAGCTGTGGACGCCCAACAAGGCGCTCGGCCTGACCGGTGTGCGCGCCGCTTATGTGATCGCCCCGCTCGGTGCGCTGGAGGCGGTGGCGCAACTGGAGCGTCTGGCGCCGTCGTGGCTGGTGGGGGCGCATGGCGTGGCGCTGCTGCAGGCCTGGCTGCGCCCCGAGGTGCAAGCCTGGCTGCAGCACAGCCTGGCCACGCTGCGCGAATGGAAAACACGTCAGTTGGCCGTTTGTGAAGCGCTGGGCTGGACCTGCCTGCCCAGCAGTGCCAACTACTTCTGCGCCCGGCCCGAGCTGCAAGGCGAGGCGCTGACACAGGCCCTGGTCGCCTTGCGGGCGCAGGGCATCAAACTGCGCGACGCGACCTCGTTTGGTTTGCCCGACCACGTGCGGCTGGGGGTGCTGGCACCACAGGCGCAGGACGCGCTGCAGCAGGCCTGGTTGAGTCTGTGCGCGCAGGAAAGGACCAGCACATGAGCGCCAAAGCGGTGATGGTGCTGGGCACCACCAGCGGTGCCGGCAAGAGTTGGCTGGCCACGGCCTTGTGCCGTTATTACTCGCGCAAGGGGCTCAAGGTCGCGCCGTTCAAGGCGCAGAACATGAGCAACAACGCTAGAGTTGTTGCCCCCACGCTCGGCACTGACGTGTCCTCGCTGCCCCCCGAGGGGGCCGCATTTTGCCTTGGGGCGGCCCGGCGGCAAAACCTCGGAGGTGAAATCGGTTCCGCCCAGTACTTCCAGTCTTTGGCGGCCAAGGCCGAACCCGAGGTGCGCATGAACCCGCTGCTGCTCAAGCCCGAGCGCAACACGCACAGCCAGGTGGTGTTGCTCGGCCAGGTGGATGAGGCACTCACGCGTCTGGCCTGGCGTGAGCGCAGCGAGCAGGTCTGGCCCACGGTGGCGCGTGCGCTGGACGAGTTGATGGCCGAAAACGACGTGGTGGTGATCGAAGGTGCCGGTTCGCCGGCCGAGATCAATCTGAGCGACAGCGACATCGTCAACCTGCGTGTGGCACGCCATGTGAACGCACGGTGCCTGCTGGTGAGCGACATCGACCGTGGCGGTGCCTTCGCCCACCTCTATGGCACCTGGGCCCTGCTGCCGGAGGCCGACCGCGCGCTCATCAAAGGCTTTGTGCTCAACAAGTTCCGCGGCGACGCCACCTTGCTGGCGCCGGCGCCGCAGATGCTGAAAGAAAAGACGGGCGTGCCGACGGTCGCCACGCTGCCGATGTGGCACCAGCACGGCTTGCCGGAAGAGGACGGTGTCTTCGATATGGCCCCCACGCTCGGCACTGGCGTGTCCTCGCTGCCCCCCGAGGGGGCCCTCGCGCCCGAGCAGTTGGAGGCTGCGCTTCGCTTGCGTGGCGGCCCGGCGACGCTCACGCCGATGAAAACCATCGCCGTCGTGGTCTACCCGCGCATCAGCAACCTCGACGAATTCCAGCCGCTCAAGAACATGCCGGGCGTGCATCTCAAATGGGTGCGTTGTGTGGCCGAGTTGCAGGGCGCCGACACCATCATCCTGCCCGGCTCCAAACACACCAGCAGCGACCTGGCCTGGCTGCGCGCGCAAGGCCTGGACCGTGCCATCGCGGCCCACGCCGGCCAGGGCGGGGCGGTGCTGGGCATTTGCGGCGGCCTGCAGATGCTGGGCGAGGCGCTGATCGACCCGCACGACATTGACGGCAACGGACCCGGCCTGGGCCTGCTGCCGCTGGTCACCGCCTTCGAGCCGGCCAAGACGGTGCAGCGCACGCGTGCCACCTTTTCGCAGGTGGAAGGCTCCTGGGCCGCGCTGTCGGGCCTCACGGTGCAGGGTTACGAGATCCACCACGGCCAGACGGCGCAGCACCCGGCCATGGCGGCCAAGGGCGATGTGGCGCGCCGGCTGATTCCCCATCTGGCCTGGCAGAACGGGGCCGGCAATGTGCTCGGCCTCTACCTGCATGGCCTGTTCGAAGACCCGGCGGCGCTGCAGGCGCTGTTCGGCCAGCACGGCGCGCAGGTACCGACGCTGGATGCCGTGTTCGAGCGCATGACCGACTTCATCACGCAGCACTTCGAGCCTGGCGTGCTCGACGCACTGATCCACGACTGATATTTTTTCAACGAGAACCTGACCATGACTTTCACGCTCCCCGCCATTCCCGATATCACCGACGCCGCCCTGGCCCAGCGCCTGCAGCACAAGATCGACCAGAAGACCAAACCGCTGGGCTCGCTGGGCCGGCTCGAATCGCTGGCCCGGGAACTCGGCCTGATCCTCGGCAGCGAAACGCCCGAACTGCGCGCGCCGCAGATGGTGGTGTTCGCCGGCGACCACGGCCTGGCCGCGCGCGGCGTGTCGGCCTTCCCGAGCGACGTGACCTGGCAGATGGTGGAGAACTTCCTGGCCGGCGGCGCGTGTGTGAGCGTGCTGGCGCGCCAGCACGGCATCGCGCTCACCGTTGTGGACTGCGGCGTGCGCCACGACTTCGCGCCGCGGGCTTCGCTCCAGATCCGCAAGGTGGCCCCCGGCACCGCCGATTCGGCGGCCGGCCCGGCCATGACGCCGGAGCAGTGCGCACAGGCGCTGGCTAACGGCGTCGAGCTCGTCAAGGGCTTGCCCGGCAATGCGCTGCTGCTGGGCGAGATGGGCATCGGCAACACCTCGGCCGCTTCGCTGCTGCTGTCGCGTCTGGCGGATCTCGACATCACCGACTGCACCGGCGCCGGCACCGGCCTGGACGATGCGGCGATTGCGCGCAAGGTCACGGTGCTGCGCGAGGTGCTGCTCAAGCACCCCGACGTGCACGCGCCGCTGGGCGTGCTGGCGGCCTTCGGCGGCTTCGAGATCGCCACCATGGCCGGAGCCGTGCTGCAGGCCGCCGCTGAGCGGCGCGTCATCGTGGTGGACGGTTTCATCGCCAGCTCGGCCGTGCTGGTGGCCAGCCGGCTGGCGCCGCAGGTGCTGCAGCGCTGCGTGTTCGCGCACCGCTCGGGCGAGCGCGGCCATGCGCTGATGCTGGCGCAACTGCAGGCACAGCCGCTGCTCGACCTCGGCCTGCGCCTGGGCGAGGGCTCCGGCGCGGCGCTGGCCTGGCCGCTGTTGAGTTCGGCCTGTGTCATGCTGCGCGACATGGCGAGCTTCGAGTCCGCCGGCGTCTCGGAAAAAACCGCCTGAGTCCCTGCGTTCATCCATGCATTTCATCCGTCACCTCCTGCTGGCTGTCCAGTTCTTCACCCGCATCCCGGTGACGGGGCGGCTGGCGGCCTGGGTCGGCTACAGCCCGGCCTTGCTGCGGGCCGCCACGGCGCACTTTCCCGGCGTGGGCTGGCTGGTGGGCGGGGTGGCTGCTTTCGGTTTTGCCGCGGTGAGGCTGCTGCTGCCGGACATGGCCTATGCCGCGCTGGTGGCGGCCGTGCTCAGCACCGTGCTGACCGTGCTGCTGACCGGCGCCCTGCATGAAGACGGCCTGTCCGATGTGGCCGACGGCCTGGGCGGTGGCCACAGCCGCGAGCGGACACTGGAGATCATGAAGGACTCGCGTGTCGGCGCCTTCGGCGTGCTGGCACTGGTGCTGGCCTTGCTGACCAAGGTGGCGTTGCTGGCGATGTTGGGCGACATCGATCTGGAACTCACCTGTGCCGGGCTGTTTGCCGCGCATGTGAGCTCGCGTTTCCTGCCGCTGCTGCTGATCCGCCTGCTGCCCTATGTCAGCGAGGCGGCCCGCTCCAAATCCAGGCCCCTGGTCGGGCAGATCAGCGGCGGCAGCCTGCTGGCCGCCAGTGCGTGGCTGCTGGGGGCTCTGGCGCTGGTGCAGTGGAACTACCCCGGCATCCTGTGGCCCGTACCGCTGCTGGCCGCCGTGCTGGCCTGGCTGGGCATGTGGCGCCTGTTTGCGCGCCGGCTCCAGGGCTACACCGGTGATTGCCTCGGTGCCACGCAGCAGGTGTGCGAGCTGGCCTTCTACTTCGGGCTGGCGGCCAGTCTATGAAGCTCTGGCTGGTGCGCCACGCGCAGCCGCTGGTCGAGCCGGGCGTCTGTTATGGCGCCAGCAACCTGCCGGCCGATGGCGATGCCACGCGCGCGTGCGCCGCGCAGCTGGCGCAGGTGCTGCCGCCGGGCATCCGCCTCATCACCTCGCCGCTACAAAGATGTGAGCGACTGGCTGATGAAATACAAGGGCTGCGGCCCGATTTGATGCTGAAACGCGATGCGCGCCTGGCCGAGATGGACTTCGGCTGCTGGGAAGGGCAGCGCTGGGACGCGATTCCCAGAACGGCGTTCGACGCCTGGATGGCCGACTTCGGTGCCTTGCGCTTTGGCGGACGCGAGAGCGTGGACGAGTTGCTGCAGCGCGTGGCCGCCGCCCGCGCCGAGACGGTACAGCAGCAGGCCGACGCGGTATGGGTCACGCACGCCGGCGTGATCCGTGCCATGGACCTGCTGGCGCAAGGTATCGAGCGCCTGGCGCACGCCGAGCAGTGGCCGCGGCAGGCCGTGGGCTTTGGGGAATGGCGCCAGCTGACGCTGTGAACAGGCCCTAGGCGAACTCGACCCGGTTGCGGCCGTTTTCCTTGGCCCGGTAGAGCGCCTTGTCGGCCCGGGCCAGCAGCGTGTCCAGCGTGTCGTTGTCCAGCCGGTTGGTGGTGATGCCGATGCTGACGCTGCAGTTCAGCGGGGTCTCCGACGGGTCGGCCATGGCGCGGATGCGCTCGGCCACCGCCAGGGCCTCTTCCAGTGGCGTTTCCGGCAGCAACAGCATGAATTCTTCGCCGCCGAAACGGCCCAGCTGGTCATGCCGGCGCAGCAACGCCTTCACCCGCGTGACGAAGTCGACCAGCACCTGGTCGCCTTGTTGATGGCCATGGGTGTCGTTGATGTGCTTGAAGTGGTCCAGGTCCATCAGCAGCAAGGCCATGACATGGCCCTGGCGACGGCTGCGCTCCAGTTCCTGCTGGCAGGCCTCGTTCATGTGGCGGCGGGTGTAGGCGTCGGTCAGCGAGTCGCGCGCGGCGAGGTTTTGCAGCTCGGTGCGCAGCCGTTCGGTCGCCAGCAGCACCAGCCCCACCGACATCAGCAGCACGATCAGCATGTAGGCCGCCAGGAAAAGCGGCTGCGGCGAGGCCGGATTGAAGGTGCTGCGCTCCGCGGGCGTGAGGCCCAGGACGATGAAGCGCACCAGCTGGAGCAGGGCGCCGCCGCCCATCACCAGCACCACCAGGGTGCTGGCAAAGCTGCGGCTGGCATGGCGGTAAATCAGATGCGCATGCAACGCGAACTGCAGGCCCAGCGGCAGTGACAGGATCAGCAGCCGGGTGCGGAAATTCGGTTCGACCACGGTGAACCACAGCGCCGGCAAGGTGGTCAAGGCAATGAAGATGCTCCAGCGCGTGACGGCGGTGGGGCGGTCCAAAAAGCGCTGGCTGCCGAGGTAGGCCAGGTAAAGCCCGATGAACAGCAGCACGTTGGGCAGGGCAATGGTCAGCAGATCCGGCATGCTGCCGCGCAAGGCGCCCAGCAGCGTGGTGCAACACAGCACCAGCAGCGCGGCGGTCCAGTTGCCGAGGCCACGGATGGAAGCCGGAAAGCTGCGCCACTGGAAAAACAGCACCAACGACATCAGCGCGGCCATGAGGCTGGCCAGCAGAACCACGGTCTTCGCATCAACGATATTCATCTTATTCCACCCTGTGGCACGCATTGTGGCCGATTGTTCCGCGGCCCCCGGACGGGCCGGCCGGCGCGTTCAGGGCGCTGCGGTTTTGGGCGTGAAGTCGCAATACGCGGCCACACCGCACAACCAGCACTGCGGCTTGCGTGCCTGGCAGACATAACGGCCGTGCAGGATCAGCCAGTGGTGGGCGTCGACCAGGTACTCGGCCGACACGCGCTTGAGCAGCTGCATCTCCACTTCGTAGGGCGTCTTGCCCGGCGCCAGGCCGGTGCGGTTGCCGACGCGGAAGATGTGCGTGTCCACCGCCATGGTGGGTTCGCCGAAGGCCGAGTTCAGCACCACGTTGGCGGTCTTGCGGCCGACGCCCGGCAGGGCCTCCAGCGCCTCGCGGCTGCGCGGCACCTGGCCGCCGTGCTGCTCCACCAGGATGCGGCAGGTTTCCATCAGGTGTTTGGCCTTGCTGCGGTACAGGCCGATGGTCTTGATGTAACTCTCCAGCCCGTCCAGGCCGAGGGCCAGGATCTGCTGCGGCGTGCTGGCCACCGGAAAGAGCTTGCGCGTGGCCTTGTTGACACCGACGTCGGTCGCCTGTGCCGACAGCAGCACGGCGGTGAGTAGCTCGAACACCGAGGTGTATTCGAGTTCGGTCACCGGTTGCGGATTGGCGGCCTGGAGGGTGGCGAAGAAAGCGGCGATGGCGGGCGGTTGCATGGTGCGCGTGACAGAAAAGCGAGAGCCCGGACGGTCTGTCCCTCTGAAAACTCCCGGGCGAAATCTTACAGGGAGGAGATGTCGAAGAAGGCCTCGGGCGCCGGCATGTGGCTGCGCAGCCAGTCGCGCTTGAGGTCGAGCCTGGTCACCACCGCGCCCGGCAGGGCATCGACGATCTCTGGCTCGCTGAACGCCATGTCGGCCAGCCAGCCGGCCAGGTGCACCACGCAGCCCAACGGACAGAAAGGCTGGCTCGACAGCGGGTCGGAGGCCGTGTCCAGCCCGCGCACGATGCCGGCCGGAAAGCGCCAGCGCCGCGCCAGTTCGGCCGTGACCTGGGCCTCGGTGAAGCCCAGCAACTGCTGTTCGCGCCGCCAGCGGTCGCCCGGGATCTGTGGCGGCCGTTCGATGTGGGCCAGGCTGACCGGAATCGTCTGCCCGATGATCAGTTCGCCCAGCCGCACCATCATGCCGGTGAGCCAGGCTTCCTGCGCATCCAGGCCGGAGGCGTCGGCCAGCCACTGGGCATAACCGGCGCAGGCCATGCAGTTTTTCCAGAACTCGGTGCGGTTGAGACCATCCGCCACCGGAAAGGCCACGTTCATGCAGGCGGTCAGCGCCAGGGTGCGCACCTGCGCCATGCCGATCATGGCAATGGCCGCGTCCAGCGTGCCGACCTCACGCCGCAGGCCCATGGAGGCGCTGTTGGCGGTGCGCAGCACCTTGGCCGTGAGGGTGGGGTCCTTGGCCACGATGTTGCGCACGTCGGCCAGCACGATGTCTTCCTCGTGCAGCGTGCGGATGAGCGCGTGCGCCACCTCGGGCATCACGGGCAGCTTGACGGACTGAAAGAAGACGGACAAATCGGACATGAAAATTCCAGTGGAGGCGGTCTCTCGTGCTTCCCGTGCTGCCGCCTCGCAACGAGAGGCCCGGCAGGCAGACGGCCGCTGACAGAGGCATATTCTGGCCTACAAAAACAGCGCCTTTCGCCAATGAGGCGGCTTTCTTTGAAAGCATTTGTTTTCATGGGATGATCGCCGCCAGACCGACTGCAATTGCGACCATGAAGCCTGCGTTTTCCCGCCATTTCCCGCATTTCCTGCGTTTTGGGGCTGCCCTGCTTCTGGCGGCGGTGCTGGCCGGCTGCGCCTCGGCGCCGGCAAGCCAGCCGCCCGTCGAGACCCGGCCGAAACTGCTGGTGTTCCTGGTGGTCGACGGCCTGCCGCAGCGCCAGATCACCGGCTACCGCGACCAGTTGGCCCCTGACGGCTTGGCACGTTTCCTGGAGCGCGGCGCCTGGTTTTCCGAGGCACATTACGGCCATGCCTTCACCGTCACCGGTGCCGGCCACGCCACCGTGCTGAGTGGTGCCTACACCCACCGCAGCGGCATCATTGGCAACGAATGGCGCGACGCCCGGACCGGCGAGCGCGAGTACTGCACCGGCGACACCAGCGCCACCTACATCGGCCACAAGACCCAGCCGCTGGACGGCACCAGCCCGAAGAACCTGCGGGTGGAAACCGTGGGCGACGTGCTGCGGCGGGTTGATCCCCGCTCCAAAGTCATCGCCGTCTCCGGCAAGGACCGCGGCGCCATCCTGCCCGCCGGCAAGAGCGGCACCGCCTACATGTACATGGCGCAAAGCGGCCAGTTCGCCTCCAGCACGTATTACATGGCGCAGCACCCGGTCTGGGTCGACCGCTTCAACGGCCGCAAACTGGCCGACGGCTATTTCAAGAAGCAATGGCAACCGCTGCTGGAGGAGGCCGCCTACGCCCGCTCGCTGCCCGACAACCAGCGCTGGTACGGCCCGCGCGGCGGCAAGTTGCCGATGCTGATGGGCTCGCCCAACGACGATGCACCCGGCCCGGCCTTCTACAGCCAGTTGCTGCGCAGCCCGTTCGTCGACGCCATGTCGCTCGAATTCGCGCGTGCCGCCATCGCCGGCGAAGGCCTGGGTCAGGACGAGGTGACCGACATCCTCGCCATCAGCCTGTCGGGCCACGACTACGTCAACCACCTCTACAGCGCCGAGTCGCGACTGTCCCACGACCACCTGCTGCAGCTCGACCGCCTGTTGCAGGCCTTCTTTGCCGACCTGGACGCCACGATCGGCCGCGATAACTACATTGCCATGCTCACCGCCGACCACGGCTTCATGCCGGCACCGGAATACAGCCAGTCGCAGGGCCGGGACGCCGGCCGCGTCAACGGCGGCCAGGTGCTGGCGCGCGTGAACGACGGCCTGGAAAAACGCTTTGGCCCCGGCAACTGGGTCAGTTTCTCGGGCTCTTCGCTGCTGTTCAACAGGCAACTGGTGGCGCAGACCAGGGTGGACACCGATGCACTGGCAGAAGAAGCGCGCCGGCTGCTGCTGGCCGAGCCCGGCTTTGCCGCTGCCTACACCCGGCGCGAACTGGAGAGCGGGCGGCAGCCCTGGAGCCAGCTGTTTGGCACGTCGTACTTCGAGCCCATGCGCAAGTCCTGGCACCCCGAGGTGTCGGGCGACGTGCAGTACATCCTCAAACCGTACTGGATGTTCGGTACCACCACGTCCACCCACGGCTCGCCTTACGAATACGACACCCATGTGCCCATCCTTGCCTACGGCCCGCGATGGGTGAAACCCGGCCGCGTGGACCGGCGTGTGGAGGTGGTGGATATCGCCCCCACCGTGGCGCGCTGGCTGGGGGTGGCTGTACCGGCCGCATCCGAAGGGCAGCCCTTGCCGCTGCCGAATTGATGCCAAATTGGCCTCTAGACCTCATGAAATAAGCGCCAATAGCTATTGAATTGATAGCGTCTTAGGCGCCTTGTTTCCTGCCTGCCGGCTTTGGCTACCATTGGTGCCAGACCTTTGTTTCATCATTGAAGAAAACCATGCAATTCGCCGACCGCCTGAACAACGTTGAAACCTCCGCCATCCGCGAACTCTTCAAGCTGCTGGGCAAGCCCGGCATCATCTCCTTTGCCGGCGGTTTCCCCGACAGCGCCATGTTCGACGTGGCCGGCATCCGCGAAGCCACCGAGAAGGCGCTGAGCGAAGAGCCCGGCGGCGCGCTGCAATACGGCGCCACCGAAGGCTACGACCCGCTACGCCAGCAACTCGCCGCCTTCATGGCCAGCAAGGGCACCCAGGACGTCAAGCCCGACGGCCTGATCGTCACCACCGGCAGCCAGCAGGCGCTGGACCTGATTGGCAAGACCCTCATCAACCCGGGCGACAAGGTCATCGTCGAAGGTCCGACCTTCCTCGCCACCATCCAGTGCTTCCGCCTCTATGGCGCCGAGGTCATCGCCGCGCCCATTGACGCGCACGGTGTGAAGGCCGACGAACTGGAACAGCTGGTGGCCGAGCACAAGCCCAAGTTCGTCTATCTCATCCCCACCTTCGGCAACCCCAGTGGTGCCACCTTGAGTCTGGCGCGCCGCAAGCAGGTGCTGGAGATGGCGGTGCGCACCCGGACGGTGCTGATCGAGGACGACCCCTACGGCGACCTCTACTTCGGCGAAGCCCCGCCGCCCAGCCTGCTGGCCTTAAGCAGCCAAGTGCCCGGCAGCCGCGACTGGCTGGTGCACTGCGGTTCATTGAGCAAGGTGCTGAGCCCGGGCTTGCGTGTGGGCTGGATGATCGCGCCGCCCGAGCTGCTGGCCCGTGCCACCATGTGCAAGCAGTTCAGCGACGCCCACACCAGCACCTTCGCCCAGGCCACCGCCGCGCAATACCTGAAAGCCGGCCGCATGCCCGCCACCCTGGCTCATGTGCGCGAGGTGTATGCCGAGCGTGCGCGTGTGATGGGCGAGAGCCTGAAGCGCGAGCTCGGCGATGCGATTGAATTCACCCAGCCCGGCGGCGGCCTGTTCTTCTGGGCCCGCCTGACGGGTGCGAACGGCAAGCTGAAGGACGCCGCTGAACTGGCCAAGCGCGCCATCGAGAAGGGCGTGGCCTTTGTGCCGGGCGCGCCGTTCTTTGCCAGCAACCCGGATCACGCCACGTTGCGCCTGAGTTTTGCCACGGCGGATGTGGCGAAGATCGAGGAGGGGGTGGGGCGCTTGGGTCAGGCGATTTAGCCGACGATTAGGATGTTGCTAGCTTGGTTTTACGCCAGAACGTTCGAGCTTTGAGCGGGGAGCCAAATGAAGACAGTAATGGGCGCACTTATGTGCGCCCATTCTGTTTTAGTTCGCCCTTTTTTTGTAATGACAAGCTGTCGTTACGTCCCTACGATGTGCACTTTGCATTTGTTGCTCCCCGTGTTACTTGAACGGGGGCCCCGATCCGCATCGCCTTCTGTATCGCCTTAATCTTGGAGATCTAAGATGAACAAAATAAAAGCATTGGCTAACCTAGTTCTCAAAACAGGTGCGATCGGTTTTCTATCACTAACATTCGCAGTTAGTTCATATGCCCAAGATAGTGACCGAATCAAGCAACTTGAAAAAGAAATTCAAGAGATCAAGCTGCGCCTATCGAACCTAGAGGCTCCTCAAGGCAACTCGAATAATCGTCAAAAACCTGTGGTATCAAGCGCAGGTTGGAAATTTCTAGCGAACTGGCGAGCGTTAGAAAAGGGAATGACTCCCAACGATGTACGAGCAACACTTGGTGAACCAGAACGGATAAGAGCTGGCGGCATCACGGTTTGGCTTTATCCGAACCATGGAGATGTCACTTTTTACGAGGGCAAAGTAAACGGCTGGACAGAGCCGAGATAACCAATTCCAGTTCTCTGCTTCGACCGCTTCAGTAAGCGATTTAGGGCTCGAAAACCGATGCCTGAGGTGTTCAGCTGCTAATCAAACAATGAAGAAAATAAACCAAATACTTATCGTCTGTACTTTGCTGGGGGTCGCTGGTATCGCTTTCGCCAAATCCCCCGATTGTTCCGCCCATGCCATCGAGCAAGCCCGCAAACTCCTCACTTTCCATTCAGACGGTGACGACCGCATCGAGATCAACCAGGTCGTCAAAGAGCTGCCTCCCCTCAAGAATCCGGCCAATGAGCAGCAGCGCTTTCAGGTGCTGGAGGTCTGGGGCTACATCTACAAGGCGCGCTACCGCATGCGGCTGATCTACGCGCCCATGGGCGGCAGTTGCACGCTGATGGGGCAGGAAGTGCTGGAGTATGCGAAGCTCTGACCTGCAGCGGGCCATCTTGCCTGTTGTCTGTTTTCACAGAAGGAGACCTATCTTGCGATCGTTTCTGATGCTTGGCCTGTCGTTCTTCCTGCTGACTGCGCACGCGCAGGAAGCCAACCCCTTCCTCGGCAAATGGAGCATTGGCCCGCAACCCAAATTGCTGGTGAAAAACTCGTCGTTCGAGGTCACCGACACTGGCGGCACCTGGAAGAACTACCCCGCAGGGCCGAAGTCCGATGCCTGTGCCAAGGCGACTGCACCCATGGCCATCGAGGAAAAAAGCGACAAGGTCATGGTGCTCAAGGTGGCGCTGTCTGAAGTCGTGAGCTTTTGCGAGAACTTCAAACTCAAGCTGGTGCTGGGCGAGGACAAGCAGGTCACCGCTTTCCGCAATGGCACTGAGTTGAAGCTGACGCGCGACTAGGGCCAAGTCACACTGATTCGACGTTTTTTTCTGGAGACTCTTTCATGGCAATCGGTTGGCTCACAGTGCTGCAAAGTGTTCCCTGGTCGGATGTGATCAGCAATGCGCCCAAGGTGGCGGAAGGTGCCAAGAAGCTCTGGAACATGGTGGGCCGGCAATCCGAACCGCCAGAGCCTTCTGAGGTGAGCACGCAGCCGGCCGGCGTGTCAGAGGAGCAGACCCTGGCCGGCCTGGCGGCCCGTACCACTGCACTTGAGGCGGCGGTGGCCGACCTGCACGACCAGATGCTGGCCTCGTCCGAACTGATCAAGGCATTGGCCGAGCAGAATGCCCAGTTGATCCAGCGCATTGAAGCCAATCGGGTGCGCGTGCGGTGGATTGGTGCCGCCGTCGTGGCGCTGGCCTTGGCCGCCTTGCTGGGCCTGCTGCTGGTGTTGCGCTAAGGGGCAGAGGCCTCAACCTTGATCATTTGCAACCCACCGTTTTCATGACCCCCATCGTCAACACGCCAGAACCCGGCCTGGCCCTGTACCCCCATCTGCTGGCTCCGCTGGACCTGGGTTTCACCCAGCTCAAGAACCGCGTGCTGATGGGCTCCATGCACACCGGGCTGGAGGATGGGCGCGACCTGAGCAAGCTGGCCGCCTACTGCCGCGAGCGCGCCGAGGGCGATGTGGGTCTGATCGTCACCGGCGGTTTTGCCCCCAACATCGCCGGCTGGGCCAAGCCCTTTGCCGGCACGCTGGCCACCTCGGGCGCGGCGCGGCGCCATCAGGTGGTGACGCGTGCGGTGCACGAAGCGGGCGGCAAGATCGCGCTGCAGATCCTGCACACCGGGCGCTACGCCTACCACCCGCTGGCGGTGGCACCGTCAGCGCTGAAGTCGCCCATCTCGCCTTTCAAGCCGTTCGAGCTCTCAAGCAGAGGTGTGGAGCGGCAGATCCGCGCCTTCGTCAACTGCGCCGTGAAGGCGCGCGAGGCCGGCTACGACGGGGTGGAGATCATGGGCTCCGAGGGTTATTTCATCAACCAGTTCCTCGCCACACACACCAACCAGCGCGACGACGAATGGGGCGGCGACTACAGCCACCGCATGCGGCTGCCCATCGAAATCCTGGCACGCACGCGTGAGGCGGTGGGGGCGGATTTCATCCTGATCTACCGTCTCTCGATGATCGATCTGGTGCCCGGCGGTAGCGCGTGGGACGAGATCGTGACGCTGGGCAAGGCGGTGGCGCAGGGAGGTGCCAGTATCGTCAACACCGGCATCGGCTGGCACGAAGCCCGGGTGCCGACCATTGCCACCAGCGTGCCGCGCGCGGCCTTTGCCTGGGTGACGAAGAAGATGAAGGCCGAGTTTGCCGCGGCCGGCATCAGCACGCCGCTGGTCACGTCGAACCGCATCAACACGCCCGAGGTGGCGGAACAGGTCTTGGCTGAGGGTTGTGCCGACATGGTGTCGATGGCGCGCCCGCTGCTGGCCGACGCGGCTTTTGTGCAGAAGGCGGCGCAGGGCCGCGCTGCCGACATCAACACCTGCATTGCCTGCAACCAGGCCTGCCTGGACCACATTTTCAAGAACCAGCTCACCAGCTGCCTGGTGAACCCGCGCGCCTGCCATGAGACCGAGCTGGTGTACCGCCCGGTGACGCAGCGCAAACGCATTGCCGTGGTGGGCGCCGGCCCGGCCGGTCTGACGGCCGCCACCGTGGCTGCCGAGCGTGGCCACGAAGTACACCTGTTTGACGCCGCGGCCGAAATCGGCGGCCAGCTCAATATGGCCAAGGTGGTGCCGGGCAAGGAAGAGTTTCACGAGATGCTGCGTTACCTGGCGCGGCGGGTGGAGACCACGGGCGTGCAGCTGCATTTGAACCAGGCCGTGCAGGCGCAGGATCTGGCGGACTTTGACGAGGTGGTGGTGGCCACCGGCGTGACGCCGCGCGACCCGAAGATCGAAGGCCAGGATCATGCCAAGGTGCTGAGCTACATCGATGTGCTCAGGCACAGGAAGTCGGTGGGCCAGCGCGTGGCCATCATCGGTGCCGGTGGCATCGGCTTCGACGTGGCCGAGTTCCTGGTGGCCGACGGCCATTCCACCACGCTGGACCTGCCGGCCTGGCAGGCCGAGTGGGGCGTGACTGACCCGGCGCAGGCCCGCGGCGGTCTGCGCCCGGAAGGCCCGCAGGTGAGCCCGCCGGCGCGCCAGGTGACGCTGCTGCAGCGCAAGGCCGGCAAGCTGGGCGATGGCCTGGGCAAGACCACGGGCTGGATTCACCGCACCGCGCTGAAGATGAAGCAGGTGAAGATGGTGGGCGGCGTGAACTACGAACGCATTGGCGACGAAGGCTTGATGATCAGCTACGGCCAGGAGCGCGAGAACCCGACCTGGCTGCCGTGCGACACCGTGGTGCTGTGCGCCGGCCAGTTGCCGCTGCGTACGCTGGCCGATGCGCTGCAGGCCCAGGGCAAGCCCGTGCATCTGGTGGGCGGCGCACTGGAGGCCGGCGAGCTCGATGCCAAGCGCGCCATCGAGCAGGCTGCGCGGCTGGCGGCGCGCTTGTAGACCCGGTCATCGGCCACGGGCCGGCGGCGGTTTTCAGGCGCTTGCTCATGCATCGGCGGCAGGCGGCCCTGCTTGGCGTGCACGTCGTTTGAGAAATATCAGTGTCGCCGACCCCGACGACACGGATACTCGGCGCCGTCACCGTTCAACAGACCGCCAGCCATGTCCTCCTCTCGTCCGCAGAAGTTTCTGCAAGTCATCCTCGCCCTTGTGGCCCTGCTGTTTGGCGCGGCCACGCTGTTTGCGGGCGGTCGTGTGCTGGGCGGGGCCGATCCCGGTTATGTGGTCTTCCGGCCGCTGCTGCTCTTCAACACCGGCATGGGGCTGGCCTACGTGGGAACGGCCTTCCTGATCTGGCGCAACCTGCCACGCGCCTTGCCGGCCAGCCTGGCCATTTTCAGCCTCAACCTGCTGGTGCTGGTCCTGGTCGCCTATCTGCTGCAGGCGGGGCAGGGGGTGGCGGAGCAGAGTTTGCGGGCGATGATGCTGCGCACCGGGGTGTGGCTGGTGTTGCTGCTGGGCGTGGCCTGGCTGCTGCGCCGCCGCGGCCAGGTGGCCTGAAGACTTGTGTCCGGGTGGGCCCTGCGGGGTGCGGCGGCCTAAGTGCCGTCGGGCCAGTCGTTGAACGGGAACGGCACCTCTTCCGTCGTGAAGCTCACGAAATCGGCAATCTGGTGCAGGTACTGCCCCAGGCTGCGGCCGAATTGGCTCAGGCGGGTGTTGGGGGCGCTGATTAGCGCCAGCACGAACTGCACGACGGCCAGCACGCCCAGCAAGGTGGCGGCCAGCTGGAAGCCGATACCCATCAGCAGCATCAGCAAGGCGCGCAGCCAGATATTGCGCCTGGGCGCGGTGGTGGTTGTGTGGCTCATGCGGTCCTCCCGGGGATCAATGACGGGTTGGCTCAGGGCGAGCGGTGCAGCCGCGGCGCCGCGAGCAGGGCGAGGTTTTCCTCGATAGCCACATCCACGTCGCGCCAGCGGCCAGTGACCTTGGCCGCGGCGATGGTGGCCTGCAGTTGCTTGAGGTCTTTCACGCTCGGCGCGACCTTGATCTGGGCAATGGCTGCCGCCGTGTTGCCGACCTTGAGCAGCGCAAATACCTTGCCGGGCCATTCGCTTGTTTTTGCCATGGGATTCACCTGTCTTGTACCAAGGACCTCACTGTACACAAGCGGGCGCCGTCATGACAGCCTGGATGAACGCGGTTAAGCTTGCGGCCTTCATGAGCTACACCCTGACCCTGTTTGACGCCGAGGGCGCCAGTGAGACGCAGCGCCGCGCGGCCGAGCAACGTTTTCGCCAGGTGCTGGAAGCCACGCTGGGCGACGCCAGCCTGGTGGCGCCGGTTTACAGCGCCTACCTGCGCATCGTGGCCAGCTACGGTGAAATGCCGTCGCCGGACGTCCTGACGGATGCCGAGCGCATGATCTTCGATCAGTGGCAAGCCGCCGAGACCGCCGCCGTGACCGCGGTGTTCGGGCCGCATCGCCACATGGGCGATGCGATGTACGAGATCCGCGTCTAGCCGGCGCGATCGGCCCGGCCCAGCCCCAGCGCGTGGAACACGCGGATGGCAGCCCAGGCGTCGTTGGCGGCATACATCAGCTGCGCCTCGGTCAGCCGCGGGTTGGCCCAGTTGGAGGTGGTGGCTTTTTTCGACTTGATGAAGCGCTGGTTGAACAGCACGGCCACGGCGCCCTTGACGCCCATCTCCTTGCGGTAACCCTGCTGGCGGAACACGGTGTTGAGTTCCAGTACATCGGCCGGCTCCACACCCAGCTTGGACACGATGCGCTTGCGGTCATCGCCCAGGCCGAAGCCGGCTTTCGTGGTGCCGCGCAGGGCCAGCAGTTCGGCCACCATGGCGCGGCAGGTGGCATCGTGCAGCTGGAACACCCAGGCCTTGTCCAGCGTGGCGAGCTGCACGATGTGCGGCCCGTCGGACACTTCGTCCTTGCGGAAGGTGGGTTTGGATTCGGTGTCAAAGCCCCAGTGGGCATCGGAGGCCAGTTCTGCGCAGGCTTTTTCGGCCTGTGCCGGTGAGGTGACCAGCGCAATGCGGTCCAGGCCAAGGCGTTCGAAGGGATCGAGCAGCGCGATCTGCTCTTTGTCGGGAATGGGCGGGGGGCGGTTCATGCGCCTAGTGTGCCTCTTCGCCGATGTCTTCGTTCCACAGCTCGGGCCGGCTGGCGATGAAACCGCGCATCAGCGCGACACAGTCCGCGTCTTGCACCACGTCTACCTGCACGCCGCGCGAACGCAGCAGGGCTTCCTCGCCCAGAAAGGTCTGGTTCTCGCCGATGATGACCTTGGGAATGCCGTAGAGCAGGATGGCGCCGCTGCACATGCTGCAGGGCGACAGCGTGGTGTAGAGCACGGATTCGCGGTAGACGCTGGCGGGCTGGCGGCCGGCGTTCTCGAAGGCGTCCATTTCGCCGTGCAGGATGGCGCTGCCGCGCTGCACGCGCCGGTTGTGGCCGCGGCCGATGATGCGGCCCTGGTGCACGATGACCGAACCGATCGGGATGCCGCCTTCGGCCAGGCCTTGCCGGGCTTCCTCGATGGCGGCTTGCATGAATGGGTCTGTGTTCATGGGTCTCTAGGCTGAAAAGTTATGGTCGGAAGTATCGGTGAATGGCGGGCTCAGGGCGCCTGGTAATTTTTTTCGCGGAACAGTCGGATGGCCGCCGCGACGACTGCCGGATCGAACAGCGTTCCCTTGCCTTTTTCCACTTCGACCAAGGCGGCAGGAATACCCAGATGCGGGTGATTCTGGCTTTGGTAGGCGATGGCCACAATGGTGTCGGCGACAGCGATGATCCGGGCCTCCAGCTGGATCTGTTCTCCCGAGAGGCCATTCGGATAGCCGGAACCATTCATCCGCTCGTGGTGCTGCAACACGGTTTGTGCCAGCGGCCACGGCAGATCCAGCTTGCTCAGGATGTCGTAGCCTGCCTGTGGGTGGCTCTGGATCTGCGCATATTCGTCCGGCGTCAGTTCGCCGGTCTTGCGGAGAATTTCTTCCGGAACATCGATTTCCCCGATGTCATGCACGATGCCGGCAAGGCGAACACCGTAGGCCTGTTCATGCGGGAGTCCCATTTCCATGGCGATGGCCATTCCGATCTCGCCGACGAAACGCTGATTGGATGTTCCGTAATGATGGCGCGCTTCAATGAGTGTCTCCAGCGCCACAATGATTTTTTCAAGAGGGGCTGTCGATTTGCCGACCCCCTGCGTGGTGGGGAGCCGGCCGGTTTTGTTGGCTGGGCCGCTGTGACGTGCCGTGATGCCAAAAGCGACACTTGCGCCCAGTATTTCGAGGGTGTCGATCTCTTCCTCTGAAAAGGCAGACGGTTCGTCGGAGTAGAAGGTGATGCCGCCCCAAATCGTTTCGCCTTGGTAGAGCGGCAGGCTGACCGCGGAGGCCAGGTGGTTTTTGACCGCGAAGCGACGGAAGGAGCTGAATTTCGGATCGTGTGCCAGATCCTGCACAACGTGTGTCTTGCCGGTGCTGATGGCCATGCCCATGGGCGTGCGGCCGTCCTCGGTGTCGCCCCAGGTCGAATCTGGCAGTTGGCTGAGGTCGTGCGCGTGTCCTTGGGCGGCCAGCAGGTGCAGTGTTTTTTTGTCATCCTGCTCAGCGCGGCCGATCCAGACGGCACGGTACAAACCGCTGTTGACCGCCACTTTGCAGATGGTTTGCAGCATTTGCGATTCATCGTTTTCTCTGAGCATGCCGCGGATGCAGTTGGCAACGACCTGGAGTGACAGCCGGATTCTTCGGATCGACTTCTCGGCTTGTTTGACCACCGTTACTTCCTCAAGCGTGTGCAGGGTGTAGCGGTATTCGTTGTTTTCGCTGTAGATGGGGTAATTCCTGGAGATGAAGATTTCGCCGGTGGCCAGGCGGACTTCACTGCCCGAAATACCACGTCCTGCGTTCTGGGGTGGATCGATGATCGGGCTGCCTGATTTGGGAAAGACGTCAAAGTATGGCTTGCCGATGATGTCTTTCATGGTCGCGCCTGCACGCTCGCGGTAGGCTCGATTGGCGCGGATCAGGTGGTAGGACCGGTCGTAGACAAAGACGGGTATGGTGATGGCGTCAAAAGTCGCCTGCCAGTCTTTCAGCATCTGGGTGATCCGTTGTTCCTCGTCCCGTAGGTACTGCAAGGCAGTCACCACGGAAACCCCGCTTCTTCCCGAGCGGATCAGCGCTTGGCGGGTCGCCCGTTCACTGTCGGTCATTCCGATCTCGGACTCTGGCGGGGCGTGCTGCAACCGTTGTATCTGCTTGTCGATCAGTTCCAGCCCCATCTTGCGTTCACGAAAAATAGAGACGCCGGAGATGACGGCGACCAACATGAGGACAGATGTGCCTAAACGCAGGGCGTCGATGAAGATATGGTTGGTAAAAAGTCCGGCCGAGATGCCCGTGTGTTCAAGGTACTGCTCAAAGCTGGCAATCGCCAGCAAGAGAATGCCGGCGGAGAGATATATCCAGGTACTTGTCTTGCCAGACAGACGGATGAGTTGCAATGCCAATATGGCGGCTATGACAACCACAATGATGCTGGTCGAATGCAGAAGGATTTCTGTCAGTTGCATCGCACCCCTCCCTCTCCTGAATCTGTGCGACAGGATGCACGCGTGACGCGCATGACGCCGCAAAAGTCGTCCTCCTGGGATAAGAGTGACGATCGAGGAAATCTTATAACACCAGCAACAGCCATTCGCGCTGACGCATGCGCCTCCCCCATTTGGGGGATGGTAATTGGCCCGGATCGGACTAGCATGAATTCAAGGTTGGGTCATCTGATCCGCGGGGAGGTGGGACCATGCATATCGATACGGCCGAGCGCCACGAAATCATCTACGAACTCTCGCAACTCTTCACCGTCGTTCAGGAGCGGGGCAGCCGGCTGGCGGGCCAGACCAACGGACGTTCCTACAGTCTGGTGCGGGAACTCAACGAGTTGCTGCATCAGGCACGGGTCCAGATGGAGTTGATCGAGGCGGAAGTCACCGGGTCGCCGCATTACCGGCCCACGCACCGCACGGTGTGGAACAATTCCCCTGGCGTCCAGGGCAACAAGATCCGATAGACTGAAAAAATTGACGTCAGGTGGGAAAAGCGCCCTGTGAGGCGCTTTTTTGTTCTCAGTGCCGACCGCATGCAACGCGTTATCGTGATCCAATCCAGACTTTGACGACCCAGTCACTCTGCACCCGATGTCCTCCCTCACCATCACCACCGACACCTACAAACTTTTCCCTTCGCCGCGCAACGTGCACCGCGTGGTTTTCGAGCACGAAGTCTTCGTTCCGTACCCCTATGCCCTGATCGACCTGCCCAGCATGCACCTCAAGGGCCGGTACAGCCTGTTTGCCGCCTGCCGCCTGAGCGACATGAAACAGGGGCAGCTGGTGACGTTCGAAGACGAAGCGGACGTGACCACCTTCAACGCCAGATTCGTGCCGGACTGAGATGACGAAAAACCTTCGCAGCACCGGCGGTCTGGTCTATTCCACCGACAGCGGGCGCATGTGCCCGGCGTGCCGCCAACCGGTGGCGCAATGCGTGTGCCATCTCAAGAAGCCGGTCCCGGTCGGTGACGGTATCGTGCGAGTCTCGCGCCAGACCAAGGGCCGTGGCGGCAAGGCGGTGACGGTGGTCACCGGGCTGGCACTGGAGGCCGCGGCACTCACCGAGCTGGGCAAGAAGCTCAAGGCGGCTTGCGGTTCGGGCGGCACGGTGAAGGACGGCGTGATCGAGGTGCAGGGTGACCATTGCGACAAGGTCATCGCCTCGCTGCAGGCGCAGGGCTGGACGGTCAAGCGCGCGGGCGGCTGAACATGGATGTGCATCAGCTGCAGCGTCTGGTGACGACCCCGATGCCCTACGGGAAATACAAGGGACACCTGATTGCCGACCTGCCAGGCAACTACCTCAACTGGTTCGCCCGCGAGGGCTTTCCGTCGGGAGAGATTGGCCGCCTGCTGGCCCTGATGCATGAGATCGACCATAACGGTCTGTCGTCGCTGCTGGAACCATTGCGGAAATAGAATCCAGGTATGAGCATCTTTGTCGATCCCAGCACCGTCACCCACGGCATCCAGTTGGCTGTGGCGCCCGTCTTTCTGCTGACTGCCGTCTCGGGCATGATCGCTGCCGTGGCGGGCCGCCTGGCGCGCATCATCGACCGTGCCCGTGTGCTGGAAGAGCGGCTCAAGGGCTCGACCGATGCCGAATTCATGCGCGAGGCACACTGGGAACTGTCCCGCTTGCGCACGCGCGGCCTGCTGGCCAACGGCACCATCGGCTTTCTCACGCTGTGCGCTTTCATGATCGGCTTGACCATCATCCTGCTGTTTCTGGGCGAGACCACGGGCTTCAAGGGCGAAAGTGGGGCCATCGTGACTTTCCTGCTCGGCGTGTTCTGCTTCATGCTGGCAGTGTCCTGCTTCCTGGCCGAAACCTGGATGGCCACGCGCATTCTCAATTTCGGCCGCCCCAAGGGCTAAGGTCCCGGGTCGGGGCGCAGCCTTCGGCTCAGTCCGGGTTCAGGCGGCCGTGGCGCGCCAGGCGCCGGGCGAGCTCGCTCAAGGCCCGGTAGGCCTCGCCGGCGGCCGGGTCCCATTCACCCACGGCCAGGCTCTGGCGCTGCACCAGTTCGGTATCGCCGCGTGCAGCCGGGCCGGTGAGCGCGCCCGCCGGGCCCAGTGCCAGCACGTTGTCGACCGCATTGCGCAGCAGCGTGGCGCGCAGCCGTGGCAGCAGCTCGGGCGGAACGCCGCTGTCGCGCCACAAGTCTTCCGCCAGGGCCTGCAGCACCGGCAGGAAGTTGGTGCCGAACACGGCCGCCGCGTGGTAGAGCACCTTCTGGCCAGCTTCAACGGTAAAACATGCGGCACCGATGGCGGCAAAGACCGACTGCAGTTGTTCCAGTGCCGGTGCCGCTCCTTCGAGGCCGCAGGGCGTGCCGGCGAACTGCTGTGCTGCGGTCGCGGGTGTGGCAAAGCTCAGGATGCAATGCGCGCTGGCGGTCTGCCAGCCTCGCTCGCGCAGCGGTGCCAGCTCGGCCGAGCCCAGCGCGCCGCTGGCGTGAAAGACGCAGGCTGGGGGCCTGCCGGCCTGTGCCAGGTGGCGCGCGCTTTCGGCAATCTGCCGGTCTGGTACGGCGATCATCCAGAGGTCAGCCGGCCGCATCTGCGCCAGCGACTCGACAGGACGGCCCGTGCCGATGAAGTCCACTGCGGCCTGCGCACTCGCGGCCGAGGTGGTCAGGACGTCCTGTACCTGCAACACGCCCTGCGTGTGCCACAGCCACGCGAGTGTGCGTCCCACGCGGCCGGCACCGATCAGATTGAGGGTGGGCAACATGTTCATGCGCGACGAGGTTTCAACCCAGGGCACCCGTGGAGCTGGCTTCGCCAGGCCACTGGGTGCGCCCCCCTTGAGGGGGGAGGTGCGCAGTGTCTCGGGGGGGGTCATAAGATGCCGAACCAGCCCAGCAGGGCGCCGGCTACCAGAAGCCACACCAGGTGCAGCCGCGTGCGCCAGACGATGAGCGTCGTGATCACGGTGGTCAGCCACAGCGGCCAGTCCCGTGCCGGCTCGCCATGTGCGCTGGCCAGGATCCAGCCGGTGGCAATCAGCAGCGCGATCACGATCGGGGCCATGCCCTGTTTGAAGGCGCGCACCGCGCGCAGCTCACGGTTGGCATGGCTCCAGCGCGAAGCGAAGTAGGTCAGGGCGGAACTGGGCAGCATGATGCCCAGCATCGACACCAGCACGCCGAACAGGGCCGGCCACAGGCCGCCGGCGTTCAGGCCGACATGCCAGCCCATGAGCGCGACGAACAGCACGTTGGGGCCGGGTGCCGCCTGGGCGATGGCGATCGAGGCGTTGAACTGGCTGTCGCTCAGCCAGCCTTGCTGCTCCACCAGAAAGCGGTGCATGTCCGGTGCCGTGGTGATGGCGCCACCGACCGCCAGCAGTGACAGCGACAGGTAGTGGGTGAACAGCTGGAGCCAGTCGCTCCAGGCCAGGTGCAGAACCTCGCTCATGGGGTCAGCTTGCGATACGCCAGCGCACAGGCGGTCAGGCCGAGCCCGAGCAGCACATACGCCAGCGGCCAGCGCAGGATGGCAACTGCGGCAAAGCACAGGACGCACAGCACCGCGCAAGGGCCCAGCCCCAGCGCGTTTCTGCGCAGCGCGGGAAACAACTTCAGCCCGGTTGCGGCGATCAGGCCGGCGGCCACGGCGCCCATGCCGCGCAGGGCGCCGATCACGCCGCGGTGGTTGGCGTATTGGGCGTAGAGCAGGGCCAGCACAAGGATGATGAGCATGGGCGCGAGCAGCATGCCGGCCAGTGCAGCCAGTGCGCCGCGCAGGCCGAAATAACGCCCACCAATCATGATGCCCAGATTGATCACGTTGGGGCCCGGCATGATCTGCGCCACGGCCCACTCCTCGACGAATTCTTCATTCGTCATCCAGCGTTTGCGCTCCACCAGTTCACGCTGCGCCACGGCCAGCACGCCACCAAAACCCTGCAGGGCCAGCACGGAGAAGGAAACAAACAGGTCGGTCAGGGATTGGGGTTGCGTTCGTGGCGCTGCCGGTGAGTGTTGCATGAGGCAATTATCAAGGTTCATGAATCGGGCGACAGCACGGCGCCGGCCAGTCCATCGGCATTCAGTTCAGACCATCTTCTTCAGCATGCGGATCATGCGGTCGGCGAGCTTGCCGTAAGGGGGCTGCAGAAGTTTGGCGCCCGAGAAGCGCGATTGTGCGAACACCGGTTTGTTGTGGGAGAAGAGCCGGAACCCGGTTTCCCCATGGTAAGCACCGCTGCCACTGGGCCCCACGCCGCCGAACGGCAGGTTTTCCTGGGCCACGTGATAAAGGGTGTCGTTCAGGCTGACGCCGCCCGAGATGGTTTCGCGCAGCACCTGGTCGCGGTGCGCCGTGTCGCGGCCGAACCAGTACAGGGCCAGCGGGCGCGGATGCGCGTTGACGTAGCCGATGGCGTCATCCAGGCTCTGGTAGGGCAGCAGTGGCAGCACCGGGCCGAAGATTTCCTCCTGCATCACGCTCATCTCCTCCGTCACGTCGAGCAGCAGCACAGGCGTCATCTTGCGAGTGCTTGCCAGCCCTTCTTCGGCTTCATGGGTGGGCAGGACGCGGGCGCCGCGGGTCTGTGCGTCGTCGACCAGGCCCTGCAGGCGTGCCCGGTGACGCGGGTTGATGATGCTGGTGTAGTCGTCATTGCCGGCCAGCGTGGGGTAGAGCCGGCGCGCGGCGCGCACCAGGGCCTGCGCAAAGGCATCGAGCCGGTCGGCCGGTACCAGCGCGTAGTCGGGGGCGATGCAGGTCTGGCCGGCATTGAGCAGTTTGCCGGCGGCGATCTTGCGGGCCGCCTCTTCCAGATCGCAGTCGGGGTCGATGATCACAGGCGACTTGCCGCCCAACTCCAGCGTGACCGGCGTCAGGTTGGCGGCGGCGGCCATGCCGACCTGGCGGCCGACCGCGGTGGAGCCGGTGAAGAACAGATGGTCGAAGGGCAGACGCACGAATTCGCGGGCCAGGTCGGCGTCGCCGGTGACGACGGCGCATTCGTCGGCGGCAAAGTGCTGCTGGATCAGCTGGGCCAGCAGTTCGGAGAAGTGGGGCGTAAGTTCGCTTGGCTTGATCAGGACGCGGTTGCCGGCGGCCAGTGCTTCCACGGCAGGGGCCAGGGCCAGTTGCAGCGGGTAGTTCCAGGGGCTGACGATGCCGACCACCCCCAGTGGCTGCGGTGTGATCCAGCTCGAGCCTGGCAGCGAATGGAACGAGGTGGCGACACGGCGCGTGACCATCCAGCGCTTGAGGTGCTTGCGCGTGTGGGCAATGCCCCCCAGCACGATGAAGACTTCCGCAATCGCGGTTTCGTGCCGCGAGCGGTTGCCGAAATCGGCCGAGATCGCCGTGGCGATGCGGTCCTCGTTCTGCGTCAGCAGACGCTGCAGCCTGTCCAGGCGATCCAGCCGGACGGCCAGGCTGGGAAGGCGGTCGCGCGCAAAGGCGGCCTGCTGCGCCTGGAACAGGGTGACAAGCTCGGCGCGGGGTTGGTCTGACATGGTAACGTTCCTGGAATGGGCTGAGGCGATTCGATTCTAGGTGGCACGCGGCAGATGTGCAGCGAGAAGCCCCAGACCGATGCTGACAGGCGTAAAACCTTACACTAGGGAGTTACCCCTGAGCCTTCATGAACGCCCCTGTCGACGTCTCCTTTTTTCCGCGCGCTGCCAAGCCGCTGACCAGCTACCGCAAGTACTGGGCGGCGCGTTTCGGCACGGCCCCGTTCCTGCCGATGAGCCGCGCCGAAATGGCGCAACTCGGCTGGGACAGCTGCGACATCGTTCTCGTCACGGGCGACGCCTACGTCGATCATCCGAGCTTCGGCATGGCCGTGATCGGCCGCGTGCTGGAGGCACAGGGTTTCCGCGTCGGCATCATCGCCCAGCCGGACTGGCAGAGCGCCGATCCGTTCAAGGCGCTGGACAAACCGAACCTGTTCTGGGGTGTGACCGCCGGCAACATGGATTCCATGATCAACCGCTACACGGCGGACCGCAAGATCCGCAGCGACGACGCCTACACGCCGGGCGATGTGGGCGGCAAACGGCCGGACCGCGCCGCTATCGTCTACAGCCAGCGCTGCCGCGAGGCCTACCCCGAGGTGCCGATCGTGCTGGGTGGCATCGAAGGCTCGTTGCGCCGCATTGCGCACTACGACTACTGGAGCGACAAGGTGCGTCGCTCCATCGTGGTGGACAGCAAGTGCGACCTGCTGCTCTACGGCAATGCCGAGCGCGCCCTGGTCGAGGTGGCGCATCGGCTGGCGGCCAAGGTGCCGGTGCAGCAGATCACCGACGTGCGCGGCACGGCTTTCGTGCGGCGCGAGTCCCCCCACGAACCCGATACCGAGTGGTTCGAGATTGATTCAACCGAGGTGGACACCCCGGGTCACGTTGAAGACCACATCAACCCCTACCTGACCACGGCCGAGCAGGCGGTGGCCAAGGGCGGCACCTGCGCCAAGGAGGAGGGGAGCGGCGCCCAGGCAGTGAGTCCGCCCATCCAGCCGCTGACCTTTGTCGCCAACCCGGCCTTGCAGGGCAAAACCCCGCGGCCACCGCGCGAGCGCACCGTGATCCGTCTGCCGAGCTACGAGCAGGTCAAGTCCGACCCGGTGCTTTATGCCCACGCCAACCGCGTCTTGCACCTGGAGACCAACCCCGGCAATGCGCGCGCGCTGGTGCAGGCGCATGGCGAAGGCAGCACGGCGCGCGACGTCTGGCTCAACCCGCCGCCCATTCCGCTGACCACGGCCGAGATGGACTACGTGTTCGACCTGCCGTATGCGCGCAGCCCGCACCCGGACTACGCCGACGAGAACGGCAGCCATGACGGCGCCACCAAGATCCCGGCCTGGGAGATGATCCGCTTCTCGGTCAACATCATGCGCGGCTGCTTCGGCGGCTGCACCTTCTGCTCGATCACCGAGCACGAGGGCCGCATCATCCAGAGCCGCTCCGAGGATTCGGTCATTCACGAGCTGGAGGAGATCCGCGACAAGGTGAAGGGTTTCACCGGCGTCATCTCCGACCTGGGTGGCCCGACCGCCAACATGTACCGCCTGGGCTGCCGTTCGCCCGAGATCGAGGCCGCCTGCCGCAAGCCGAGCTGCGTCTATCCCGGCATCTGCCAGAACCTGCACACCGACCACAGCCCGCTGGTGCACATGTACCGGCGCGCCCGTGGGCTCAAGGGCATCAAGAAGATCCTGATCGGCTCCGGCCTGCGCTACGACCTGGCGGTGCAATCGCCCGAGTATGTGAAGGAACTGGTGCAGCACCACGTGGGTGGTTACCTGAAGATCGCCCCCGAGCACACGGAGCTGGGCCCGCTGTCCAAGATGATGAAACCGGGCATCGGCAACTACGACCGCTTCAAGCAGATGTTCGAGAAGTACACCGCCGAGGCGGGCAAGAAGCAGTTCCTGATTCCGTACTTCATCGCGGCCCACCCGGGCACCAGCGACGAGGACATGATGAACCTCGCGCTCTGGCTGAAGAAGAACGGCTTCCGTGCCGACCAGGTGCAGACCTTCTACCCCAGCCCGATGGCCACCGCCACGGCGATGTACCACACCGGCCTCAACACTCTCAAGGGCGTGCACCGGGATGCCCGTGGCGAGAGCGTCGACATCGTGCGCGGCGAGAAGCGCCGCCGTCTGCACAAGGCTTTTTTGCGTTACCACGACCCGAACAACTGGCCGCTGCTGCGCGAGGCGCTCAAGGCCATGGGACGGGCCGATCTGATCGGCAACGGCAAGCAGCACCTGATCCCGACCTGGCAGCCGCTGACCGACGGCGGCTACACCAGTGCCCGGCGCAAGAACAGCACGCCGGTGCCGGCCAAGCCATCCGGCGCTGGCCAGGCGAAAACCCCCGTCAAGGGCCGCATCCTGACCCAGCACACCGGCCTGCCGCCACGCGAGGCTGGCTCCGGTGCGAGAAACGCCAAGGCCGCGCGCAAGTCCCGTTGAGTTGCTGATCCGCTGGGTCGGGATGGAATTTGGCTCCTTCCCTTTTGGAATAAGCTTTTGCAGCTATTGTTTTAATAGCGTGTGCAGCGGAATATCCTGCTCTGCCGCGAGCCGCTCCAGTTGGCGGCGGGTTTGGGTGAGCAGGAAAGCGGCAATGACCTTCCGGGTGGCGGGGGTCAGCATGCTGCGCATGTCGCTGCTGGCCACGCCGGCAGCCCGGCACAGTGCGGCCGCGAAATGCGGCTCCAGCGCGGCGACGGCGACCCGGCCGTCCTTGCAGGGGTAGACGCGATAGCCGGCATGGGCGCCGCCCACGGCCCCGGTGGCTTGCGTCAGGCCCCAGCGGCGGGGTGCCGCCAGCCAGGCTGCGGCATCTGCCAGGGCCACTTCCAGGAACACCCCTTTGCCATGGCGCTGCCGCTGTGTGATGGCCTGCAGCACCGCCTCGCTGGCCATGAGGGAGCCGCCCATGTCGGCGTACAGCGTGGTCGGCAGGTCGAGGCCGGTGACCAGATCATGCTCAGCCAGGTAGGTGAGGTCGTGGCCGGGTTCCTCGGCACGCGCGCCAGCGGCACCCACGATGGCCACCTGGTTCAAGGCTGGATAGAGCCTGCGCAGACTTTTCCAGCCCAGGCCCAGCTTGGTCAGGGCTGAGGGGCGAAACGACGTCAGCAGGACATCGGCCTTGGCCAGCTCTTGTTGCAGGCGTTTTTGTCCGCCCGCCGTCTTGAGGTCGACGGTCTGCACGCGGATGCCATGATGCAGCTCGTCGTAGACCTGGGGCTGGTAGTGGCCCATCGGGTCGCCGGCTGGCGGCTGCAGTTTGATGCAGTTCGCGCCCATCTGGCGGCAGCGCTGCAGTGCTGCCGGACCGGGCAGATTCAGGCACAGGCTGAGGACGCGGATACCTTTTAAGGGCTGAATTTTTGTCGTTCCCATATATAAATATGATAAATATAATTAAAATAAATCAAATGATTTGAGGCCAATCGTTTTCTGAACTACCCGCACATGAATACCGCCCACTTGATCACTATAGCCTTGCTGGAGCCACGGACAGGAGTCGCAGCATGAAGATCACAAGCCATCCTGCACGCCAGACTTCCGAGCGGACGGCGCAGGCCTTTCCAGATCCATTTGCCGCCATGGCGCAGTTGCAGCACTACGCCACCGACCTGAAGCACTTGATGCGTGAAAAGGACAGCGCGTTGGCACAAATCGAGAAGGCGCACCTTCATTCGCTGACGTTGCTGGCGCGGGCAGCCGAATACAGCGATGACGAGACCGGCATTCACATGGATCGTGTCGGGGCCCTGTCGGCACGGCTGGCACGGCTCCTGGGTCGATCGGACAAAGAGGCCCGTCACCTGGCCATGGCCGCACCCATGCACGATGTCGGCAAGATCGCCATTCCCGACGCCATACTGAAGAAACCGGGCCAGTACACCCAGGCGGAGCGGGCCGTCATGAACAACCACGCCGTGATCGGTGCGGAGATCATCGGCAAGTCGGACATCCCGCTGTTTGCCATAGCGGCCCAGGTGGCGCTGACGCATCATGAAAACTGGGATGGCGCGGGTTACCCCTTCGGCACGGCCGGGGTGCAAATTCCCTGGTGCGGTCGGGTCGTGGCCATCATTGACTACTTTGACGCACTGACCATGGACAGGGTCTACCGCAAGGCGTTCAGTGTTGAGCGGGCCCAGGAGATGATGCTGGCTCAGCGGGGCAGGAAATTCGACCCCGAGATGCTGGATACCTTTGTGGCGCATACGGATGAGTTCGTGCGTCTGCATGAAGAGATCAACGCTTCGCAGAAAGATCAGGCCGGTCAGTCGCGCTTGATGGCTTGACGGCATGGAAGCTTGCGTGCGCGCCACGTTGTTGGCGTGTTTCGCTCGTGCCGGCAAGATTTCTGACGTAAATCGCAGTCGATTGGCTACAATCGCCCCAGCATTTCAAAGCTAAAAACACCAAATATGCGAAAAACACCGGCTAACGATGACCTCATGACGACTCGCGAGGCGGGCGAGGCATTGGGCGTGGCCGTTCGCACGGTGCAACTGTGGGTGGAATCCGGCGTGCTGCCGGCATGGCGTACCGCGGGTGGTCACCGGCGCATTGCGCGCAGCGCGGTCGACAAGCTCATCGCAGAACGCTCGCTCGTGATTTCGCAGCCGACCGTCAAGAACGAGGCTTCCGCATCGCAGGCCAGAGCCCTCAAGCTGCTGGTAGTGGAAGACGACACCGATCTGTTGAATCTGTTCAGGATGGTGGTCGATGGCTGGGATTTCCCGGTCGAACTCTCGACGGCCGTCAATGGTTTCGAAGGGCTGGTACGCATCGGGCAGCTTCGGCCCGACATGGTGGTGACCGACCTCAACATGCCCGGCATGGACGGCTTGCAGATGGTGCGTTCACTCAAGAAACCGGATTCCGGCTTTGAGGACCTGTGCCTCATTGTCGTCACGGCGTTGAGCAAGGGCGATATTGCCGACCGCGGCGGCTTGCCCGAGGGGGCCCTGGTATTCCAGAAACCGGTGCCTTTCCCGGAAATCGAGGCGATCGCCCGCAGCCTTCAGCCCAAACAGACCGCCAAAGCCTGACGGCCGTTCGGCGATCCGCCTGACCCGGCCGAAGCCGGGTGGGGGATGCGGTCAGGAAGGTTTACTGGCCAAAATCCAGCGGCAGCCCGACGTAATTTTCTGCAATGGTGCGAGCGCCTGATTCGCTGTTGATCAGGTAGTCGAGTTCGGCTTCCTGGAATTTCTGGGCAATCTCGCCTTCGCCCGGGAAACGGTGCATCAGCTGGGTGAACCACCAGGAGAAGCGCTCGGCGCGCCAGATGCGCTTGAGCGCCAGTTCGGAGTAGCGGTCGATGCCGGCTTCCGACTGGTCCTTGTAGTACTCCACCAGGCCGTTGAACAGGTACTTCACGTCGGTGGCGGCCAGATTCAGACCCTTGGCGCCGGTGGGCGGCACGATGTGGCCGGCGTCACCGGCCAGGAACATGCGGCCAAAGCGCAGCGGCTCGGTCACGAAGCTGCGCAGGGGTGCGATGCTCTTTTCGATGCTGGGGCCCGTGACGAGCTTGGCACTGGCTTCAGGGTCCAGGCGCAGGCGCAGTTCCTGCCAGAAGGCTTCGTCGGACCAGTCCTCGACCTTGTCGGTCAGCGGCACTTGCAGATAGTAGCGGCTGCGGGTCTGGCTGCGTTGCGAGCACAGGGCGAAGCCGCGCGGGCTGTTCACGTAGATCAGCTCCTCATGCACCGGCGGCGTGTCCGACAGCAGTCCGAGCCAGCCGAAGGGGTAGACCTTTTCGTATTCGCGGATGGCGTTGCGCGGCGCGCTGGCGCGGCACACACCGTGAAAACCGTCGCAGCCGGCGATGAAGTCGCAGGCGATCTCATGTGTCTTGCCGTCTTTCTCGTAAGTGACGCGCGGATGCTTCGTATCGAAGTCGTGCACCTGCACATTGGCGGCCTCGTAGACCGTGCTCAGGCCGGCTGCGGCGCGGGCGTCCATCAGGTCGCGCGTCAGTTCGGTCTGGCCGTAGACCATGACGTTCTTGCCGCCGGTCAGCTTGTTCATGTCGATGCGGTGGCGCTCGCCCTTGAACAGCATGTCGAAGCCGCCATGGACCAGACCCTCCTTGTGCATGCGTTGTCCAACGCCGGCCTCGTCCATCAGGTCGATGCAGACCTGCTCGAGGATGCCGGCGCGGATGCGCGAGAGCACGTAGTCGCCGGTCTGACGCTCGAGGATCACGGCGTCGATGCCGGCTTTGTGCAGCAACTGACCGAGCAACAGGCCGGACGGGCCTGCGCCAATGATGGCTACCTGGGTGCGCATGGGGGGTCTCCTTGAAGAACAGTGAGGCAAGCTTAGGCGACACTCGGCAAAAAATCTTTCTTGCTGCATGTCAATTGTGCGATCATCGCCTTCTTTGCGCGATGATCGCGCGAAACGTCAGATGCCGATCCCCACCCTGTGCAGCGCGTGGTTTCCGGAAAGATATGCATGATTGCGAAAACCGATCTCATCGAAGGCATGGTCAAGGGCATGGCCGTGCTCGAGAGCTTCGATACCGAACGCCAGCGGCTCAATGCGACTCAAGCGGCGCAAAAGGCCGGCATCACGCGTGCGGCGGCCAGGCGGCACCTTCTGACCTTGGCCCATCTGGGTTATCTGGAGAGCGATGGCCGCTACTTCTGGCTTTCCAGCAAGGTGCTGCGCTTTTCCGGCAGCTACCTGGCCTCGGCCCGCCTGCCGCGCGTGCTGCAGCCCACGCTGGAACGGCTGACCGCGCAGACGCAGGCGGCTTTCTCGGCCGTGGTGCTCAATGGCGACGAAGTCGTGATCGTGGCGCGCAGCGGCAACATCCGGCATGGCGGCGCTGAAGGGGTGCCGCCGTTGCTGGCGTACGGTCTGCATCTGGGCGCGCGCCTGCCGGCGCATGCCACTTCCACCGGGCGTGTTCTGCTGGCCGCCATGCCGGAGGCCGTCTTCAGCGAGTGGCTGAAGGCGCGACAACTGGCGCGGCTGACGGTGCATACCGTCACGGCAGCGCCGCAGTTGCGTCGCGTGATCGACCAGGTGCGCCGCGACGATTACTGCCTGAGCAGTGAAGAGCACGAACTCGGTGTGCATGCCCTGGCCGTGCCCTTGCGCAACCTGCAGGGGCAAACCGTGGCCGCCCTCAATGTCGTGGCATCTACCGCGCGCCGCTCCCCGGAAACCATGCTGCGGGAGCTGTTGCCCCTGATGCTGGAGGCGGCACGTGAATTGAGGTTAATTCTTTAGAAATTGAAAACTTTAGCCAGCTTTTAGGCAAAGTTGTATAGCGATTGCGTCGGGGGCGACAAGAGTCCATCACCCATGATTGCATCTGCACGGTTATAATTCGCAACTTTCTTATATGAACATCGCTGGCTCATGCGTGCCGGCTCCTTCGGAGTGGTGATTGACCTGCGTCAAGTGCGCAGGTGGCCTGCATCGGCAAGGCGTGCCATTGTTCATTTTCACAGGGTCCTGCAGGGTGAGCACTCGAAATCTTCGAGTGCCTCGCCTTTTCCGAATTTGAAAGGCTTTTATGGAACAGCAAACAGCAACATCGACCGGGCGCCAGAAGGGGCAAGCGGGTGCGGATGCGGTGACCTCGGTCCGTGAATTCCTGGCTTTCAAGCTTGGCAGCGAGGAATACGGCATCGACATCCTGCGGGTGCAGGAGATCCGTTCCTACGAGGAGCCGACCCGCATGGCCAATGCCCCGGCCTTCATCAAGGGCGTGATCAACCTGCGCGGCGTGATCGTTCCCATCG
>Ga0208633_100025_pt1 | contig 101845 bp, 88 predicted proteins | sample LakWasMet63_LOW9_2_FD_183895 | JGI IMG/M metagenome (GOLD analysis project Ga0208633, IMG submission 183895) | Freshwater sediment methanotrophic microbial communities from Lake Washington under simulated oxygen tension - Sediment Metagenome... | ecosystem: Environmental > Aquatic > Freshwater >...
CTGCGCCGAACTCGACCGCCTGGCCGCCTTTGAAACCAGGCCTCACTAGCACAGGCTGAGCGCCTCCGTTCCGCCCGACGCCAGCTTCGGGCACGGTTTGTCCAAGGCACAATAGCGTCATGAATATTGTGATTCTGGACGATTACCAGGACGCCGTTCGCAAGCTCGAATGCGCGGCCAAGCTGGAAGCCTATCCCGCCAAGGTCTATACCAACACTGTCAAAGGTATCGGCCAGTTGTCGGTCCGGCTGCGCGATGCCGACATCATCGTGCTGATCCGCGAGCGCACCCATATCACACGTGCCCTGGTCGAAAAACTGCCCCGGCTCAAGTTGATCGCCCAGACCGGCCGTGTCGGCAGCCACATCGATATCCACGCCTGCACCGAACGCGGCATTGCCGTGGCCGAAGGGACCGGCTCACCGGTCGCCCCCGCGGAACTGACCTGGGCCCTCATCATGGCGGCCATGCGCCGTCTGCCGCAGTACATCGGCAACCTCAAGCACGGCGCCTGGCAGCAATCCGGCCTCAAGGCCGGCTCCATGCCCGCCAACTTCGGTCTAGGCAACGTGTTGCGCGGCAAGACGCTCGGCATCTGGGGCTACGGCAAGATCGGTCAGCTGGTCGCCGGTTATGGCCGGGCCTTCGGCATGCGCGTGCTGGTCTGGGGGCGCGAGCCCTCGCGTCAGAAGGCGCTGCAGGATGGCTACGAGGCTGCCACCAACCGTGAAGACTTCTTCTCTCAGAGCGATGTGCTCAGCCTGCACTTGCGCCTGAATGACGAAACGCGTGGCGTCGTCACCGCCGACGACCTGGCGCGCATGAAGACCACCGCGCTGTTCGTCAATACCTCGCGCGCCGAACTGGTCGAACACGACGCCCTGATCGGCGCCCTCAACCGCGGCCGTCCCGGCATGGCCGCGGTCGATGTGTACGAGAACGAGCCCATCCTGCAAGGCCAGGCCCTGCTGCGGCTGGAAAATTGCATCTGCACGCCCCATATCGGCTACGTCGAGCAGGAAAGCTACGAGATGTACTTCGGCGCCGCCTTCGACAACGTGAGCAACTTCATCAAGGGCACACCGACCAACATCGTCAACCCCGGCGCACTGCAGGTCCGGCGCTGAGCCGCGGCACGCCCATGCCTGAGTTGCACCGCCCTGCGCCGCGCCTGCCTGCGGCGCTGTGGGCGCTGATGGCCGGCAACTTCATCATCGGCACCGGCGTGATGATCGTGCCCGGCACACTCAACGACCTCAGCGCCTCCCTGGACGTACCGATCGCCGTGGCCGGCCAGCTCATTTCGGCCGCCGCCCTGATGATGTGTTTCGGTGCGCCCTTGTTGGCCACCCTGGTCGCCCGGTGGGACCGCAAGCGCTTGCTGGCCCTGTCCCTGCTCTGGTACGGCCTCCTGCATCTGCTGAGTGCCGCCATGCCGGGATTCGGATCACTGATGGTGGTGCGCGTGCTCTGCGTGGTGTCGCCCGCCATCTTCACGCCACAGGCGGCTGCCTGCATCGGCCAACTGGTGCCCGCCTCGCAACGGGGCCGGGCCATCAGCCTGGTCTTCCTAGGCTGGTCAGTGGCCTCGGTGCTGGGCATGCCGCTGGGCGCCTGGATTGGCGGTACGCTGGGCTGGCGCGCCGCCTTTGCGCTGGTCGGCCTGCTGAGCTTCGCCAGTGCCCTCTGGGTCTGGCGTGTCATGCCCGATGGCGTGAAACCCCCCGCCTTTTCCCTCGGGGCCTGGCGCGAGACGCTACAGTCCCGCCCGCTCATGCTGTGTGTGGCCGTGACGGCCCTGTTCTCGGCCGGCCAGTTCGTCCTGTTCGCCTATCTGGCCCCTTATCTCAAAGCCCGGTTCGATGTCACGCCGCTGCAACTGAGCCTGATGTTTGCCTGGTTCGGTGCCTTCGGTTTCATGGGCAACCTCTGGGTTTCGCGCCACATCGACCGGCTCGGCGCTGCGCGTGCCGTGATGCTGTCCATGATCGGCATCGCACTGAGCCTGGCCTTGTGGCCACTGGGCGCCAACCTGCCGCTTATGGCGCTGGTACTCGTGCCCTGGGCGCTGGGCTGCTTTGCCGCCAACTCGGCGCAGCAGGCCCGGCTCTCCGGGATTTCACCGGGACTGGCCTCGGGCTCGATTGCCCTCAACACCTCGGCCATCTATGCCGGTCAGGCCGTTGGCGCCGCCAGCGGTGGCTGGCTGATCGCCCAAGGCCAGATGCTGATGCTGCACTGGGCCGGTCTGGCAGGCATGGGCCTGGCGCTGCTGACCAGCTGGCTGGCCACGCGGGCGGCACGGCAGGCCCCGGCCATCCGGGGCCGTTGAGCGAAGCCGACGCGCTCAGCCGCTCTTCTTGGCGCGCAGCGCCATCATCTGCTCGGTGCTGCTCTTGCGGTCGGCATTGACCGTCTTCATGGTCGCTCGCTCACCCATCATCTTGACGTAGTCGCGCACCGGCAGCGCCGCCAGCACGTCCTCGCCGTAGATGATCTTGCTGGCACTGGACACCAACGGCAGATGGGCCACGGCGGCACAGTCGGCCAACGTGAACTCGGAGCCGGCAATGTAGGGTGCGAACTTGGCCAGCTTGGCAAAACCATGCGCACCCTTGACCAGCAGCTTGTGGGTGCGCTCTTTGACTTCGTCCGACACCTTGCCACCGAAGAAGGCTTCCGGATAGAGGTTGCGCGCCACCAGTTCCAGATGCAGCTCGCTGTAGATCAGGATCTCGCGCACCTTGGCCGCGGCATACGGGTCGGCCGGCAGCAGCGGTTTTTGCGGATAGACCGCCTCGATGTATTCAGCACAGGCGCCGGACTCGGAGATGGGGCCCTGCGGCGTGTCGAGGAACGGCACCTTGCCCATGGGCGAGCGATCCACCAGCAGCGCATCGGTATGACCGGTCCAGACCAGTTCCTCAATGAAAGGCACCTCTTTTTCCAGCAGTTGCAGCTTGATCTTGTTGTAGTAGTTGCTGGCGGAAAACCCGCAAAGTTTCAAAGTCATGATGTCCCCAGAAGTTGTGATGCCCCGGCCGTTGAACCCAAGGCCCGGGTGCCATTGAATGAAAATATTCGGCCACCGCAGTCTCGCCGATGGCCTGCTGAATCATAGTCCGGCAGGTGACTCGGGGCCGCTGGCATGCCGGGGGATAATTCCGCCATGAAACCCGTCTACGCACACATCGCCATCGTCGGCACCGGCGCCATGGGCCGCGGCATCGCCCAGATCGCCGCCCAGGCCGGCAGCACCGTCACACTCTACGACACCCAGCCCACGGCCATGGCCGCCGCCCAACAGGCCATCGCCAGCCAGTGGGACAAGCTGCTGGACAAAGGCCGCATGGACGCTTCGACCGTTGCCGCCTGCAAGGCCCGCCTGCAATGCGCCAAGGCACTGACCGACCTGGCCAGCTGCGACCTGGTGGTGGAAGCCATCGTCGAGAAGCTCGAAGTCAAGGCCGCGCTGTTCGCCCAGCTCGAAGAGATCGTGCGCCCCGAGGCCGTGCTGGCCAGCAACACCTCCTCGCTCTCCATCACGGCCATTGCCGCCAAGCTCAAGCGGCCGCAGCGCGTGGCCGGTTACCACTTCTTCAACCCGGTGCCGCTGATGAAGGTGGTGGAGGTCATCGCCGGCCTCAAGACCGAGCCGGCCGTCTGCGCCGGTCTCTCGGACTACGCACGCCAGATGGGCCACACGCCGGTGACGGCGCAGGACACACCCGGTTTCATCGTCAACCACGCCGGCCGCGGCTACGGCACCGAAGCGCTGCGCATCGTCAGCGAAGGCGTGGCCGACTTCGGCACCATCGACCGCATCCTGCGCGACCAGGCCGGCTTCAAGCTCGGCCCCTTCGAGCTGATGGACCTGACTGCGCTCGACGTCTCGCACCCGGTGATGGAGTCGATCTACCACCAGTACTACGAAGAAGCGCGCTACCGCCCCAGCGTCATCACGGCGCAGCGCCTGGCCGGCGGCGTGCTCGGCCGCAAGACGGGCGAAGGCTTCTACCGCTACGAGAACAACGTGGCCCAGGTCGCCCCGGAACCGCCGGTGCCGCAGGTGGCCGAGATGCCGCCGGTCTGGGTGTCACCGCGCGCCGCGCGCCGCGCCGAACTGCTGCAGTTGCTGAAGGACCTCGGTGCCAAGATCGAAACCGGCCAGTCGCCCTCGATGCAGGCGCTGACCCTGGTCGCACCGCTCGGCTTCGACGTCACCACCGTGGCGGTGGTGGAGCGGCTGGACCCGGCACGCACGGTCGGCATCGACCTGCTGATCGACGATGCGGCCACCAAACGCCGCGTGCTGGCCACCAACCCGGCCACCCGCGCCGACATGCGTGATGCCGCCCACGCCCTGTTCGCACGCGACGGCAAGGCAGTGAGCGTGATCCGCGACAGTGGCGGCTTCGTCACACAGCGCGTGGTGGCCACCATCGTCAACATCGCGACCGACATCTGCCAGCAACGCATCTGCACGCCGGCCGATCTGGAAACCGCCGTCACCCTGGGTCTGGGTTACCCGCTGGGGCCGCTGGCCATGGGCAACCTCTATGGCCCGACCAATGTGCTGGAAGTGCTGTTCAACCTGCAGACCGTCTACGGTGATCAGCGCTACCGCCCCAGCCCCTGGCTGCGCCGGCGCGGCGCCATCGGCCTGAGCCTGCTGCACGAGGAAGAGTAAACCGGTCCAAGGCATGCGACACTCGACGAGCCGCCGGGCCGTTCCCAAGGCGAATACTGTCGCGCGCTGCGCGGAGGTTACCTATTCATGAGCGCACAACTGCAAAGCACCAGCCAGGGCCGCACCATGGTGCTGACCCTCTCCAACCCGGGCCAGCGCAACGCGCTCGGCCCGGCCATGTATGCCGCCGGCGTCGAGGCGCTGAACGTGGCCGAGACCAACCCCGAGATCCGCAGCGTCGTCATCACCGGCGAAGGCACCTTGTTCTGTGCGGGCGGCAATCTGCAGCGCCTGCAGGACAACCGCCAGCAGGAGCCGGCCGTGCAGGCCGAGAGCATCGAGGGGCTGCACAACTGGATCGAGGCCATCCGCACCTTTCCCAAACCGGTGATTGCCGCCGTCGAGGGCGCGGCCGCCGGCGCCGGCTTCTCGCTGGCGCTGGCCTGCGACTTCGTCGTCGCAGCCAGCGATGCGGTGTTCGTCATGGCCTACAGCAACGTGGCTCTCTCGCCCGATGGCGGCGCCAGCTGGAGCCTGGCACGCGCACTGCCGCGCCAGCTGGTCAGCGAACTGCTGCTGTGCGGCGAACGCATCAGCGCCGAGCGCCTGCACACGCTGGGTCTGGTCAACCGCGTCGCCCAGCCCGGCCAGGCACTGGACGACGCCCTGGCGCTGGCAGAAAAGCTCAATGCCCGCGCACCCAACACCCTGGCCAGCATCAAGGAGCTGGTCAACGAAGCCGCCGGCAACTCGCTGACACACCAGCTGGCACTGGAGCGCGATCATTTCGTGCGCAACCTGCACCATGTCAATGCCGGCATCGGCATCACGGCCTTCCTGGCCAAGCAGACGCCACGCTACGACTGAGCCGCCGCCTTCACCTGTGTTGCCGTCGCAGACGCACAGGTGACAACCCCTAGCCGGCCGGACCGTCCCGCGCGCGACAATGGACCTGTTTTCAGTCACCCAAAAGACAGTCCATGGACGACCCGATTCTTACCATCGAGGAACGATCAGCCATCAATGCTGGTCGCTGGTTTTCAACCCTGTCACCTTCATTGCGACACGACATCCTCCGATGCGCCTACGTCAAACGCTACAAAGACGGCGACCTGATCTGTGCCCGCGGCGAGCCTCCCGAGGAATGGGTGGCCTGCGCCCGGGGCGCGGTGCGCGTCAGCTCGACCTCGATCTCCGGCAAGCAGGTCACGCTGACCTATGTCGAGCCGGGCGTCTGGTTCGGCGATGTGTCGATCTTCGACGGCGACCGGCGCACGCACGATGCCTACGCCCATGGCGACACCACCACGCTGTGCGTGGCCAAGGCCGACTTCAGGAAAATACTCGCCAACCATGTCGAACTCTACGAAGCGCTGCTGCGTCTGCATGCGCGCCGCATCCGGCAGCTCTACGGCCTGGTGGAAGACCTCAACACCTTGCCGCTGCGCGCGCGTCTGGCCAAGCAGTTGCTGCACCTGTTGCGCAGTTATGGCGTTCCTTCGCTCAGCGATGGCAGCGAAATGCGCATCGGCCTGCAACTGGCGCAGGAAGAGCTGGCCCAGTTGCTGGGGGCCTCGCGCCAGCGTGTCAACCAGGAACTCAAGGCGATGGAGCGCGAGGAAGCGATCCGTATCGAGCCGGGTGGCCTGGTCATTCGCGACCGCGATGCCTTGATGCGCATCATTGAATCCGACCACTGAAAGCTTCCCGCCTCCTTGACCATGAGTGACTTTGACCATTTCGTTGGCACCCGCCCTGTTCCAGCCTCCCACGCCTTCGACGTGGCTGCGCTTCAAGCCTGGCTGACAAGCAATCTCGAAGGCTTTGTCGGCCCGCTGAGCGTCGAAGCGTTCAAAGGCGGCCAGTCCAACCCGACCTACAAACTCATTACCCCCAGCCGCAGTTATGTCATGCGTGCCAAGCCGGGGCCGGTCGCCAAGCTGCTGCCTTCGGCCCATGCCGTCGAGCGCGAATACGCGGTGATGAGCGGCCTGTACGGCACCGAAGTTCCGGTACCGCGCATGTACTGCCTGTGCGAAGACGAGTCGGTCATCGGCCGCGCCTTCTACGTCATGGAGTGCATGGAAGGCCGCGTGTTGTGGGACCAGTCCCTGCCCGGCATGACAACCGCCGAGCGCGGCGCCATCTACAACGAGATGAACCGCGTCATTGCCGCCCTGCACCGTGTCAAGTTCACTGAGCGCGGCCTCGCCAACTACGGCAAACCCGGCAACTACTTCGAACGCCAGATCGGCCGCTGGGGCAAGCAATACCAGGCCTCGACCGATGGTGCCGGACCGATGTCACAACCGATCCCCGAGATGGAGCAGTTGCTGCAATGGCTGCCAGCCCACATCCCGGCCGGCGCGCGCGACGAAGCCATGGTCAGCATCGTGCACGGTGACTACCGGCTCGACAACCTGATGTTCCACCCCACCGAGCCGCGCGTGCTGGCGGTGCTGGACTGGGAGCTGTCCACCCTGGGCCATCCGCTGGCCGACTTCAGCTACCACTGCATGGCCTGGCACATCCCGCCCGGTGCGTTCCGCGGCATCGGCGGGCTCGACCTCAAAAGCCTGGGCATCCCGAGCGAAGACGAGTACATCCGCCTGTACTGCGAACGCACCGGCCTGGCCACGCCCGAAGCCCTGAAGGCCGACTGGAATTTCTACATGGCCTACAACATGTTCCGCATCGCCGCCATCCTGCAAGGCATCGCCAAGCGGGTGGAAAACGGCACCGCCTCCAGCGCCCAGGCGCAGAAATCTGCCGCCGGCGCGCGGCCGCTGGCCCAGATGGCCTGGCAGTTCGCGCAAAAAGCCTGACCCGAGCAACGCATTCAACCCCAGGAGATTCCCATGGATTTCGACTACAGCCCCAAGACCAAGGAACTGCAGGCCCGCCTGCTCAAGTTCATGGACGAGCACATCTACCCGAACGAGCAGGCCTTCCATGACGAGATCGAAGCCAACACCGCTGCCGGCAAACGCTGGACGCCGCTGCAACTGATCGAGAAGCTGAAAGTGAAGGCACAGGAAGAAGGCCTGTGGAACCTGTTCCTGCCGCAGGACAGCGCCGAGATCGCCGGCGTCAAGGCGGCCGGCCTGACCAACCAGGAATACGCGCCGCTGGCCGAGATCATGGGCCGCGTGCACTGGGCCTCCGAAGTGTTCAACTGCTCGGCCCCCGACACCGGCAACATGGAAACCATTGCCCGCTACGGCTCGGCCGAACACCGCCAGCAATGGCTGCAACCGCTGCTGGCCGGCAAGATCCGCTCGGCCTTTGCCATGACCGAACCCGAGGTGGCATCAAGCGATGCCACCAACATCGAGACCCGCATCGAGCGCCAGGGCGACGACTACGTCATCAACGGCCGCAAGTGGTGGACCTCCGGCGCCGGCGATCCGCGCTGCGCCATCTATATCCTGATGGGCAAGACCGACCCGGAAGCGCCACGCCATTCGCAGCAGAGCATGATTCTGGTGCCGGCCAATACGCCGGGCGTGACGATCGTGCGCCCCTTGAGCGTGATGGGCTACGACGATGCGCCGCACGGCCATATGGAAGTGCTGTTCGAGAACGTGCGCGTGCCGGCCAGCAACATCCTGCTGGGTGAAGGCCGTGGTTTCGAGATCGCGCAGGGCCGCCTCGGCCCGGGACGCATTCACCACTGCATGCGCCTGATCGGCCAGGCCGAACGCGCGCTGGAGTACATGTGCAAGCGCGCTTCCTCGCGCGTCGCTTTCGGCAAACCGGTGGCGGCACAGACCGTGACGCAGGAGCGCATCGCCGAAGCCCGCTGCAAGATCGACATGTCGCGCCTGCTCACGCTCAAGGCGGCCTGGATGATGGATGTGGCCGGCAACAAGTTCGCCAAGAACGAGATCGCCATGATCAAGGTGGTGGCCCCCAGCATGGCCTGCCAGGTGATCGACTGGGCCATGCAGGTGCACGGCGGCGGCGGCATGAGCCAGGACTTCCCGCTGGCCTATTCCTATGCCAATGCCCGTACCCTGCGCTTTGCCGACGGTCCGGACGAAGTGCACCGCAACGCCATTGCCAAGCTGGAGCTGGGCAAGTATGCCGCCAGCCCGAAGCCGGTGGAGATGCCCGTCACGCGCGGATGCTGAACATCGAACACCCCCAGGCTACGCAAGGGTCGTGTCGCTCTGCCCTCCCTTGCAGGGGGCCACGCCAGTGGCTTAGGCTTTGCCGGTCCCGCGGCGTTCCGCGCTTGGACTCTTCGTGTGTGACGGTATCACAGGAAAGCAAAATGCTATTATTTTGATAGTGTATTGCGCAATAAAAACAAGGCCTTGACGCCAATTTGACACTGGAATCCGCCATGATCGACCTCTATTCCTGGGCCACGCCCAACGGCCACAAGGTGCACATCATGCTGGAGGAATGCGGCCTGCCCTACCGCGTCCACCCGATCGACATTGGTGCCGGCGACCAGTTCACCCCTGAATTTCTCAAGATCAGCCCGAACAACAAGATCCCGGCCATCGTCGATTCGGACGGCCCTGATGGCCAGCCGATCTCGCTGTTCGAATCCGGCGCCATCCTGCTCTACCTGGCGTCCAAGTCCGGCAAGTTCCTGCCCAGGACCGACCGCCAGAAGTTCGAAATGCTGCAGTGGCTGATGTTCCAGATGGGCGGCGTCGGCCCCATGCTGGGGCAGGCGCATCACTTCCGAATTTATGCACCGGAGAAGATCGACTACGCCATCCAACGCTACACCAATGAGGCCAAACGCCTCTACGGCGTGATGGACAGGCAGCTCGCCACACACAAGTTCATTGCCGGTGACCACTACACCATCGCCGACATCGCCATCTTCCCCTGGCTGCGCAGCTGGCAAAACCAGGGGATCGACTGGGCCGATTACCCGCGCCTGAAACAATGGTTCGACACGATTGCCGAGCGGCCTGCCGTGCAACGCGGCGTACAGGTACTGGCCGATCTGCGCAAACCGCTGCTCGACGACAGGGCCCGCGAGAACATGTTCGGTGCCGCGCAGTACCGCAAGCGTTGACGCGCGGCCTAGCAGTGGGAATTGGGCAAGCCTGACCACATCTCGTTGAGGTCGGGGAAACGCCATTTGTCCGGGTCTTCCCGGTTGGCGATCTTGTCCGTGCAAGCTGGCAGCGACAGGTCAACGACCTCGGGAATAATGCGCAGATTCGACTTGGTCGAGAAGAACACCTTGACGCGCGGGGTGGTGAGCGACTTGGTCGTCTGCTCCACCACCACCCCGATGCGCCCCGAGGTCAGACGCAACAGCGAACCGACCGGATAAATGCCCAAAATTTTCACGAAGGCCTGAAACACCCTCTGGTCGAAATGGCCCTCGGCCCATTCGGCCATCTTGCGCAAGGACTCCGCCGGATCCCAGCCCGACTTGTAAGGCCGGTTCGACGTGATGGCGTCATACACATCGCAGACCGCGCCCATCTTGGCAAACAGGCTGATGTCGTTTCCTTTCAGACCCTCCGGATAGCCTGACCCATCCACTTTTTCGTGATGGTGCAGACAGACCTCCAGCGCCATGGGATCTGCCTTGCCGACCTGCAGCAGCAGCCGGTGGCCCGCCACCGGGTGGCTCTTCATGATGCTGAATTCAGCTTCGGTCAGCTTGCCCGGCTTGTTGAGGACCTCCTCCGGCATGACGGCCTTGCCCAGGTCGTGCATCAGCCCGGCCAGGCCAAGCGATCGCGTCTGCGCCTCGTCCAACCCCAGCTGCCGAGCCAGCGCCACCATCATGGCGCACACGGCGACCGAGTGCATGTAGGTGTAGTCGTCCGCCGTCTTGAGCCGCGCCAGACTGATGAGCGCACTGGCGTTGCGCGCCAGCGAATCCGAGATTTCCTCCACCAGCTGCTGCGCACCGTTGGCGTCGACCGCCTTGCCCATGCGCGCTTCCTGGAACATGGAGACCACCGCCTGCTTGGATTGCGTACAGATCCGGGCTGCGCGCTCGATCTCCTGGTGCAAGGGTACCGGGGCGGTCTGACGGGCACCCATCGCAGCCAGCTTGAGTTCGGCCTCGACCTGCGCCTCCGACTCGGCCTCGGAGACCGCCGTTTCCCCCTCGGGCACATCCAGCCCTTTGGCGCAGTCGATCCAGACCTCCTTGATGCTGCTGCTCAGGATGAGCTCAATGTCCTTGGGATTGGTGATGACAAAACTGGTGCGCCAGAACGGATGCTCCATCCAGGAGCCGCAGAACTCCTTGATATGCATGCCCAGGACGACTTGTTCAACACGGATTCGTTTGAGCATGATCGGCCGAAATCCCTCAACGCAATGAAACGCCCAGTTGGCGCAGATAGGACAGCACCTCCGGGTTGACCACGCCGGCAGCGCGGGCCTTCTCCGCCTGCTCGGCCGCCGCCGTCAGCTGCCCCTGTACCGCCAGCGATACGGCGACTGCCAGCATCCAGCGCGGCTCGCCGGGACGCAGCTTCAACGCCATCCCGTAGGCAGTGACGGACTCCTGATGCTGGCCCAGCCGTTGTGCCGCATTGCCGCGCACGGCCCACAGATCCGCCTGATCGGCCAGCAGGGGTTCGAGCCGCACCAGCAGTTCCAGCACCTGGCGGACCTGGCCTTGCGCCAACTCCATGCGCGCGAGCTCCCGCACCAGGGTCTGGAATGCCGGCATGGCCGTCAGATCGGGTGTCGACGCTTGCATACGCTCGGCCACCGCCACGGCTTGGCGCATTGCATCAAGTGCGGCCTCACGCGAGCCGGCATTCCACAGATTGCGGGCCTGCGTCACAGCCTCCTGTGCTGCGGCCAGCCGCGGGTTCACGGCCGGCGCAACGTCGCTGGGCTTGGCTTGCCGGGTCGAGGTGCTGGCTTTGCTAGCCGCAGGGGGCGCTTTGGGGGCCGGCGTATCCTGCGTCAGAGGCGCGGTGACCGACTCTGCCGCCACGGGTGCGCTTGCCACTTCGCTGATGGGACGACCTTTGCGTTGCAGATCAGGCCGTGCCGTCAATGCTGTTGTGTCGCTGCCTGCAGTCGACGGACGCACAGGCACGGGCGTTGCTGCCCGCATCGCTGGCGCCAAGGTCGACGGTGGGTTGCTCGGCGGCGCGGCAGATGCTGGCGCGGGCGCCAGTCTTGGCGTCGGCTTGGCCAATTGCTGCTGCAACTCATAGGCCAGGCCTGGCGACTGCGTCGGTAGCCCGAACTGGCCACCAGGCGTATTGCGCAGCGTCTGCTGCACCAACTGCTGCGCTTGCTCAGGAGACACCCCCGGAGCGGAAACCGATGCCAACGGTGGCACCGAAGGGGCCGCGGCCTGCGGACTTTTTGCGGCCTGATCCAGCATCTGATTCAATTGCTGAGGGCCCAGTGGTGCAGCGGTCTGTGCCACCGGAGGCGCCACAGGACTGCTGGCTTCGGCAAGGGGTGCGATGGCAGAAAGGGGGGGAGGACTGAGCGTCGGGCCGGTGGCTTGCGGCAACCTGGCCGGCGCGGGCAGCAGCTCCGGTGCTTGGGCATACCACCAGGCAGCAGTGCCCCCCAACGCCAACAACAGCGCCACAAGTACCCCGCGTCCTGGCCGCACACCGGCGCTTGCCCTGGTCGAGCCACTCTTCACACTGGCGGTGTCACGCGTCAGCCCCGCTGACGCCTCGCGCCGCGGCACGGCGGAGGAGGCGCGCCGAGCATCCAGGTCGCGCAACATCTTGTTGATGACACTCACCGCCGGCCCTCCGGTTGCCCGGCTTCAAAGTCGTGCAAGGGCTGGGTGTCCTGCCATGCGGTGTCGCGCGAAGTGTCGCACGCCAATGCCTTGTCAGCATCCTGGCGTGCCCAGCGCGCCCGCCAACGTTGCCACCAGAAGGGCGGTACCTGCATGCCGGGTGTTTCGGCGGCGGCCATGCGAACGTGGCGCACCTTGACCCGCCTTTCATTTTCGCCGTAGGCCAGCATCAGGCTTTTGTGGGCCAGCACATTCACCAGTCTGGGAACGCCGCCGCTGTAGCGGCTCAGCGCGCGCGCAGCCGCGGCATCGAACAACTTCACATCCGTGAGTTCGTCCAGCGCCGCCGTTGCCAGTCGGTGCTGCAGATAAGCCGGCACCGAACGCGCCGCCATCGGCCCCAGGTATTCGCTGAAAGTGATCCGCTGCAGCAATTGCCGGATTTCAGGGCGCGCCAGGCGCTCATCCAACTCCGGCTGGCCCAGCAGCACCAGCTGCAGCAGCTTCTGCTTTTCGGTTTCAAGATTGGACAACAAGCGCAAACTCTCCACCGTGCGCAAGGGAATGGCCTGGGCCTCATCAATGCAGACCACCACCCTGCGCCCCGCCTCGGCGTGCAGCAGCAGGCAGTCCCGCAAGGCGCCCAGCATCTGGTAACGGCTGTGCGGCGCCGTCAATTCGACGTTGAGTTCCAGCGCCAGTGCCAGCAGCAGATCGTCCGGCCCCATGTCCGGGTTGGGAATGTAGGCCGTGACACACTCGGATTGCAGCGTCTTGAGCAACTGACGGCACAGCACGGTCTTGCCGCAACCGACCTCGCCCACGATCTTGAGAAAACCCTCGCCGCTGCGCAAGGCCACCAGCAAGGTGTTGAGCGCGGCCTGCGCGCCGTCATGCGGGAAAAAAAAGGCAGGATCGGGCGTGATCGAGAATGGTGCCTCACGCAGGGAAAAATGCCTCAGGTACATCGTCGTTGCCTGTTTCCTCGCCTCATTGCACCAGATTCTTGCGCGGGGTTTCCGGCACGCCCCCATCCAGACGGATGACCCGATTGCGCGAGGAATCCATGTCGTCAAGCGCTGCGCGCACTCGCCGGTTCTGCTGCTCCCAATCCTGCTCCGTACGGATGATGGAAGGTTTGATCAGCACCACCAGTTCCTTTTTACGCCCCGTGCTGACCCGGTTGCCAAACAAGGCGGAGAAGCCTCCCATCCCGGTGGTGCCGGGTACGCCGGAGGCATTGCGGCTGGACTCCATCTGCATCAGGCCACCGATGGCCACAATCCGACCATCCTGGATGCGCACCATGGTGTCGGTCTCATTGACGCTGCTCGAGGCCAGCGGCAGGCGGTAACTGCCCACGCTGCCCAGATCCACCAGCTTGGTCTTCTCGGTCACCGAGGTCACCGAAGGATGGATATGCAGCATGATGTTCTGTCCGTCGTCAATCTGGGGCGTCACGTCCAGTGCGATGCCAGAAAAGAATGGGGTCAACGTCACCGTCGGCATGGTGGTCGAACCGGTCGAGCCCACCACCGTCGTGGTCGAAACCGAACCGCCGGTGACATTGGTAATGAAATAGTCGTCGGAGCCGACCTTGAGCACGGCCTTCTGGTTGTTGAGCGTGGCCACGCGCGGGCTGGACAGGGTCTGCACATCACCCTGGGTTTCCAGAAAACCCAGCACGGCGGCAAACTGGCTGGTCGCCAGCGCCAGGCCGAATAAGCCCCCCCCCGCCGCGAGAGACGGCGATGGAACAACACCGGTGACGGCCGTGCCGCCTTGTAACAGTGGATTAGTGATGTTGGATGCCGCCACCGTGCTGCCGAGCACACCCACCATCTGGGTCGAGTTCGCATCAGAAGAAAAAGCGGCCCAGTTCACGCCACTCTGGTAACCATCGCGCAGCTCCACCTCGACGATCTTGGCTTCCAGCATCACCTGCCGTTCCACGGCCCCCTGGGTCGCCTTGAGGAATTTTTCCACCTGGCGCAGCTCGTCGGGCATGGCGCGCACCGCCAGAATGCCGGCCTGCGGGCTGGCGATCACACTGCGGCCACCGCTGGCGCCGATCAGACTGCGCACGGCATCCGTCACTTCGGTCCAGAAATCGGCACGTGATGTGGTGGACACCCGGCTGCTGGGGTTCTGAAGCCCCACCGCACCGACCGTACCAGCCGTCGTTCCTGTTGTCGTTCCCGTTGGAACACCTGCCATCCCCGCCACCCCGGCCGCCGTGGTGCCTGCGGCACCAGGCGTTCCCGCAATGGAGGGTGAAGAGCCCGCCGCCACGCGCAGATCGCTCGTCCCCGTGCGCTGCGAATGCGGATAGTTGACCGTGAAGATGCGCGTCTGCATCGCCGGGCCGTAGATGGTGATGCGCCGGCCGTCGATCTTGAAGTCGTAACCATAGACATCGCGGATGGCCTCCAAGGCCTCCATCACTGTCACACCACGCAAGGTGACGGAAATCATGCCGCTCACATCCGGATGCATCAGCATGCTGTAGCGCGTGTCGGCCACGATGGCCAGAAACACCTCGCGCGCCTGCGCATTGTTCACCAGCAAGTCCAGCCGCGGCTCGGGCAGTGGCGGCACCAGGGCGGGTGCCGGCTCAGCTAGCGCCTCGCTGATGCGAGCCGGCACGGCCGTCGGCTTTGATGCAGTAGCGTTCAGTTCGGCGCGCACAGCGGCGCTCACATCCGGTGTACGCAAAGGACGGTCTGCGGCACAGCCCAGCAGCAGGCACAGGCCCAGGACGACCGGCACAAACCTTGCCTGCCGCATCCGGTTTGTTGGCAGTTTGAATTCGCCCATGTTTCGCATGCGGTCACTGTTCTGATTCATAGAGAGCTCGACGTCATGGTTGGGCATCAGTGCAGGTGCTGCCGCGGGGCAACGTTTTGGTGGAAGCTTTGGGGCTGGCTGCACCCGCCGCACACCCCGGCGCCCCCGACATGGGGATACTACGACGCTCGATCCCTTGATAACGGGACACTTTGCGCAGCACAGCCCCTTCACGCAACCAGATCTCTGTTTCAGTGATGCGTTCAATACGTGCCTGGCCCAACTTCTGACCCGGCGCGTACAGACGCGTACCCATTATCACATGGGGGTGCCCGTTGACCACGATGACAGAGAGCGTCCCCATGTCAGCCTGGGCCTCACCCTGACCGGCCGGCCCACTACCCGCCTGAGACGGTTCGACCGTGGGATCACGCCAGACCTGGGCGTACCCTGTCTGCATCTGTGCCCAGAGGATCATGATTACCAGCCGTCGCATCATGACGCAGCTCCCAGCCAGAACACCTGCAAGGTGAGCGATGGCATCGGCTTGCCACTGCTGAGTTTCATGGCCCCCCAGCGCAAGGCGGGCAGCTCCTGTTCCAGGGCTTGCACATAACGCATCAACTCACCGTACGAGCCGGTGACGGTGAATTCCATACCGTGGCGCAACAGGGGCATCGATGCCACCGCTGCACCCACCTGGGCCGGCTTGGTCGTCTCCGGCGCTAACGTCGCCGTTCGCTCCAGCGTCAGGCCCTCATGGCGCCGCAGAATGTGCAGCAGCACCTTGGGCAGGGGATCGGACTGACCACCGAGTCGGGACAGCTGGTCAATCTCGCGGTTCATGTCATCCATGCGGCTTTGCAACACGGCCATTTCCGAGCGCACCGCCTGCGCTGCGTTGGCAGCAGGCGGTGCGGTCTTGCTGGCAAGAAGCTGCGTGCGCAACAACAACAGCTCCGCATCCTGCTGCTTGACTTTGGCCACCAGCAGTTGCTGTCTTTGCTGCGCTGGTGCCAGCCAAAACTGATCGCCGAGCACCAGTCCACAGACCAGCAGTGATACAAAAAGCAGCGCTCGTTCGCGCAGGCTCAGAGCGTCAATGCGCCCCGCGAGAAGCCTCCACTTGTCCTTCATGGCCGGCCTCCTGCCTCGATCACCGGCATGCCAAGCGCCGCACTGACCAGGGTGAACGACCAGCTGGGCCGGGCATGCGAAGCAGCCGAACCTGTAGTGCCTGGCTCCATCTTCGGCGCCTCAGCAGCACCCACGCGTTCGACCTTGAGGGCAGACAGGGCATGCCCCTGAAGAGACGGATGAGCCCCCAACCGGGCAACCCACTCGTTGAGAGCTGCCGGCTCCAGGGTATAACCCTGCACCTCCATCTGCCGCTCATCGGCACGCACTTCCGTCACCCAAACTTCAGTGGGAATGGTTTGCGCCACCAAACGCAAGCGCGCCGCATGGCCCTGGCCGTCGCGCAACAGACCACGGCCGAGCTCCGCCAAGACCTGTTCACGCTGCTGCAACTGCGTTTGACGCGTGTGCAATTCCTGCATCAGGCCGGCTTCGGCCGGCAAGACACTGGCCTGTTGCCCCTTTAGAGCGGCCTGCAGGCGCTCCCGTTCCTGGGTATGGCTGCCCAAGGTTTTTTCAAGTTCGGTGCTGTTCGACTCCAGACTCCAGACCCAGTAGCCGCACAAGGCGGTACTGAATGCCCCGATGATGGCCAAGGCCAAGACGATGGTATTGGCCGACAAATAATGCTTTTGCGTCAGCAGTATCGGGGTGCGAAGATTGATTTGCTGCGGCATGGTGGTCAGATATCGCGATCCTCGGTGCGAAGCAGAACGCCCAACAGCGGCAGGCACAAAGTCCGTGCTTGCGCCGAGCCAGCTTCGAACCCCGGGAAAAAGGAGTCCAGCTTCATGGGCCTGACAGCAAAGCCCAGCTCCTTGCTCAGCCAGGCCGCCAGCTCTTGCGTGCGCCCCCCGGCCTCCACCCATACGCCATCCAGCGACAAATCAGACCAGGTGCGGTCCCAGACATCCAGCGAACGTTGAATCTCCACCAGAAAACGCTGCGCGGCATCATCATCCACAACAAAGGCCCCTGCCTCATCCTGCTGCCAGGGTTTGTCCAGAAAATCCGGCGCCAGATCAATGCGGCGTGAATAGAACAACTCCCCGTTGGCAGAAATGGTGAGCAAGGCCTGGTGTTCATTGAGCATCATCAGCGCAGCATTGGCGCGCTCCACCCGGCCATCCTGCCGTGCCAGCAGCGTCTGCAAGTTGCGCTGTGCGGTTTCCTGGATATCAACCACCGGCACTTCCCACTGCAGGGTTTGCCCGAGGCGCAGGACCTCGGCCAGAACGGCATTGCCAGCCACCACCACGAAGAGCTGTCCGCCCGCCCCCACCTTGCCACCGCCGACGCGCATCACATCCAGAGTGATGTCGTCCATGTGCATGTCCACCATGTCGCGGATCTGCCAGCGCGCCGCGGCACGCATCTCTTCCGGCGCCACGGCCGGCGCTTCGATCTGCAGCACCTGGTATTGCTCGGGACGCAGCATGACATGGGCATCAAACCCTATGAGCCCCAGCCCGCTCAGACGCTTGGCAAACTCGTCGGCACTGTCCGCACCCTGGTGCTCCACACCCAGTTGCAGTACCTCGTGCACCCCGTCCTCGCGCGAACGAGCGCGCACATAGACCAGGCTCTGCCCCGCCCATGACACAACCAGCGAGTCGCTCAGCTTGCGACGTTTCCAGGGCCAACGCATCAACAATCCATGCTCACTTGAAGTTTCATCAGAACGACGCCTTGATTTTCAGGGGAACCTCCTGCTGCACCATGCAGGCTTTCCCGTACAACGTGCTTCAATTTCGATTGTCTCCGAAGATCTGGGTCATTTGAAATCAATAGTTCTCGCGCCGGTAAATCAGGGGCGACTTGAAAACGCCGAAGCTGGCGCGCGCGGTCGGATCACGGTCGTTGGCCGCACCGCACCACTGGCCACTCAGATACGCCAGCCCGGCGGAGGTCGCGCTGCCGTTCGACAGACCGGCACAGTTGCTGGGGCTGCCGGTACTGCCCAGGTTGGCCACCAGATCGACGCTGCCGATGGCAGCTGCTGTCGGGGTCAACGTGATGGTGCCGCGACCAGCACTAAGGGTCCCCACCGACACCGTGCTCAAGTTGCCCGGGCCCAGCACCGTGCCGCCTGGTTTGGGCGGACTTTGGTAATTACTCAAGGCGATATTGGTCGCCGCCAGGGTAGTGCAACTGTCTTGCATGTGGCGAATGAAGCTCTGCCCGCTCCAGTACTGCGTCTCCCACACCATCGGCAAAGGCAGGCGTTCAGAGCCGTAGGCGTTGAGCAGGCGCAGACGCCCGTAGCGCATGCGCAAAGGACTGCCCGAGAATTTTTTGTAGGTAAAGGTGGTGCCCCCGACCACGGCGGGGTTCATGTCAGCGCCCTCCACCCGCGGTACGGTACTGACATCGGTGTCCGTCACTGTCAAGCCGATGTCAAGCGCGTCATACGGACCGGCGGGAGTCGTCGGCCGCGTGAACCTGATCGCCGTCGAGCTGTCCGTCAGGGTGTAGACCCCGGCCACCCAGTTGCCCGAGAGAGCCAGGCCGGTGCCACTGAAGACCAGCGAAGCCCCCAGATCGGTGCCGCTGTCCGCATTCTCGGCCGCAAATGCCACGGTACCGGGCGCATAGGCCCCTGCGTAGTTCTGCGTCAGTGCATTGGCGCCGTTGCGGGCCTCAACCACCCCCGCGGTGGAAAGGTTGAAGACTTGCCCCATGTAGGTGTAGCTGCCGGCCAAGCAGCTGTTGCTCACCGTTGGCATCACTGTGAAATGGTCCGGCACAAACCGGCCGTAGGGGCCCGCAGCGACGGAGCCGAACTTGCAGGAGTATTTTCCACCAGACCGGGTGTTGCTGAAGCCACTGGTGCACTCCCCCTTGATCGCATCCACCGTGGCGTAGCCATCGTCGTACACGGCGGCGTCTTCCAGGCTGAAATTGCCCACCTCGTTGTACTTGAAGGCCGTCGCGATGGCAACCCCCAACGTAGCGACTGGGAAGGTGGCCCCGGTGAATGTACCCAGATGGGCCAGGGCCGTGCTGGCCTTGGTGGCATCGAATTTCGGCGTGCCGTTGTAACGCGTTGTCGTCGCGCTGGCGACCGCAGTGGCGGTGATCTCAAACGCATCGGTGCCAGCGCGAAACACGGGCGTGCCGCCGCTGCCATTGTTGGAGGCAGTACTGGTCAGTGCAAAAGCCTGCGGGCGGATGGTGAAGTTGTCGCTGGAGCATGACACCTGCCCCCCACTGTTGGTCATGCGGAACTTGCCATTGGCCACCGCGTTGGCATAGCTGAAGTCGAAGGTATAGCTGGGGCTACCGTTGCTGAAGGCACGAGGCAGCCCCGCGGTGTAGTCCTGCAACTGCGTGTGCCCGGTACAGCCCGTAGCACCGGTGCTGGCATCAACCAGTTCGACCTTGGTAATATTCTGGTTGCCGCCTCCCAGATGACGACCATCCAACTGAAACGTGACGTTGGACAATTTGGTGTAGATCGGGGTGTAGGCCGCCGCCCCAACCTCCACGATGTCCAGAATGCAGGCATCGAAGGTGATGGAACAGGTTTCCGTGGCGCCGTTGAAGCAGCGGGCACCATTGGCAGCCGTCGGCGTAGAGGATGTTACCCCCAGCGTCACGGTACTGGCGGTAGTGACAGTTAGCGTGACTACCGCCGCACCTGCGGAGAAGGCCACCGGGTCGCTCGACCAGGTGCCGTTGGTGACAGCCGCCAGGTCCACGCTGACGCTGCTGGTGTAGTAGGACGCACAACTGGCATCGCCACAGGCCTTGACCGTGATCGGACTCGGGTTGTTGATGCAGCCCGAACCCGAGTGTTCCAGGCGCACATGGTCCAGGGTCGGGGCGCTGACCGTCGGCTCGCCTACGGCGAACTCGCCGAACCCGGTCAACCCGGTGGCCTGCGTTGAAGAGCCGGCCCGGGTTCCTATCGATGGCAGCGTCCAAGTGCCCGAAGCCTTGCGCGCCACGATGAAATTACTGGTATTGGCCCCGGTATCGACTTCCGTTGGCGTCACACAGGCGCCGGTGTTGGCGCAGAACTGGAAGATGGCGGCGTAGCTCGTGTAGACGATGGCGGGGGTGCCGGCCGACAAGGTCCAGTAGTGGTTGGCACTCTTGGCGGCATTGATGCCGGAATAGCCGGCGATGGTGTTGGGATGATCCCCGGCGTCGACGCGCCCCACCACGGGGCCGGCCGTGGTCACACTGCTCATGGCGACCGTGATGGGCGCATAGCCGATGCTGTCGCCTACCGGGTAGGTGCAGGTGGCGCTGCCGGTCGGAAAACGCAGAGAGATATTGCCAATGATGTGCCCACTGGTACGGCTGAAGCTGCCCGGACAGTTGGCCGACAAGACCAAGGTATGGCCATCGGTGTTGATGTTACCGCTGGTCAGTGTGAGTACGCCGCCGGCCGTGACCTCACCGCCCAACGTCTTGATGCCGCCGCCGCTGATGCCCAGGTTGTTGTAGGTGGCATAGGCGCCGATCAGTTGCGCCCCGCTGCTGGTGAAGTTGATCGTGCCCGTGCCCGAGGTGGTCAGCGTGCCGCCATTGCTGAAATCCCCGCCGACATTGACCGTGCTGGCGCCGGTGGAGATGAACTGAGCGTTCTCTGGAATGCCCGAGAACGTGATGGATCCAGTGACGGTGATGGTGCCGGTACTGACAGTCACCTGGGAAACCCGGCCATTGCCCGTTCCACCGGGAATAGCAATGCTGCCGGCGCTCAGGGTGCCGCCCCCCACTGAAACAATCGCCTCCCTGTTGTTCTTGGTCACCTCCGGCAACGTGATGGCATTGGTCACCGCGAGGCTGTTACTGCCATTGAGGACCACGCTGGTGTTGGCGGAGGTATCCGGGTCCTGAAGCGTCAGCGACAAGGCCGCCGAGATGGCATTCACCGTCACCACGTGCCCGGACGCAATGATGACGGTATCGGCCGAACCCGGGGTGCCCGTCACACTGCCATTGCCAGTGGCGCAACCGCTCCAGGTGGTCGCCACATTCCAACTCGCTGACGCGGTGGAAGTGCAGGTCGCGCTCCAAGCGCCCGTTGCACTCAGCAGCACAGCGACCACGGCAGCGATGCTGCGCCAAAGAAAGAGCTTATTCAAAGCAAACTGCGTCATCCTGCTCATCGTTCGATCGATGCCGACACGCTCCGCTCCACGTAGGAGAGGCTACCCACCCCGGTGCCACAAGGCCCCGGCTGACAGGCCAGCGCTGTGATGTTGATCAGGGTTGCCGTCACACCCTCATTGAAACTGGACGTGTCGCAACTGGTCTGCACCTCAAAATTATTTACCGTGAAAGTCGACAGCGCGGCTGGACAGCTGTTGTTGGCGATGACCTGCGGAATCGCCCAATCCAGACCGGCCCGCGCGGCCCAGTAGGCTTGCGTGCCGCGCACGTCCTGCGCCGACGTCAGCTGCTGGGTGTTGGAGAAGGTCACCATGAACGCCCCCAGCGCCGCCAGCACCACCAGCAGAAAAATTGCCGAGATCACGGCGACACCACGTGACTTGGATAGGCTCATCATGGCGAATTGTCCACATGAACTTCGTGATACAGGCTGACGGTCTCGCCACTGGCATCACTCAGGGAAAGCGTCATCTGCACCAGGCCGTTGCGCTGCAGATCGGAGCCGTTGTAGACAAACGCGCAGATGGCATTGTTCGCCAGCCTGGCAATCGTGCCGCCGCCGGCCACAGAGGTGGAGCAGGCCGAGGCGTCCGCCATCGAGCTGGGGTAGCTGTAGTTGGCCTTGCGCCAGAGCGTGCCGCCGGAGCACAGAAAGGAGACGATCTTTTCATCCCCTGGCACGACATGAAAGCGGTGGCCGCCTGAAGGCAAGGGGAACTGGCGCGCAGCGATGCCGATGAAGGTCTCATTGCCCAAAGTGCCGGCGCCACTGACCACACTGGTCACGGCCGACGTGTTGATGGTTCCGCCTGTGCTGACATAGGCATCCGAGCCTGGAACCCCCAGGTTGTACACGACGACCACATCATTGACAGCAATCTGCTGGTTGGCGGGCAACGCGCTGTTGAGGCCCAGCATATTGAAGCCGGTATCGGCGGCAGAAAAATCCAGCGGATTCCCCCCTCCGCTGCTGTCCGCCCCGGTACGGTAACGCCCACCGGTTTTCGTGGGGATGAACTCAATGCATTGGTTGTCGGGATTGCGCACGCTGTTGGGCAAGGCGCGGCGCAGGTCGCGCGCCATGCGGCGTACGGCGGTGTCCGCCGTGTCCGTCAGGGCGGCGCGCCGCGCTGAGTCGAAGTAGGCATCGACCGGCGCCTTGATGAACACGGCCACGATGGCACCGATGATGCCAATGATGGTGATCACCATCACCATCTCGACCAGGGTGAAGCCGCGCTCGGTGCTTGACTTGGGCTTGACCATGGCTAGTAGTTTCCCCGGTAACCGGTCAGGGTGATGCTTTCATTGCCATGGCTCACCGTCACCCGGACTCGCTTGGTGGTGACGCCATTCAGGGGTGCCGGTGCATCCACCACGATCATGATCAGGTAGGACGCCAAGGAAGCCGGCAAATCCGTGAAGGTGCTGTTGCTCTTGCCGTTGTAATCGTCCACATCGTCGAAGGTGGCGCGCGTGGTTTCGCCGGACGTGCCATCTGGGTCGGCATATTCCTTCTGCAGGATCTCCTCCAGAATGGAATCTGCCAGCGCCAGTGCCTGCTTGCGCACCATGGGGTCGGCGCTCGATGCCACCACGGTATTCATGACGAGCAGGATGCCCGTTACCCCCACCGAAACGATGACGATGAAGATCACCAGTTCGATCAGCGTGAAACCGGCATGGCGTCGCATGCGCTCATTCATGGACATACCCGGTTCCAGCCTCGACCGTGATGCTGCGCCCCACACCCTGCACCTGAATGGTCTGCGCGGCAGACGGCTGGCCAAGGGCATCAAAGCTGATTGCCGTCGGCAACCCGCTGTAACTCACGCCGCTTCGGGCCGTGATGGTGCCAGGCGAGTCGCCCTTGGGGCCGAGCAGATTGGCTTCGCAACCGGCGCTGCCATCGTTGTCCACCCTCAGCGTGGCGCTGGTGAGCGTGAACGAGATGCAAACCACATGCCGCTGGGCAATCGCTGTCTTTTGCGCATAACGCAAAAACGCAAGGGTTTCATCATGAAACCCTCGCGCATCAAAGTCAGCCGAATTGAAAATACGTGGAGCAGCAAAAACCGCCAGTACGCCCACCAGCACTATTACCATGATCAACTCGACCAGGGTAAAGCCTCGTCCTTTCGCCCGTGAACGAAGCCCGTCGTTTACCGAAGGAATGCAGCCATTAGCCAACGGATCAATTAATGCCGATCGCGACGAAGCTGGCCGTATAGGCGGGTGAAACTGACGGCGATCCAACAGTACAAGTTACCGACGCCCCCGCCGTCACCACGCCCGACGTAATTCCATAATTCGTTGGCAATCCGCCTTGGAGAAGTGGACCAACGTCCGTGCAGTTAGCAACCGCACTACCGTTACTGCTATTTGCACTGCGTGTCGCGTAGTTGATGGCAGAGGCAGACGACAGGCCACCAGCGACACCTTGTACAGCCGCATTACTGGCATCGGCTCTTAAGTCAACAAAGCGAGGAATTGCCACGGCCGCCAAGATGCCGAGTATCACGATCACCATCACCAGCTCAATCAGGGTAAAACCACGTTGTTGTTTCATATTCCCAACCTTTCGAAAAATAACCAAAACAGCCTGACTCTGAATAATCCACTCCGACAGATCGCTCAGAGTCACTGACACGGGACCATTCTTGCTGATGGTAACAGCTTCAATTTTGATAGCAAGCCGTCTGCTCAACCAGCCACCAAACACTTCATATCCTGTGTTTTTGATGCCACATCTTGATACCGAACCATGATCAAGTCAATGCCTCGCCTTTCCAGACGTAGGCTTCTCGCGGGTGCAGTTGCAGCGGCCCCGGCGCGCCCACCACATCGAACCAGAGCACGCCTGCACCACTCGGACTATTCAGCCATTCCGGGTACAGCGGACGGTACGCAACGCAGGCGCAAGCCGGGTCAAACAACCAACTGCCGGGTGGCAAGTTGGTTACTTCTGCAGTTTGCATTTCGCCAGCATAGTTGGAAGGCATGCGATGCAGCAACAAAAAGGGGTTGGTCTGCTGTGCCGCCATCGGTTGCGCCGGTCCGGCACCTTGAGAAACTGCCACCTGGTGCGCCAGATAATCAATCGCGAAAGCGGTTCGCAAGCCGCCCAGATTCGTCTTGATCGCAGCCCCTTCAACCTGGGCCTGCACATCACCGAAGTCACGCTGACCTGACTTCACCACCAGTACCGACATCGTGCCCGCGACCATGCAGGCCATCATCAGATGGCGCCCCAGGCCCAACGAGGCGTGCGTGAACAAGGACCGCGCACTCATGTCAGCCACCGCCCCGCCCCATGGCCGCCTGCCCCATGTTCCACAAAGGCATGAAGATGCCCAGCGCAAGCACCAACATCAAGGCCGAGATGACGGCCAGCAAAATGGGTTCAATAGCGGACGACAAGCCCTTGATACTGTGATCCACTTCGCGCTCGTACATTTCAGCAATTTCAAACAGCATCGAATCCAGCTCCCCGGTTTCTTCACCCACCGTGATCATCTGCATGACGACCGGGGTGAAAATGCCAACACTGGCAGCACAATTGGCAATGCTGGTGCCACGCTCAATTCCATCGCGCATCTGCTCGATACGACTACCAATATAGGCATTGTCTACCGTCTTGGCAACCACGGTCAGCGCCGGCACCAAGGGCATGCCACTTTGACTGGACAAAGCAAAGCTGCGGGCAAAACGTGCCAGCGTCGCCTTGAGAATAATGCCGCCAACCATTGGCAACTGGAGCTTTCGCCGGTCCCAGCGGTAGCGTCCATTCGGTGTCTTCAGGTAAGCGCGCCAAGCCAATGCGACACCGACGGCGGCGCCAACCAAGACCAACCACCATTGCTGCATCCAGCTTGAAAAGCCGAGTAGCACACGTGTCAGCAACGGCAATTCGGCATTAAAGCCGGAAAAAACCTTGGCAAACACGGGAAGCACGAACACATTCAGAAGTACCAGCGCAAGGGACATGGCAATCAGCACAAAGGCGGGATAACGCAAAGCCTGACGAATGCGCTCACGCACGTCACGCTCGAACGCCAAGTGCTCAGAAAGCCGTAAATACACTTCCGTCAGCTTGCCGGACATCTCGCCCACACGGATCATGGCAATGTAGAACGCGCCAAAGACGTCGGGGTGCTGAGCCAGTGAGCCCGAAAGCTCTCGCCCCTGGCTCAGGTTTTCACGAACATCGCGCAGAACCTCCTCCATGGCAGGCTTGGTCGCGGAAGCCTCCAGGCCGGAGAAGGCCCGCAGTATCGGCACACCTGACTTGTCCAGGGTGTACATCTGGCGCGAAAAAAGCTCCACGTCTTCACTGCTGACCGCTTGTCCGCTCAGACGCAGCCAAATGGATTGAAGATAGCGATGCGTAGAGAGGGCACCACTCGCCACGCCAACGGACGCCTCGATATGAACCGGCGTGATGTTGATGGCCAGCAGCTGGTCGGCCACGGACGCTTCGGTCACGGCATCCATGCTGCCCTTGACCTGCTCACCCCGGGCATTGCGCCCTTGCCACGCGAAGACTGCCATGCCGCTTATTCCAGCTCTTCAATATCTTGGCCCACACGTAGCGCCTCGGCCAGCGAGGTACGCCCCTGGCGCACCAGCTCCAGCGCATGAAAAGCCAGTGTATGCCCCTTCATGCGGGCACGGGCTGCTTGCAAGAAAGCCACCGGATCGGCCCGAGTTGCCGCCTGAGTGAGCGCGACATCCATTTCAAGCAACTCATAGACACCATGCCGTCCCGCGTACCCTGTGCCATTGCAGGCAGAGCACCCCAGGCCGCGCCTGGCTTTCACGGGCGCATCACCTGGCGCCAGCATGGAGTCAAGCCAGGCCTGTTCCTGGGCCGTGGGTTCGCGTGGCTCGCTGCAAACATCGCAATTCACCCGCACCAGGCGCTGCGCGATCACGGCCTGCAAGGATGTCGCCACCATGAAGGGGGGCACCCCCATATCGAGCAGACGAAACGGCGTGCTGATGGCATCGCGCGTGTGCAGGGTCGACAACACCAGATGCCCGGTGATGGCGGCACGCAGGCCGATCTCGGCCGTTTCTGCATCGCGTATTTCACCGACCAGGATGATGTCCGGGTCCTGACGCAAGGTCCCGCGCAACACCCGGGCAAAAGACAGCTCGATTTTCTCGTTGACCTGCACCTGCGTCACACCCGCCAGACGGTACTCCACCGGGTCTTCCACCGTGATGATCTTGAGCTCACTCGAGTTGATCTCGGAAAGCGCGGCGTAAAGCGTGGTGGTTTTACCCGACCCGGTCGGCCCCGTCACCAGCACCATGCCGGAAATCCGTCCCAGCACCTCCCGGAAGCGCTTCAACATCTCAGCCGGCATGCCGATGCTGTCCAGACGACGCAATGCGCTATTCTGATTGAGCAAGCGCATCACAACCGACTCGCCATAGCTCGTCGGCATGGTGGACAGACGCACATCAATCGTCTGCTCCCGCACCCGCACGCTGAAGCGCCCATCCTGAGGCAAACGCTTTTCCGAAATATCGATACCCGCCATCAGCTTGAGACGCTGCGACAAAGGGCCGGCAACCCGGTTCTCCGCCAATGTCTGGGTATGGAGCACACCATCCACACGGACACGGATCTGCAGCCCGGTCTCTTGCGGTTCGATGTGAATATCCGATGCGCCGATCTGGACCGCATCTTCAAAAATCGACTGCAGTAACTTGACGATGGGAGCGCCTTCCTGGCCCACCGTATTGGCCAGTTCACCGAAATCGACTTCGTCACTGAGGCTGAGGTCCTTCTCCACCGCACGCGCAAAACCGCTGATCTCTTCAGTGCGGCGGTACAGCCGGTCGAAAGCCAGCGTCAGTTGCGTTTCAGGTGCCACCGCCATGGCCAGGTTGCGTTTGGTCAGCCGACTAACTTCGTCGAAAGCAAACAGGTCCAGCGGATCCGCAAAGGCCACCAGCAAGCGGTTGTCCTTGTCTTCCAGCACCAATGCCCGGAAGCGGCGCGCAGCCGACTCGGGTAACAGCTTCACCAGCTCGGCCCGAAACGGGAAGGTCTTGAGATTGACGTAAGGAATGCGGAGTTGGCGGGCCAGTCCGTTGGCCAAGCCCTCTTCGGTCAGGAGCCCCCCCTCGATCAGCAGGCGTCCCATCTTTTTGCCAGTCTTGCGTTGCAAGTCCAGCGTCTGCTGCAATTGATCCTGGGAAATCAGGCGTTGCTGGAGCAGCACGTCACCCAAACGCAATTTCTGGCGCCGGTCTGATGCAGCGGTCGGACTGGCTTGCGCGGGAGGATCTGCAGCGACCATGTTCATGGAGCCTTTCTGGAACTGATGACTCCGAAAATAATAGCACGCTGCATCGGCCGGCAGCGCACCTGAGACGCTCAGTGCAGATGCCGTGGCTTGCGGCCGCCGCCATGGGCCGCGCCGCCATGTCCGCCGCCGGAACCGCGCGGCGGTTTGCCGATCTCGAGCGAACTGACCAGGGCATCAAAGCGCTGGCTGAACAGCTTGTCGACCTCAGCCACCACACCGCCGAGCTCGGCCGCATCAAAGTGACGCTCCATCATGTTGATCACATCCTGCACCAGCAGGTCGCGCTGAACCTGCATGATGGCTGCCGGCGTCGGGCCGACAAACAGCATCGTGAAGTCGTCGCGCGATTGCGCGTCCGGCGCTTCTTCCTCTTCGTCGAATTCAGTGTCGTAGAACGTGACCTCAAGCGGTGCCCCCGCCTGCGACAATTCGTTGAGGCTCATGCACATCTCGTCGAGCGATTGACGGAAGTCCTCGTCGCCGGCCACCGTCCAGCACATCTGCAACACATGCTCATGCGCGTCGAAACGGATGCCGGGCTCCTCTTCATAGGCGCTGTGCGCGCCATCCGCCAGAGAACGAGCGCCCGCGTATTTCCACAAGGGTTTGAGAGCTTCCTGTAATTGCTCGAACGTCACATCCGCTCGCAGTGGTACCTGGCCATGTACATGGATCTCAAAAGGAGCGTTGTAACTTGCCATGATGAACTCTCTCTATGCTGCCGTCGCTGCACGGTCTGTGGTGCCTCGAGCCGGGGTCGAACCGGCACGCCCCTTATGCAGGAAAGCGGCGGATTTTAAGTCCGCTGTGTCTACCAATTTCACCATCGAGGCATGCAGTTTCCGCATTGTCCTGCAAAAACCGGGGGGCGTCCCCGTGGCAGAACTCGAAGCCTGCAACCAGGCTGTTGTTGCCTGCGAGGCCGATGCGTCGGGGCCATGAATGGAGCGGGAGAAGAGTCTCGAACTCTCGACCTCAACCTTGGCAAGGTTGCGCTCTACCAACTGAGCTACTCCCGCTTGGAGTCTGGAGGCGCGGGCCGGAGTCGAACCGACCTACACGGATTTGCAATCCGGTGCATAACCGCTTTGCTACCGCGCCAGATTTGTTTGGCAACAACCGAACAGGACCGGGTATCGCCTCAATAAAAAAGGGAAGCTTGTGCTTCCCTTTTCTCGGAATTTGGAGCGGGAAAAGAGTCTCGAACTCTCGACCTCAACCTTGGCAAGGTTGCGCTCTACCAACTGAGCTATTCCCGCGTTTCAAGCTTCAAATTATAGCGGTATTTTTTTGCTTTTGCAAAAGCCCGCTAAAAATTTTGCATCAATGCTTGACCGATCCACGCGCCGTTGTGGTCGTCTCGGCCGCCGGCGTCGATGGCACGGCGGCTGCCACCGCCTCGTCGTCCGGCAAAGGCGTCGGCTGGCGCTCCAGCGCGATCTCCAGCACCTTGTCGATCCACTTGACCGGCACGATTTCCAGACCGTTCTTCACATTCTCGGGAATCTCCTGCAGATCCTTGGTGTTTTCCTCGGGAATCAGCACCGTCTTGATGCCGCCGCGCAGGGCCGCCAGCAGCTTTTCCTTCAGGCCGCCGATCGCCGTGACTTCGCCGCGCAGCGTGATCTCCCCCGTCATGGCCACATCACCGCGCACCGGAATACCGGTCAGGGCCGATACCATGGCCGTCGTCATGGCAGCACCGGCGCTCGGCCCGTCCTTCGGCGTGGCACCGTCGGGCACGTGGACGTGCATGTCCTTTTTCTCGAAAAACTCATCGGGAATGCCGAGACGGCGCGCGCGGCTGCGCACCACGGTCCGCGCGGTTTCTACCGACTCCTTCATCACATCGCCCAACGAACCGGTCCGCGTGATGACGCCCTTGCCTGGCATCAGCGCCGATTCGATGGTCAGCAGATCGCCGCCGACCTCGGTCCAGGCCAGACCGACCACCTGGCCGACCTGGTTCTGCTGTTCGGCACGGCCATAGGTGAACTTGCGCACACCCAGGAAATCGTTGAGGTTGTCCGCTGTGACCTTCACCTGCGGAGTCATCTTCTTGAGCTGCAGACCCTTGACGACCTTGCGGCAGATCTTGGAAATCTCGCGCTCGAGCGAACGCACGCCGGCCTCGCGCGTGTAGTAGCGCACCACATCACGCACTGCCTCTTCCGTGACCTCCAGCTCGCTGTCCTTCACGCCATTGTTCTTCAGCTGCTTGGGCAGCAGATAACGCATGGCGATGTTGGTCTTTTCGTCCTCGGTGTAGCCGGAGAGGCGAATCACCTCCATGCGGTCCAGCAACGCGGGCGGGATGTTCATGGAGTTGGAAGTCGCCACGAACATCACGTCGCTCAGGTCGAAGTCGACCTCGACATAGTGATCGCCGAACTTGTTGTTCTGCTCCGGGTCCAGCACCTCCAGCAAGGCACTGGAAGGATCGCCACGGAAATCGGTGCCCAGCTTATCGATCTCGTCGAGCAGGAACAGCGGGTTGCGTGTACCGGCCTTGGAGAGGCTTTGCAGCACCTTGCCCGGCATGGCGCCGATGTAGGTACGGCGGTGACCGCGGATCTCGGCCTCGTCGCGCATGCCGCCCAGAGCCATGCGCACGTACTTGCGACCGGTGGCCTTGGCCACCGACTGCCCCAGCGAGGTCTTGCCCACGCCCGGCGGGCCGACCAGACAGAGGATCGGCGCCTTCACCTTGTCCACGCGCTGCTGCACAGCGAGGTATTCGAGGATGCGGTCCTTGACCTTGTCCAGCCCGTAGTGGTCTTCGTTGAGCACTTCCTCGGCATGCGTCAGGTCGTGCTTGATCTTGGTCTTCTTGCTCCAAGGCAGGCTGATCAGTGTGTCGATGTAGTTGCGCACCACGGTCGCCTCGGCCGACATGGGCGACATCAGCTTGAGCTTCTTGAGCTCGCTCTCGGCCTTCTTGCGCGCCTCGGCCGGCATGCGGGCCGCCTTGATCTTCTTCTCGATCTCTTCGATGTCGGCGCCGTCCTCGCCCTCGCCCAGTTCCTTCTGGATGGCCTTGACCTGCTCGTTCAGGTAGAAGTCGCGCTGGTTCTTCTCCATCTGGCGCTTGACGCGGCCCCGGATCTTCTTGTCGACGTTGAGGATGTCGACTTCGCGCTCGAGCTGCTCGAACAGGTTCTCCAGCCGGTCGCGTACATTTGACAGGCCCAGCACCGCCTGCTTGTTGTCCAGCTTGAGCGGCAGGTGGGCAGCAATGGTGTCGGCCAGACGGCCGGGGTCGTCGATGCTAGCGATCGAGGTCAGGATCTCGGGCGGAATCTTCTTGTTGAGCTTGACGTACTGGTCGAACTGCTGCATCACGGCACGACGCAAGGCCTCGGTCTCGCTGGCCTGAACGGCCATAGCGGGCTCGCCTTCCGGAGGAAGCGCCACCGGCGTGACATCCGCAGTGAAGTGCGATTCGCCTTCGACGATCTTGTTCACCTGGGCACGCTGCTGGCCTTCGACCAACACCTTCACCGTGCCGTCAGGCAGCTTCAGCATCTGCAGGATGGTGGAAACACAGCCGACATCGAACATGTCGGACACCTGCGGTTCATCCTTGGCGGCGGCTTTCTGCGCCACCAGCATGATGCGGCGCTCGGCCTCCATCGCGGCTTCCAGCGCCTTGATGCTCTTGGGGCGACCCACGAACAGCGGAATCACCATGTGGGGGAAAATCACCACATCGCGCAAGGGCAGCAGCGGCAACTCGATCGGGGTAGCAGGCAGAGGGGTATGACCGGACATGGGAAAACCTTTTCGTTACCTGTTGAATATGGATTGCAAGTGCGGATTTTCAACCCGCCATTCATTATGGAGCGGGAGAGTGCGTCAAAACCATGAAGGAACCGCTGGAATACCGGCCGAATCGGCCCTTCGGCTCAGGCCTTTTTGGCGGCTTCCTGATAGACAAGCAGCGGGGGCTTGTTTTCCTCGATGGTGGATTCGTCCACCACGACTTTTTCGACATTGTCCTGATTGGGCAAATCGAACATGGTGTCGATCAGGGCCTGCTCCAGGATGGAGCGCAAACCACGGGCACCGGTCTTGCGTGAGAGCGCCTTTTTGGCAATGGCCTTGAGCGCGCCGGGGCGCAATTCAAGATCCACCCCTTCCATGGCGAACAGCTTGGCGTATTGCTTGGCCAGGGCGTTCTTGGGCTCGGTCAGGATCTGCACCAGGGCATCCTCGCTGAGCTCGGCCAGCGTGGCCACCACCGGCATGCGGCCGACCAGTTCGGGAATCAGACCGAACTTGATCAGGTCCTCGGGCTCGACTTCCTTGAACACCTCGGTCAGGCTGCGCTGCTGCTTGCTTCTGACGGCGGCGCCGAAACCGATGCCGGACGATTCGGTCCGGCTCTCGATGACTTTTTCCAGCCCGGCAAAAGCACCACCGCAGATGAACAGGATGTTGGTCGTGTCGATCTGGATGAAGTCCTGGTTCGGATGTTTGCGCCCGCCCTGCGGCGGCACGCTGGCCATGGTGCCTTCGATCAGCTTGAGCAGCGCCTGCTGCACGCCTTCGCCCGACACATCACGCGTGATGGACGGGTTGTCGGATTTGCGGGAAATCTTGTCGATCTCGTCGATGTAGACGATGCCGCGCTGGGCACGCTCGACTTCGTAATTGCAGCTCTGCAGCAGCTTGGCAACGATGTTCTCAACGTCCTCACCGACATAACCGGCCTCGGTCAGCGTGGTGGCATCGGCCATGACGAACGGCACGTTGAGCTGGCGCGCCAGCGTCTGTGCCAGCAGGGTCTTGCCCGAGCCGGTGGGGCCGATGAGCAGGATGTTGCTCTTGGCCAGTTCCACGTCGTCCTTGCGCGCCTTTTCCTTGTGCTGCAGGCGCTTGTAATGGTTGTATACGGCCACCGCCAGCGTGCGCTTGGCGACTTCCTGGCCGATCACGTAATTGTCCAGATTGGCCTTGATATCGGCCGGCGTCGGCAGATCGCCGCGCGCTTCAGCCCCTTCGCCACCGGAAGGCAGCTCGTCGCGAATGATCTCGTTGCACAGCTCGATGCATTCGTCGCAGACGAAGACCGACGGACCGGCAATCAGTTTCTTGACCTCGTGCTGACTCTTGCCGCAAAAAGAGCAATACAGTGTTTTTTCGCTGGAAGAGCCTTTTTTCTCGGCCATGTGAGGGATGCCTTTTGCGGGAAATTACCGAATATTTACCAAATGATACCGAAATGGCAGGCACGCCCTTGCGCCTCGGCACACAGGGCGTTTGCCGCCAACAAGCCGTCCGACTGAAAACTCAGGGGCGCTTGGCGATGACCTGGTCGACCAGGCCGTACTCTTTCGCCTCATCCGCCGAGAGGTAGTAGTCCCGCTCGGTGTCGCGTTCGATCTTGTCCAGCGGTTGGCCGGTGCGTTCGGCCAGGATCTTGTTGAGCTGCTCGCGGGTCTTGAGGATCTCGCGCGCGTGGATCTCGATCTCGGTGGCCTGGCCCTGGGTGCCGCCCAGCGGCTGGTGAATCATGACCTTGGAGTTGGGCAGCGAGAAACGCTTGCCCTTGGCACCTGCCGCCAGCAGGAAGGCACCCATGCTGGCTGCCATGCCCACGCACAGGGTGGACACATCCGCCTTGATGAAGTTCATCGTGTCATAGATCGCCATGCCGGCGCTGACCGAGCCGCCCGGAGAGTTGATGTAGAACGAGATGTCCTTGTCCGGGTTCTCGCTCTCCAGGAACAGCAGCTGGGCCACCACCAGGTTGGCGGTCTGGTCATTGACCGGGCCGACCAGGAAGATTACCCGTTCCTTGAGCAGGCGCGAGTAGATGTCGTACGAACGTTCGCCACGGCCGGACTGCTCGATCACCATCGGGATCATGCCGAGGGCCTGGGTATCGAGGGCACCGTTATAGGCGCTGTTGCGCAGATTCATGAAGGGTCTCCAGAGAATAGACGTAATTTAGCGAAGATTATGGTCCACAAAACAAGTGGGGCTTGTTATCCGGACTGCAAGCCCGGCACAAGCCCCACCCTCTTCGGAAGTTCAGACCGGAATCAGGCCTGGCCCATCAGTTCTTCGAAGGAAATCTTCTTCTCGGTCACCTTGGCCTTGGACAGCACGAAATCGGTCACATTGTTCTCGATCACCACCGCCTCGACTTCGGCCAGACGGCGGTTGTCGCCGAAATACCAGCGCACCACGTCTTCCGGCTTCTCATAGCTGGCCGCCATTTCCTCGACATGGGCCTTGAGGGACTCCGGCGTGGCGTGCAGGTTGTTGGCACGCACCAGCTCGGCCACCACCAGACCCAGACGCACGCGCTGCTCGGCCTGCGGCTGGAAGATTTCGGCCGGGATCGGCGCCTTGTCGGCGTCCTTGATGCCGCGCTGCTTCAGATCGGCGCGGGCACCTTCGATCAGGCGGTCCACTTCGGCCTGCACCACGGACTTGGGCAGATCGAGTTCGGCCTTTGACACCAGCGCATCCAGTGCAGCCTGCTTGTTGCGGCCCATCAGGCGCGACTTCACTTCACGCTCCAGGTTTTTCTTGATGTCGGCGCGCAGGGCCTCGACCGTGCCTTCGGCGATGCCAAGCGACTTGGCCAGCGCCTCGTTCACTTCCGGCAGGTGGGCAGCTTCGATCTTCTTGAGCGTGACCATGAAGTCAGCCGTCTTGCCGGCCACTTCCTTGCCATGGTAGTCAGCCGGGAAGGCCAGCGGGAAGGTCTTGCTTTCGCCCGACTTCATGCCACGCACGGCGTCCTCGAATTCCTTGAGCATCTGGCCTTCGCCGACCAGGAACTGGAAACCATCGGACTTGCCGCCGGCAAAGGGTTCGCCGTCGATCTTGCCCTCGAAATCCACCGTCACGCGGTCGCCGTCCTGGGCCGGCGCATCCACGGCGCGCTGGGCAAAGGTGCGGCGCTGCTTGCGCAGGATCTCGACCGTCTTGTCAATAGCTGCCTCATCCACTTCGGCGCTCAGCTTCTGCACTTCGGCGCTGCTCAGGTCACCGATCTTGACTTCCGGATAGACCTCGAACACGGCATCGAAGGCCACTTCGCCTTCGGCGGCGCCTTCCTTCTCGCTGATGCGCGGCTGGCCGGCCACGCGCAGCTTGGCTTCGTTGGCAGCCTGGGAGAACGCCTCGCCGACCTTGTCGTTCAGCACTTCATAGTGCACGGAATAGCCATAGCGTTGGGTCACCACGTTCATCGGCACCTTGCCGGGACGGAAACCGTCCATCTTCACGGTCCGGGCCAGCTTCTTCAGGCGCGAATCGACTTCAGATTGGATGGCGGCGACGGGCAGCGTCAGCGTGATCTTGCGTTCCAGCTTCTCGAGGGTTTCAACATTAACGGCCATGATTCACTCACTCCTAAAATTCAAAAAATCGGCTTGCGCCATCGGCACTGCGGCATGTTCGTCGTATGTGCCGCCTTGTATGGTGCGCGGGGGGGGACTCGAACCCCCACACCATTGCTGGCGTCAGGACCTAAACCTGGTGCGTCTACCAATTTCGCCACCCGCGCGACAAAACAAAATGGGAAGGCCTGGACAGACCTCCCCATGAAATCGGTCAACTTTCTATTTTAACCTGCTGGCAGAACCCCTGGCGTTTCGCGTTTCACCCTGAACCATGCGGGTCTGGCGCTGCGCGCTGGCCCCGCAGGGCGGACTCACGGTAACGCCGGTGTTTCGCGCTTCACGCGAAACCATGCGGCGTACATCGCCGGCAAGGCCAGCAAGGTCAGCAGGGTGGCCACGATCAGGCCGCCCATGATGGCCACCGCCATCGGGCCCCAGAACACCGAGCGTGACAGCGGGATCATGGCCAGCACGGCGGCGGCGGCGGTCAGCACGATCGGGCGCATGCGGCGCACGGCACTCTCCACGATCGCATCCCAGGCCGGCACGCCGTTGGCGCGGTCCTGCTCGATCTGGTCGATCAGGATCACCGAATTGCGCTGGATCATGCCCATCAGGGCGATTACACCCAGCAGGGCCACGAAGCCGAAAGGTCGGCCCAGCGCCAGCAGCGCGCCGGCCACGCCCGCCATGCCCAGCGGGCCGGTCAGGAACACCAGCATGGCGCGGCTGAAGCTCTGCAGCTGCAGCATCAGCAAGGTGAAGGTGATAAACAGCATGACGGGAATGCCGGCCGCAATCGAGCCCTGGCCCTTGCTGCTCTCCTCCACCGCGCCGGCCACGTCGATGCGGTAGCCGGTCAGGCCGGCCGCCTTCCATTTGGCCTCCAACGCACGCAGCCTGGGCAGCAGTTCGGCCGTCACGGTCGCGCCTTGCAGGCCTTCGACCACGTCGCTTTGCACCGTGATGCCGTAGTCGCGGTTCTCGCGCCACATCACGCCCGGCTCCCAGGTGAACACCGGCTTGGCGATCTGCGTCAGCGGAATCGAACGCCCGCTGGTGGTGGACAGATAGGCATTGCCAATGTCGGTGATGGCGTCGCGCTCATCCAGCGGCTGACGCAGCACGATGTCGATCAGCTTGTCGCCTTCGCGGTACTGGCCGACCGTCATGCCCGCCAGGATGGTGCGCGAGGCCTGTGCGATGGCCTGGCTGCTGACTCCCAGGGCGCGCGCCTTGGCCTGGTCGATCTCCAGCCGCAGCACCTTCACCGATTCGTTCCAGTTGTCGTTGACGCCGCGCGTGTTGGGGCTCTCGCGCAGCACGGTCTTGACCTCGTCGGCGCGTTCGCGCAGCACCGCCGGATCGCTTCCCACCACACGGAACTGCACCGGGTACGGCACCGGCGGCCCGTTGGGCAGGAGCTTGACGCGGCCACGCACCTCGGGGAATTCCTGCGCCAGCAAGGCTGGCAGCTTGATGCGCAGCGCCTCGCGCGTCTTCAGGTCCACCGGCATGACGATCAGCTGCGACACATTGGTCTGCGGGAACACCTGGTCCAGCGGCAGGTAAAAACGCGGCACGCCCGAGCCGACCCAGGTGCTGACGGAGGCCACGCCGGCTTCCGCCATGAGGCGCTTTTCGGCGCGCTGGGTCACTTCTTCGTTGGCGGCAAACGAGGTGCCTTCCGGCGACCAAAGCTCGACCAGGATCTCCGGGCGGCTCGAATCGGGGAAAAACTGCTGCTGCACCCTGCCCATGCCCACGATACCCAGCACGAAGGTCAGCAGCGTGATGCCGATGGTCAGCCAGCGGTGTTCCACACACCAGTTGAGCAGGCGACGGAAATAGACATAAAACGGGCCGTCGAACAGCTCGTGCGGATGTTCCTGCTTCGGTGGCTTGGCCCGCAGCAGGATGTTGCCCAGGTAAGGCACGAAATAGACCGACACCAGCCAGCTGAGCACCAGCGCCAGCGTGGTGACGCCGAAGATGGCGAAGGTGTACTCGCCCACGCCCGACTTGGCCATGCCGATGGGCAGGAAGCCGGCGGCCGTGATGAGCGTGCCGGTCAGCATGGGCATGGCGGTGATCTCGTAGGCGAAGGTGGCCGCACGCACCTTGTCGTAGCCCTCCTCGATCTTGTGCACCATCATCTCCACCGCGATGATGGCGTCGTCCACCAGCAGACCCAGCGCGATGATGAGCGAGCCGAGCGAAATCTTGTGCAGGCCGATGCCCCAGTACTGCATGCCGAGGAAGGTCAACGCCAGCACCAGCGGAATCGTGATACCCACCACCAGCCCGGGGCGGATGTCCACGTAATAACGCTTCCACAGCCGGGGCTCGCCGTCGCGCTTGTGAAAACCCAGACTGATGAAACTCACCAGCAGCACGATCACCACCGCCTCGACCAGCACCCCGACGAACTCGTTGACCGAGCGCGCCACCGCCTGGGGCTGATCCTGCAGCTGCACCAGCTGCACACCGGCCGGCAGCGTGGCCGCGATCTGGGCCGTCGCAGTTTTCAGCGATTTGCCCAGATGGATGATGTCGCCGCCCTTGGCCATGGAAATGCCCAGTGCAATGACCTGCTTGCCCTGGTGGCGCACCTTGATGGAGGCCGGATCGACATAACCGCGCTTGATCTCGGCGATGTCGCCCAGGCGCAGCTGGCTGCCCGAGCTGCCGCGGATCGGCATGGCGCGCAGCTGGTCCACCGCCTCGAACTGGCCGGCCACCCGGACCTGCACCACGTCAAGCGGCGTCTGCACCGCGCCGGCACTTTCCACCGCGTTCTGCTGGCCGAGCTGGGCCAGCACCTGGTTCATGTCCAGCCCCAGCTGGGCCAGGCGCTTTTGCGAAATCTCGATGTAGAGCTTCTCGTCCTGCACGCCGAACAGCTCGACCTTGGCGACATCGGGTACGCGCAGCAGCTGCTGGCGCACGTCATCGGCAAAGCGCTTGACTTCGGCATTGCTGAAGCCATCGGCTTCCAGCGCGTAGATCACGCCATAGACATCGCCGAACTCGTCGTTGAAGAACGGGCCCTGGGTGCCGGCAGGCAAGGTGTAGCGCATGTCGCCCACCTTCTTGCGCACCGTGTACCAGAGGTCGCTGACTTCACCCGGTTTGGTCGAGTCCTTGACCTGGAAAATGATCTGCGATTCGCCCGGCTTGGAGTAACTGCGGATCTTGTCGGCGTGCGGCACCTCCTGCAGCGTGCGCTCGATCTTGTCCGTCACCTGCTCAGCCACCTGCTGCGCCGTGGCGCCGGGCCAGTAGGTACGCACCACCATGGCACGGAAGGTGAACGGCGGGTCCTCGTCCTGCCCCAGCTGGAAATAGGAAGCAAAGCCCAGCAGCATCAGCACCAGCATCAGGTAGCGCGTCAGCGCCGGGTGCTCCAGCGCCCAGCGCGACAGGTTGAAACTGGTCTTCTCGTCTTGTTTGGATGTCTGCGTCATGCCGGCCTCACTTGCCATTCGCGGAGGCGGCCTGCACCGGGGATGCTACTGAATTGATAGCTGTTTGAGCCGTACTGGCAAGGGGTTTAGACGTTTTTTCCTGGTAAATCAGGACCTTCTGGCCGGGTGACAGCACGTGCACGCCGGCGGCCACCACCACCATGCCGGGCTGCAGGCCGCTGGCCACCACCGCCTCGTTGCCATCGGCCGTGGCAATCTGCACGGGCTGGGACTTCACTGTCATGCTGGTGGGGTCCAGCACCCAGACCGCGGTGGCCTGCCCCTCTTGGCGCAGCGCGCTGGTGGGCAGCTTGATCACTGGCGCACTCGATGCCGCCACCGCCTGCGGCAGCGCCGTCACCGTGGCGCCCAGCGGCGGGACATCCTTGGCGTCCTTCACGTCCAGCCCCACCTTGACCAGGTAGGTCCGCGTCACCGGGTCGGCGCTGGCCGACACTTCACGCACCTTGCCATCCAGCTGGGTCTGGCCTGGCCAGACCCGCACCGCCACCGGCGCGCCCGGCCGCACCGCAGCCACCTTGTCTTCCGGCACCGAGAACACGGCATCGCGCGGGCCGTCCTGCGCCACCCGCACCACCGGCAAACCGGCACTCACCACCTGGCCCGGCTCGGCCTCGACCGCCGTGACCACCCCCGCCGCATCGGCCACCAGCGTGGTGTAGGTCCCCTGGTTGCGTTGCGTGGACAGTTGGGCTTTCGCTTGGTCGACCTGGGCCTGCGCTGCCTTGAGCGAAGCCTCGCGCCGCTCCAGCTCGGCGCCGCTGATGAAGTTCTGGTCCCTCAACTCCTTGTAGCGCTTGAAGTCAGCCGCAGCCAGGTCGCGGTTGGTCACGGCGGCGCCCAGTTGCGCCTGTGCCGCATCGGCCGCCAGTTGGTAGTCCTGCGGATCGAGTTGCGCCAGCACCTGGCCCGCCTTGACCCGCTGGCCCAGTTCCACGTATCGCTTGGTCAATTTGCCAGCCACGCGAAAGCCCAGGCGCGACTCGATGCGCGGCCGCACGTCACCCGAGAACTCCAGCGCCGACTGCATATTGCCGGCACCCACCGTCAGCACCTTGACCGAGCGCACCGGTTCTTCCGCCGGTGCCGGCTTGGAGCAGGCCGTCAGCATCAGGGTGGAAGCAGCAGAAACCGCCAGCAGCAACACCAGCCGCCGGGGCTGGAAGACATGAGAAATGGACATGGTGAACCCGAACTGAATCAATAATTAATGACCGATTGGTTAGTAATTTAGTTGAAAGCATTTCCCCTGTCAAGCCAAGCGACAATCGCCGGCGTGAACACGCCCCCCGCTCCCCAGCCGATCGCGCACTACGAGAACTTTCCCGTCGCGTCCGTGCTCTGCCCGCCGCGGCTGCGCGCGCCGATCGCCGCCATCTACCACTACGCCCGCATCGCCGACGACATCGCCGACGAAGGCGATGCACCAGCACCGCAACGGCTGGACGATCTGGCGGCCTACCGCGCTGACCTGCTGGCCATCGCCGCCGGCCAGCCACACAGCGGGCGTTGGCCGCAGGTGTTCGGGCCGCTGCAGGCCATGCTGCAAACCTTTCATCTGCCGGTACCGCTGCTGGCCGACCTGCTCGACGCCTTCACACAGGACGTCATCAAGACCCGCGACCATGCCACTTATGTCGACCAGGCCGAACTGCTGGACTACTGCCGCCGCTCGGCCAACCCGGTGGGCCGCCTGCTGCTGCATCTCTACGACGTGCAGGACGAGGTGGCGCTGGCACAAAGCGACGCCATCTGCACCGCGCTGCAGCTGATCAACTTCTGGCAGGACCTGAGCCGCGACATTCCGCGCGGCCGCCACTACCTGACCGACGCCGACTGCCTGGCGTTTGGCGTCACGCGCACCGAATTGCAAGCCTTGCAGCAGACACCCAACGCTACCCAATTGATAGCAGCCCAGGCAAAGACGACCAAGGCCATGATGCAAAAAGGTGCCCAACTCGTGCACCGCCTGCCGGGCCGCGCCGGCTGGGAGTTGCGCCTGGTGGTGCAAGGTGGCTTGCGCATCCTGGACAAGATCGAGGCGCTGGACTACGCCACGCTGCAGACCCGGCCCACCTTAAAGCCGTGGGATGGGGCCGTGATGCTGTGGCGTGCGCTGTGGATGTGACAGCTGATCACGACGGCACCTCGAAGCAGCGACAATCAATGCCATGACGCCCGAGCAGTACGTTCAACAAAAAGCCGTCGCTTCCGGCAGCAGCTTTTACTACGCCTTCCTGTTTCTCCCGAAACCGCGGCGCGCCGCCATCACCGCCTTCTACGCCTTCTGCCGCGAGGTCGACGACGTGGTGGACGAGGTGACTGACCCCGGTGTGGCCCAGACCAAGCTGGCCTGGTGGCAGGCCGAGGTGGCACGCGCCTACGCCGGCGAACCGACCCACCCGGTGATGCAGGCGCTGATGCCGCTGGCAGCCGACTACGGCATCGAGGCGCGCCACCTGCTGGCCGTCATCGAGGGCTGCCAGATGGACCTGCAGCAGACGCGCTACCTCGACTACCCGGCCCTGCAGCGCTACTGCCATCTGGTGGCCGGCGTGGTGGGCGAAGTCGCCGCGCGCATCTTCGGCCAGACGCAGGCACAGACCATCGACTACGCGCACACGCTGGGCCAGGCGTTCCAGCTCACCAACATCATCCGCGACGTCGGCGAAGACGCGCTGCGCGGGCGCATCTACCTGCCGGTGAGCGAACTGCAGCAGTTCGACGTCAAGGCACACGAACTGCTCAAGCGCCAGTATTCCGAGCGCTTCACCGCACTGATGAAGTTCCAGGCCGAGCGCGCCCACCGCCTGTACGACCAGGCGCTGGCCCTGCTGCCCGAGGGCGACCGCCGGGCACAGAAGCCTGGCCTGATGATGGCCAGCATCTACCGCACCCTGCTGCGCGAAATCGAGCGCGACAACTTCCAGGTGCTGCACCAGCGCATCAGCCTGACACCGCTGCGCAAGCTCTGGCTGGCCTGGCGCGTGCAAGCCTTAGGCAGGATGTGATGCCGATGTCGGTGCGGGCTTCATGAAGCTGGCCGTCATCGGCGCCGGCTGGGCCGGCATGGCTGCCGCGGTGGAAGCCATGCGCATCGGCCATCAGGTCACGGTCTTTGAAGCCGCCCGCACCCTGGGCGGCCGCGCCCGCGCCGTGCCGGGCCGCCTGCCCGATGGCCAGGAGGTCCTGCTGGACAACGGCCAGCACATCCTGATCGGTGCCTACACCGAGTCGCTGCGCCTGATGCGCCTGGTCGGCGTGGACCCGCAGGCCGCCCTGCTGCGCGGGCAGCTGACGCTGCGTTTTCCCGATGGTGCCGGCCTGCAATTCCCGCACACACCGCTGCTGCCGACCCCGCTCGACGCCTTCGCCGGCATCGCGTTGGCACACGGTTGGCCGCTGGGCGCACGCCTGGGGCTGCTGCGTGAGGCGCTGCGCTGGCACGGCGCGCGCTTCCAGTGCGCGCCCGAACTGTCGGTGGCGCAGCTGTGCCAGCGTCTGGCCCCGCCAGTGATGCAGGAACTGATCGAACCGCTGTGCGTCTCGGCCCTCAACACGCCGGCACCACAAGCCAGCGCCCAGGTCTTTCTGCGCGTGCTGCAGGACGCCCTGTTCGGCACCAAAGGCGGCTCGCATCTATTGCTGCCGCGGCAGGACCTCTCGACCCTGTTTCCTGCCGCCGCGGCCAACTGGCTGCAGCAACACGGCGGCACAGTGCAGGCCGGCACCCGTGTGACGCAGCTGCGTGCCGTAGGTACACGCTGGCAGCTCGACGACCAGACGTTCGATGCCGTGCTGCTCGCAGCTTCAGCATCAGAATCGGCCCGACTTCTGGTGGAATCTGCGCCAACAGCTCCTGATTTGATAGCGCCCAGCATGCGCGCCTGGGCCGCCACGGCCAGCGCCCTGCGTTACGAGGCGATCACCACCGTCTATGCCTGGGGCCACAACGCCACCCTGGCCGCACCCATGCTGGCCCTGCGCTGCACGCCTGCCGCGCCGGCACAGTTCGTCTTTGACCGCGGCCAGCTTGGCGGCCCGGCAGGCCTGCAGGCCTTCGTGGTCAGCGCCAGCCACGAGGAACGCGACCTGCTGCAAAACCAGGTGCTGGCGCAGGCGCAGGCGCAACTGGGCCTGCGCCTGCAGCCGGTGCAGACCGTGGTGGAAAAACGAGCCACCTTCGCCTGCACGCCGTGCCTGCAGCGTCCACCGTCAACCATTGCCCCCGGCCTGCTGGCCTGTGGCGACTACGTGGCCGGCCCCTACCCGGCCACGCTGGAGGGCGCGGTGCGCAGCGGCCTGCAGGCTGTCGCAGGCTTGCCTCATGCCAGGGGCTGAGCGTGGACGGCGTGCAGAGACTCACGCACAATGGCCGGCTATGGCTGTCAACCCTCGAGTGCCCATGAAACGCGTCCTCAAGTTCTCCTTCATCTCGCTGACCGTGCTGCTGACCGTGGTCGTGATCGCCGCCGCGGTCGCCTTCACCTGGCACGCACGCAGCAAGCTGCCGCAACGCAGCGGCACCCTGGCACTGCAGAACCTCAAGGCCCCGGTCAGCGTGGCCTACGACGAACGCGGCGTGCCCCACATCCGCGCCCAGCACGAGGCGGACCTCTACCGCGCCCTGGGTTTTGTGCATGCGCAGGATCGCCTGTTCCAGATGGAAATGGTGCGCCGCCTGGCGCGGGGCGAACTGGCCGAAATCATCGGCCCCAAGCTGCTTGACACCGACCGCCTGTTCCGCACCCTCGGCCTGCGCGCCCATGCCGAAACCGTGGTGGCACGCGCCGACCACAGCAGCCCGGCCTGGCAGGCCCTGGCCGCCTACCTCGACGGCATCAACCAGTACCAGGCCAGCCGGCCGCGGCCGCTGGAATTCGACATCCTCGGCATCCAGCCGCGCCCTTTCACGGCCGTCGACACCATCGCTGTCACGGGTTACCTGTCCTACAGCTTCGCCGCCGCCTTTCGGACCGAGCCGGTCCTGACCTTCGTGCGCGACCAGCTCGGCCCGACCTACCTGAAGGTGTTCGACCTCGAATGGCACCCGCTGGGCGTGGTCGGTCCGATGGCCGAGGCGGCCCTCATCGCCCAGCCGTCCCCCCGCCTGACGCCGGCCGACTGGCAGGGCCTGAACCAGTTGGCCCAACTTAGCGACCAGGCCCTGGCGCTGGCCGGTGTGCCGCAATTCGAAGGCAGCAATGCCTGGGTGATCTCGGGGCAGCGCACCGCCAGCGGCAAGCCGCTGCTGGCCGGCGACCCGCACATCAGCTTTGCCGCGCCCTCGGTGTGGTACGAGGCGCACCTGATGGCGCCGGGCTTCGAACTCTATGGCCACCATCAGGCGCTCAACCCGGTGGCCCTGCTCGGCCATAACCCGCAGTTCGGCTGGAGCCTGACCATGTTCCAGAACGACGACCTCGACCTGATCGCCGAGAAGGTCAACCCGGCCAACCCGAACCAGGTCTGGCACCGCGGTCAATGGGTCGATCTGCAAAGCCGCACGGAAACCATCGCCGTCAAAGGCGCCGCACCGGTCACGCTCACGCTGCGCAGCTCGCCGCACGGCCCGCTGGTCAACGATGCCTTTGCCGACAGCCTGGGCTCGACGCCGATCGCCATGTGGTGGGCCTGGCGCGAGACCGAGAACCTGACGCTCGACGCCTTCTACGAACTCAACCGGGCCGACACCCGCGCCAAGGCGCGCCAGGCGAGCAGCAAGATCCATGCACCCGGCCTCAACATCGTCTGGGCCAATGCGGCCGGTGACATCGGCTGGTGGGCCGCGGCCAAGCTGCCGCAGCGCCCGGAAGGCGTGAACCCGGCCTTCATCCTCGACGGCAGCAAGGGCGAAGCCGAGAAGCCTGGTTTCTACCGCTTCCAGGACAATCCGCAGGAGGAAAACCCGGCGCGCGGCTACATCGTCTCGGCCAACCACCAGCCGGCGCCGTCCAGCGGCTTGCCGGTGCCGGGTTATTACAACCTGTACGAACGGGCCCAGCGGATCGACCAGCTGCTGCGCGCACCGGGTACGAAATGGGACCAGGAGAACAACAAGGCACTGCAACTCGATGGCCGCACCGCCTACGGGCCGCGCGTCCTCCGGCCGCTGCTGCTCGAATTGAGCAGCGTGGTGACCGACGGAGCCGAGCGTGCCTGGCTGGAGCAGCTGGCCGAATGGGACGGCAGTTATGGCACAGCCAGCATTGCGCCCACGCTGTTCCAGCAGTTCGCCTACGAGCTGGCCCGCGCCGCGATGGCGGACGAACTCGGCGAGGTGCCGTTTCGCAACCTGCTGCGCACGCGCGCCTTCGACTTCGCCCTGCCGCGCCTGGTGGCTGATGCCGGCGCCCCCTGGTGGGACAACCGCAGCACGCTGCCGGTGGAAACCCGACGCGAGATCTTGCAGCAGGCCTGGCGCGCCACCATCGCCCACCTCCACACCTCGCTGGGCAAGACGCCGGCGAGCTGGGTCTGGGGCAAGGCCCACACCGTGACCCACAACCATCCCCTGGGCCAGCAAAAGCCTTTGAACCTGCTGTTCGACATCGGCCCCTTCGAGGCACCGGGCGGCCGCGAGGTCATCAACAACCTGGCCAATTCAGTAGGGTCGGCCCCCTGGGCGGTGGGCTACGGCCCGTCCACCCGACGTCTGATCGACTTTGCCGACGCGACCAAGGGGCTGGGCATCAACCCGGTGGGGCAAAGCGGCGTGCTGTTCGATGCCCACCACCATGACCAGGCCGCACCCTATGTGGCCGGCCAGTACCAGCCCATGCACTTGAGCCCGGCCGATGTGGCGGTCCACACGCGCAGCACGCTGGTGCTGCAAGCGCCGCGTTAACTGACTAGGCGGCGCTCTGCAGCAAGGCGCACAGCTGCGCCATGTCGTCCACCGTGGCGTGCGGGCGCAGCGGCTCGTGCGCCCAGTCGTGGCGAGCCCGGTTGACCCAGACCGTCTGCATGCCGGCCCCCAGGCCGCCCAGCACGTCGAGCGCGGCATCGTCGCCCACATGCAGCACCTCGTGCGGCTGCACGCCGGCAGCTTGTGCGGCGGCATGGAAGATGCGCGGGTCGGGCTTGCCGTGGCCGAATTCCTGCGCACTCAGGCCGGCATGGAAGTATTCGCCGAGGCCGATGCGGTGCACATCGGCATTGCCGTTGGACACGGCCACCACCGGATAACGCGCCGCCAGCCAGGCCAGCGCCGGGCGGGCGTCCTCGAACAGCTCGACGCGCATGCGCTCGGTGATGAACACCTCGTAAGCGGGCGCCACCAGCGCCGTGTCTTCGCCATGGCGTTGCAGGCCCTGCCGGATCAACTCCTGGCGCAAGGCGCGCAGATCGTGGCCGATGTCGGGCCGCTGCTGCTGCACCTCGCGCCGCAGCGCCAGACGCTGCTCGGCGTCGGCCAGCAGATCCGCTGTCTGCGGCGCCTGCGGACGCAGCCAGTCCTGCAGCGCCTGCTCGGCACGCGCGATCACCGGCCAGATCGGCCACAAGGTGTCGTCGAGGTCGAGGGAAATGGCCTTGATGCGGGTCGTGTCGAGCATGGATGACATAGCTGGGCGAGAATACCGCATGGCATTCAAACAAGAACCCGCATACACCCATGGCCAGGCGCCGTCCACGGCCATTCTGCTGTGCAACCTGGGCACCCCCGATGCGCCCACGCCGGCGGCCCTGCGCCGTTACCTGGCCGAGTTCCTGGGCGACCACCGCGTGGTGGAGATCCCCAAGCCGATCTGGTGGCTGATCCTGCACGGCATCATCCTGCGCGTGCGGCCGGCCAAGTCGGCCGCCAAGTACGCCAGCATCTGGACGCCCGAAGGCTCACCGCTGAAGGTCTGGACCGAGAAGCAGGCACAAGGGCTGCAGGCCTGGCTGCAGGGCCAGGGCCACCACGTCACCGTGCGTTATGCCATGCGCTACGGCAGCCCGTCGATCGCCGCGCAACTCGATGCCCTGAAGGCCAAGGGCGCCACGCGCGTGCTGGTGCTGCCGGCCTACCCGCAGTACTCCGGCACCACCACCGCCAGCGTGTTTGATGCGATCTACCACTGGGCCGCGCAGGTGCGCAGCCTGCCCGAGCTGCGCTTCATCAACCGCTACCACGACGATGCGGGTTACATCAGCGCCTTGGCGCAGCGCATCCGCGCCTATTGGCAGGCCCACGGTCAGCCGGACAAGCTGGTGATGAGTTTCCACGGTGTGCCCGAGCGTACGCTGCACCTCGGCGACCCCTACCACTGCGAATGCCACAAGACCGCGCGGCTGCTGGCCGAACAACTGGGGCTGAGCCGTGAACAGTACCAGCTGACCTTCCAGTCACGCTTCGGCAAGGCCAAGTGGCTGGAGCCCTACACCGAACCGACACTGATCAAGATGGGTCAGGCCGGTGTGAAACGCGTTGACGTGGTGTGCCCCGGTTTCACCAGCGACTGCCTGGAAACGCTGGAAGAAATCGCCCAGGAGGCGAAGCAGGCTTTCCTGACCGCCGGCGGCCAGGAGTTCCACTACATCCCCTGCCTGAACGACAGCCCCGAGGCCATTGCCGCGCTGGGCGGCATCACGCTGCAGCACTTGGCCGGCTGGCCAACGCACAGTGCACCCGACGCCCAGGCACTGGCGGCTTCACGTGCTGCCGCGCTGGCCTTGGGCGCCCGCAACTGAAGCCCGAAACGCTATCGTTTCAGTAGCTGCAGGCGCATAAGCAGCAAGGGCTACAGGCCAATTTGGCTTGAATTCCTAGCGCTGGCGCCGCAGCGCTTCGTAGGCGGGCCGCCCCAGGCACTGGACCAACCAAGTACTGACCAGCGGGTGCTGCGCCAGCAGCTCGCGCGCCGGCTTGACCCACAGCATGACGCTGGCCACGCACAGGTCGGCCACCGTGAAACGAGCCGCCGCCAAGAAGGCCTCGCCGCGCGCCTGCTGCTGCGCCAGGTGCTGCTCCAGCACACGCAGCGGCACCTTCAGGCGCCGTTCGGCCGCTTCGGCCAGATCGTGCTTGCGCTCCTCGGCCGGCATGGCCAGGCGGTGCATCAGCACGGTGAGCGCGTCCTTCTCCAACTCGGTCACGGTCCAGAAGCTCCAGCGCAGCGCCTCGGCGTCTTCGCGCGGCGTGGCCGGCACCAGGTTCACCCCGTCAGCCTGGCCGTGGTGGCGTGCGATGTAGAGCGCGCACGCCATGCTCTCCCACACCGTCACATCGCCTTCGGGCCGGTGGTCGACCAGGACCGGAATGTGGCCGTTGGGGTTGATCGCCAGGAACGCCGGCGTGCGCGTGGTGCCAAGCTTGTAGTCGGTCTGCACATGCTCGAAATCGAGCCCCAGTTCGGTCGCCACCCACAGGGGGCGCAACGCGCGCGATGCGATGATGCCGTAGATCGTCAAGGCCATGCCTGCTCCTCGTTCTTCTTCATGAATCGAGCTTGCATTGTGCCAAGCCGGGATCGCATCACCGCGGCGGCCGGCAGCAAGGCCTGTCGCCGCAGCGTCAGGCGGCGCGGCGGATGAAGTCCAGCACGGCGTCGAGCTGGGCCGGCACGTTGAGCGCCGGCGCATGGCCGCAGTCGGGCACCTCGATCGCCTGCAATTGCCCGCGGCGGCCCGGGCCGCAGGCCTGCATCCTGGCGGCCGTCTCCGGCAGCACCAGGTCGGACTCGACACCGCGCAGAAGCAACACCGGGATGTCGACCTGCTCGTAATGGTCCCAGATCAGGTAGTCGTCGGGGTGGTGTTCGAACTGCTGCACCATGGCCGGGTCGTAATGCGGCGTGACGCGGCCGTTGGGCAGGCGGCGGGTGGAGGTTTCGGTCAGGCGGCGCCACTGCGCGTCGCTGAGCCAGCCGTAAGGTTTGTAGGCCTGGCGGAAGAAGGCCTCCAGCTCGCGCACCGTCTCGAACGCCGGCGGGTTGCCGGCATAGGCGCGGATGCGGTTGATGGCGACCGCCGCCAGCTCGGGTGCGTTGTCGTTGAGCACCAGGCTGCGGATGCGTGCTTTGAGCTGCGGCTGGAACAGGCCCGAGGCACACACCGTGCCGATGGCGCCGCCCATGGAAGTGCCGACCCAGTGGGCGCGCTCGATCTTCAGCTGACCGAACAGCTCGGCCGCCAGACGTGCGTAAAACGCCAGGCAATACTCCTGCAGCGGCAACGGGCTCCACTGGCTCAGGCCACGGCCCAGCGTGTCGGGGCAGATGACGCGGTAGCCGTGGGCGCTCAGATGCTCGGCCAGTTCGTCCATGTCGCGCCCGGTGCGCGCCAGGCCATGCCAGGCGATCACGGTCTCGCGGTTGCTGGCTCCCCACTCCATGTAATGGATTTCGCGGCCGGCCAGCGTCAGGTAATTCGACGTGGGATTCATCGTGTGCCTCCTTGGGCAGCCGCCGCGCGCAGGCGTCCGACCACCCCAGTGGGGAAGTAATAAACCGACAGCACAAACAGCAGGCCGAGCCAGAGCAGCCAACGGTCGGGCGAGAGCAAGGCCGACAGCTGCGGCACGGCAGAGGCGGCTTCGCTGGCCAGACGCAGCAGGTCCTGCAGATAACTTTGCGCCACCACGAACAGCGCCGCACCGAGGGCCGAGCCGTAGATCGTGCCCATGCCGCCGATGACCACGATCAGCAGCACGTCCATCATGATCTCGAACGAAAGCGAAGTGTCCGGCCCGTTGTAGCGCAGCCAGAGCGCCAGCATGGCGCCGGCCAGACAGGCGAACAAGGCCGACAGCACGCTGGAGAGCGTGCGGTACACCACCACGCGGTAGCCGATGGCTTCGGCACGGAACTCGTTTTCGCGAATCGCCTGCAGCACGCGGCCGAACGGCGAGTTGACGATGCGCAGCAGCGCCAGCAGCAGCACCAGCGCCACAACGAAAAGCAGGTAGTAGCAGATCAGCCGGCCGTCGAGCATGACACCCAGCACTGGCTCCTCGAACAGCTCAAAGCTGGGCGACAGCCACTCAGGCAACTTGAAGCTCAGGCCGTCCTCGCCGCCGGTGAACTCCGACAGCTGCGAGGCCAGGGTCTGGAAGGCCGACGCCACCGCCAGCGTGATCATGGCGAAGAAGATGGCACGCACGCGCAGCGAAAACAGGCCAATCGCCAGCGCCAGCAGCAGCGACAACACCAGCGCCGCCAACAACCCCACCCCCAGCGCGCCCCAGGTGGGCCCGAGCACGGTGCTGGCGATGGCAATGCCGTAGGCGCCAATGCCGAAGAACATGGTGTGCGCGAAGCTGACAATGCCGGTGTAGCCCAGCAGCAGGTCGAAGCTGGCCACCAGCACGACGAAGATCAGCACCTTGGCCGCCACGTTGAGCGCCTTCACGCCCGGCGCGATAAACGGCGCAAAGGCCAGCGCGAGCAGCAGCAGGACCAGCAGCACCGCCAGCACGCGGCTGCGCGGCAGGTCGTTGGAGATGAGTCGAGCGAACATGTTTGACGCTCCTTAACGATTTGCCACAGGGTAGACCCCTTGCGGTCGCCACAGCAGGATGGCCACCATCAGCGCGATGTTGGAAAACAGCGCCACCTTCGGCAGCAGGAAGCCGGCGTAGTTGGCCATCAGCCCGACCAGCAGCGCGCCAATCAGCGCACCGCCGGTGGACCCCAGGCCGCCGATGATGATGACGATGAAGATCAGCACATTGACCTGCGCCCCCATCTGCGGCACCACGTTCTGCTGGTACAGCCCCCACATCACGCCGCCCAGGCCGGCCAGCGCGCTGCCCATGACGAACACACCAACGAACAGACGGCGGATGCGGTAACCCAGCGCCTCGACCATCTCGCGGTCCTGCACGCCGGCACGGATCAGCAGGCCGATCTTGGTGCGCGACAGCGTCCAGGCCTGCACGGCAAACACCGCCAGCCCCACCACCACTGCGATCACGCGGTATTTCTCGATCGAGGCCTCGCCCAGCGCCAATGCGCCGCGCATGCCCTCGGGCAGCGGCAGTGGGATCTGCAGCGGGCCCCAGATCACCTTGATCAGCTCCTCGCCAATGATCATGCCGCCCATGGTGATGAGGATCTGCTTGAGGTGCTGGCCGTAAACCGGCCGCACGATGAAGCGCTCGAACGTCAGACCCAGCGCACCGGCCACCGCCATCGCCACCAGCATGGCCGGCAGCACGGCCACCAGGTTGCGCCACAACTCGGACGAACCGGTCCAGTCGCCCATGAAACCCAGCACGCTGGTGGCGACAAAGGCGCCGAGCGCGATGAAGACACCATGGCCGAAGTTGAGCACGTCCATCAGGCCGAACACCAGCGTCAGGCCGGAGGCGATGATGAAGACGATCATGCCCATGGCCAGCCCCGCCACGGTGAGCGTGAGCCAGGTCGAGCCCGAGCCGATCAGCGGCAAGGCAGCCAGCGCCAGCAAGGGCACCAGCAGCAAGGGCTTGTAGTCAAAGTCTTTGCTCATAACGCCAGCCCCAGCAGCGACTGCTGCAAAACCTCGTCCTCGGCCAGTGCCTGCATGGCACCGGCATGCACCACACGGCCGTCGTCCATCACGGCCACACGGTCACCGAGGCGCTTGGCGAAATTGATGTTCTGCTCTACCAGCAGGATGGTCACGCCGCTGGCCTTGAGCTGCTGAAAGGCGGTGATCATGTTGTCGATCATCACCGGCGCCAGCCCCTTGCTCGGTTCGTCGACGATCAGCAGGCGGCGCGGCTCGACAATGGCGCGCGACACCGCCAGCATCTGCTTTTGCCCGCCCGACAGCTTGCCGGCGGGGTGGTTCCAGAATTTCTCCACCGCCGGAAACAGCTTGAAGATCCACTGCAGGCGTTCCTCGTCCATGTCACGGGCATGCTTGGCCTGGCGTGCCGCCAGCAGCATGTTCTCCTTCACCGTGAGGTCGGCGAAGATGCCCATGTTCTCCGGCACATAGGCGATGTCCAACGCCGCGATGGCCGGCGTGTGCAGGCGCGTGATGTCCTGGCCATTGAAAGTAATGCGGCCCTGGGAGGCCTGCCACAGGCCCATGATGGTACGCAGCGTGGTGGTTTTGCCGGCACCGTTGCGGCCCAGCAGCATGGTCAGCTGACCACGCGGCACTGCCAGGTCCACCCCGTGCAGGATGTGGTACGCGCCGATGTGGGTGTGCACGCCTTCGATTGTCAACAACATATCGCTCATTCGATCACCTCCATGCTCCGCACTGCGGCGCGAGCCCTCTTCGGAACAGCTGTGCGCGGTCTCATGCGGGCTCCTTGGTGATGCCCAGATAGGCTTCTTGCACCACCGGCGAGGCAATCACGGCCGCCGGCTCGCCATCGGCCACCAGCGTGCCGTTGTGCAGCACGATGATGCGATCGGCCAGTTCGCGCACCACGTCCATCTTGTGCTCCACCAGCAGGATGGTCTTGGTCTTGTCTTTTTTCAGCGCGCGGATCAGGTTCAGGATCACCGGCGCTTCGTCGTGGCTCATGCCAGCCGTGGGTTCATCGAACATGTAGACCTGCGGGTCGAGCGCCATCAACAGCGCCACTTCCAGCTTGCGCTGGTCGCCGTGCGGCAGGCTGGCCACCGGCGCATCCTGCTGGCGCGCCATGGCCACCGACGCCAGAATTTCGTGTGCCCGCTCGGTCAGCCGTGCGTGATCACTCCAGATGCTCCACAGGTTCAGGCCGCGACGGTGCGGCCCTTCCAGCGAGGCCTGAACGGCCAGACGGATGTTCTCCAGCACGCTCAGGTTGGGGAACAGGTTGGTCAATTGAAAGGCCCGCCCCAGTCCGGCACGGGTGCGCGCCGAAGCTGGCAGACCGGAGAGATCGCGCCCGTTGAGCGACACCGTCCCCGCCGTGGCCTGGAGCTGCCCCGAGATCAGGTTGAAGTAAGTGGTCTTGCCGGCCCCGTTGGGGCCGACGATGGCCGTCAGCGTGCCCGGCGCAAAGGCGCACGAGACAGCATTGACCGCCACGTGCCCGCCGAAGCGGATCGATAAATCTTTTGTTTGAAGCATGAAAGCAGAGCCCCGTTGAATGGGGGAGCGGCGTAGCGAGCGGGTACGCAGCTAGGCGGACGGAGCGCAGCCACCGGAACGTACTTGCGGTACGTGAGGATGGCGAGCACCGCCCAACGACGCAGCGTGCCCGCGCAGTAGCCGAGCACCCATTCAATTAGCGTTTGTTGCGGATGGGGATGGCCATCTCTTCCGCCTTGATCTCGCGCACCAGCTCCGGCACGCCCCAGGCAAAGGCCGGGTCGACCTTGATCTTGAAGTGGTACATGCTCTGCATGGCCTGGTGGTCTTCCTTGCGGAACGTCATCTTGCCTTTGGGCGTGTCGAAGCTCATGCCTTCCATGGTCTTGATCAGCGTGTTGGTCGCGGTGTCGCCATTGGTCTTCTTCAGTGCCGTGACCACGGCCATGGCGGCGCTGAAACCGCCGGCGGTGAAGAAGTCCGGCGGGGCCTTGAACTGCTTGTAGTGCTGGGACACCATGGCCTCGTTGACCGGGTTCTTCGGAATGCCGAAGTAGTAGTAGGCCGCGCCTTCCATGCCGGGGAACTGCTTGTAGGCCGTCATGGCCGGCAGGATGTTGCCACCGGTGGCGATCTCGATGCCGTGGCGCTTGAGGTCCATGTCGGCGATCTTGAACGGGTTGCCGCCGGCCCAGATGATGAAGATCACCTTGCGGCCCGGCAGACCCTTGAGCTTGTCGATCATGCGCTGGCCGCCGGCGGTGAAGTCGGTGGTGGCCGGCGGCAGGTACTCCTCGTGCACCAGCCGGGCCTTCTTCAGCGCTTCCTTGAAGGCCTTGACGCCGTCGCGACCAAAGGCCGAGTCCTGCGCCATGGTCACGACGCTGATGCCTTCCTTGTCCAACGCCACGGCGTTGGCGATCGCATCCTGGCTGCTGTTGCGACCGGTGCGGAAGATGTACTTGTTCCACTTGTCGCCAGTGATGGAGTCAGCCACGGCCGGCTCCACCAGCAGCACCTTCTTGTACTCCTCGGCGACCGGCAGCATGGCCAGCGCCACCGGCGAGGCCGTGGGGCCGACGGCCAGATCCACCTTGTCGTCGCCGTAGGCGGCAGCCAGCAGGCTCTTGCCGAGGTCGGGCTTGCCCTGGTCGTCCTTTTCCATCACCACGATCTTGCGGCCGGCCACCGTCATGGTGCCGCCTGTGGCGTAGTCCAGACCCATCATGAAACCGGTCTGGGTCTGTTTGCCGTAGGCTTCCAGTGCGCCAGTCTTGCTGTAGATGTGGGCGATGCGAATGTCCTTGCCCTGCGCGAAAACCGTACCGGCGAAGAGTGTGGCGGCCATGGTTGCGGTCATCAGACCGGCTCGGGCGACCCAGGTGCGTCGTTGCATGGATGTCTCCTTGTTATGAATGTGAACAAGAAGCCATGACAGCACAGAGCGTGCCAGACGGCAAGCGCTTGATTTTATTGAGTTTATTGAGCAACCAAACCGCAAATGCCCAAAATAAATACATATATTTGCATGAGTTTCAGTCAAACGTATATTTTTCAGACAATCGAATCAAGCCGTTCATACAAGGTTGCACGGGAGATCCCCAACAGTTTCGCTGCGGCCACCTTGTTGCCACCACTGACGGCCATGGCGGCAGCAATGGCGGCGCGCTCCAGCTGAGCCACCTGCTCGGCCAACGGGCGGATCGGTGCGGATGCCGATGGCAGCGGCACGCCTTCGGCCTGCGCCGGCTCCAGCTGTTCGATGCCGGACTCGCGAAGCACCTTCTCGATTTGTACGCGCTCAATGCGATTGGAGTCACCCAACATGGCGGCCTGCTCCAGCACATTGCGCAGTTCGCGCACATTGCCGCGCCAGACCTGCGCCGCCAGCAGATCCATGGCATCAGGCGTCAGCTCCGGCTGTGGCAAACCACTGCGCAAGGCAATGTCCTCGCCCAGCGCTTCGGCCAGCGCCGGAATGTCGGCGCGGCGTTCGCGCAGCGGCGGCACCCGGATCAGCAGCACATTCAAACGGTAGTACAGGTCCTCGCGGAACTTGCCCTCGCGCACCAGACGGCCGAGGTCGCGCGAGGTGGCGGCAATCACCTTGGCATCGAAACGCATCAGGCGGTTGGAGCCCAGGGGCTCGAACTCGCCCTCCTGCAGCGCGCGCAACAGCTTGGACTGCAGCCCCAGCGGCATGTCGCCGATTTCATCCAGAAACAGCGTTCCGCCGTCGGCCAGCTTGAGCTTGCCGTCGCGCCCCTTGCGTTCGGCGCCGGTGTAGGCACCTGGGGCCACACCGAAGAACTCCGCCTCCAGCAGAGTATCGGGCACCGCGGCGATGTTGACGCTGACGAAAGAACGCGCCGCACGGGCCGACACCGCGTGGATGGCATGCGCCAGCAGCTCCTTGCCGGTACCGGTCTCGCCCAGCAAGAGCACAGTGCTTTTGGACTGCGCCGCGCGGCGTGCCAGCCTCTTGACCTCCACCACCGCCGGGCTGGCACCAACGAAACTGGCAAAGGTGTACTTGGCCTGGCGCTGTCCGCTGCGCTGGCTGGCCAGTTCGCGCCGGGCGTCGTCGAGTTCACGCTGCAGGGCGGCGAATTTGGTGATCAGCGGTTGGATCGTGGTCTGCGGGTGATCAAACAGCACGATGCCCAGGGCACCGATGACCTCGCCCGCCCCGTCTCGCAACGGAATGCGGCTGACGCCGAAGGTGCCGGCGCGGTTGCTCAGCAGGTCGATCAGGATCGGCTTGCCGCTCTCCAGCACATGGTGCATCTGTGTGTTGTGCACCACGCTGGCCACGGGGTGACCGACAAAATCTTCCACCCGCTCGAAACCCAGCGCCGGCAGGAAGCGTTTGTACTGCTCGTTGATCCAGACCACCTTACCCTGACGGTCAACCAGCAGCATGCCCTCGCTGGCGTTGGCAAACAGGTCGAACATGGAGCGCGCCGCCAGCTCCAGAATGCTCTGGGCATCGCGCGGCAGGGTGTCCGTTTTTTCCATGGGTCAATGGTACAGTGGCCACAGCGAGGGCTGCACGGAGCCCCCCGCTGCAAGCTGATATGGAACAACTGCGCATCGACAAATGGCTGTGGGCCGCCCGCTTCTACAAGACGCGCTCGCTGGCCTGCGAGGAAATCGGCAAGGGCCGCGTGCTGGTCAACGAGCAGGTGGCCAAGCCGTCGCGCGAGGTACGCGCCGGTGATCTCGTCGCCATGCGCCAGGGTCCTGTCACGCGTACGGTACGGGTCAAGGGCATCAGCAACCAGCGCGGCCCGGCGCCGGTGGCGCAGCAGTTGTATGAGGAAACCGAGGCCAGCCGGCTGGCACGCGAACAGGCAGCCGAGCAGCGCCGTCTGGCGGCCGAACCGGCGCTGAGCATCGAGCACGGGCGACCCACCAAACGCGATCGGCGCCGGATGGAGAACACCTGGGATACGCGCTGGAGCGCGTCGGTCGAGTAACGCTGCGGACAGCCTGCCTGGGCAGGTCGCCATTCACTCGCTACTGACGCGGTTCTTGCCCGTCACCTTGCTGCGGTAGAGCGCGCGATCCGCACGCGCGATGGTCGCACCAAGTGTCTCCCCGGCCTCCAGCTGCGTGACACCAAATGACAGCGTGCAGTGAATCTCGCCGGAAGAGAAGATGACCGGCGTCTGCGCCACCGCTTGGCGAAACCGTTCGGCCACGACCAGGGCTTCCGCCGCATCAATGCCCGGCATCAGCAGGACAAACTCCTCCCCGCCCCAGCGCGCCAGCGTGTCCATCTCGCGCACCCCTTGCTTGAGCGTGCGCGCGATCGAGGTCAACACCAGATCGCCGGTTTCATGACCATAGGTGTCATTGATCATCTTGAAGAAGTCAATGTCCATGATCAGCAGAGAAGCACAGTTGCCCGTTCGGTTGCAGCGAGCCAGCTCCTGCTCTGCCATCAGCCGGAAATGCCGCCGGTTGTACAGCCCGGTCAATGCGTCCTGCGTCGCCTGCGCGTGCAGGGAACGCTCAGCCTGAAATATCTTCTGCCGGTAATAACTTGCTAGCGACGAAAACATGGTGACGAAGATCGTGATGTTCAGCCACTTCAGCGCGGTCAGGGCGTTGGCCGACAGCGGCGCCAGCGGCCCCAACTCACGCGCCAGAAAATCGAGCACCCCCAGGAACACCAGCAAGGCCACGACGAAGGCCCTCGCTTTTTGGCGAGCGTTGGTCAGGATGACCGACGGGATGAACATCAGCAGCAGATAGTGAAAACCGCTGTCCCAGCCCGTCATCAACGTGCCGATCACGGCATGCGGGAAAGCCTCCAGCCAGATCAGCAAGGCCGCCCAGCGCAGCCTCTGCCTGCGCGCAAGCCGGTAGGCCAGCGCATACATGGCCACGCTGACCACATTGATCCAGGCCAGCCACGGGGAATCGACTGCCAGGAAAAACACGAAATAGAGGCAATCCACGCCTGCCGCCAGCAGGGCCACGCGCCCCATGGAAGAGGCAATTGCGGCCTGGGCGCTCGGGCTGTTCAGGGGTCTGGAAGTTGAAGCGGCGGGCGATGTCACGGGTCGATTCTAAGAGCACGCCGGCAAGAGCGGTCCAAAAACAAAGCCCCGCACGAGGCGGGGCTTGTTATTGGCGGAGACGGAGTCTGTCAAGCCCCGCATGAATAAAAGCCTCGCGGGGTGGTCCCCCCCAAACCCCCAAACATCCCCCGCAAAAACGCAGACAAGCACGACACATCAGCGCATGTGTAACATGATGGGCAGTCATGCCAATTTAGTCGGCCACGACACCTAAGGGGCGCATATGGAAGTCTTCCTGCTATGGCTCGTTTTCTCGATTGTCGTGTGCTTAATAGCCAGCAATCGAGGACGGAGCGCGCTAGGATGGTTTTTCCTCTCCGTCCTGATTTCGCCCCTCTTAAGCGTTCTGTTGCTTCTAGTCCTGCCCAAGATCACGAACGGGTCATATGTGGACGCATCGGGAGAAAAGATAACCCCCGAAACTCATGTTCGGTGCCCGGACTGCAAAGAACTCGTGAGAGCCGATGCGAGGAAGTGCAAACACTGCGGAACGGCCCTTATTCCTCAGAAAATCGACTTGCCTAAATGGTGACACCGTCCGCCAATGCAGCGCATGGCCGTATCACCATCGGCGGATCACTACCCTATGCGACAAGCTGGCAAACCGTCGCGCTATTTCCTCGGCCATCCCGGGCAGCATGGCGGCCATTCTGGCAAAGACAATTTCAGAGGGCTCCATATCTAGCCCCTCGCATCTATCACGGAAAAAACGAGTGATAGACGGCCCCGGCTCTGTCGCTCGGCCACCTCCCGCTCGATCCTCTCCCGCTCAAGCTGGGCGGCTTCGCTGTCATCCTCAGGATTAGGCAGAAAAAAGGAAGGGACCGATTCGGGCGGGATAGCGTCCTCGACTTTTCGCTCAAGCTCTGCAAGGCGGTTGCGTATGTCGGCCCTCATGGCTCAAGCCCCCCGTAAATAATCGCCCGCTTCCCGCTTTCGCTCACCTTGCCCAGCATGCCGGGACCGTTTAGGCCATCGTCGATCAGGAAATACAGCCCGGCGGGCCTGCCATCCAGCGCCTGCAGGGGGGACTGCCCCGGTAGCAGAGTGACAAAATCGCGCAGCATCCCGGCATGTAGGCCTAGCTGCACCTCAAGCGATTGCAGGCGGGTTTTAAGGGTTGCCATACTGCACCCCCTCCAATGCCTCTAGGCGGCGTGTTAGTTCGTCAATCTCGGCCACTCGTGCCAGTTGCCCCAGCGCCGCGATAAGGGCGGCCCCTTGTCCTGGCGCAAGCTCACCATTTGCCACGGCCTGCAATAGGGCTCGACCCTGCTCGGTCAATGTGCCATCGGGCAGCGCAAGGGCCTGCGGTAGCTCCTGCGCCTTGAGGGGCGGGATAGCGCGTTCAAGCAAAAGCCGGGCCGCGCCTACGTCCCCCTCTAGGGCACGCTGCAGCATCGTCTGCAATAGCTCGGGCACTGCCTCTGCAATCGCTTCGCGCATGGCTCCGACCTTGCCGGAACCTCTCGGGCGTCCTGCCGGGTTTCCTGATTGGCCCGGCTTCCAAGCTGTAGGGGGTGTTTTTCTCATAGGGTGGTCCCTGAAAAATCAGAATGAATGCAGGGCCAGCGAACCGGCCCCGCCTCTGTTTAGATATTGATAACCTGCCGTGCGCCCAATTCGCGGGCGGTGTCAAAATCAATCAGCGCCGTCGCCTGACCTTCGATTGCCCGCAGCGCCTGATCCGCACAATTGAAGGCCGCTTGCAGGTCCTCGTAAATCTCATACGTCTCGGGATCGCTTGCCTTCATGTGCTCAGTCTGAATGTTTGCGTGCACATCAGCGGCAAGGCCAGACAAAGCAGCAGGGGCGCGGGCAGCAGCGCCAAGCATTGCCGGATCGCTGCGAACCATTGCAAGCTGTTTGCTTGCGTCTTTCTCAGCACGAATCAGGGCGCGCAGTTCACCATCGACCAGTGCATCGCCCACGCTCGCGGGCGGCTTGGTCGTCGATTTAAGTTCCTTTTGCAGGCGGGTGATCTGATCAAGTGCACCCTCGGCAAGGCGTCCAAATTGCTGACGTGCAAGTTTGATTTTTTGCTCTGCATTAGTGGCACTGCGGACCAGCTTCGCGGCTTCGGTCAGCGTGTGATCGTCCATAACGCGCCAGTGTGTCGAACCAATTTCTTTAATCGATCCCTTCGCCGTCTCCGCAAAATTCTTGAGGCTTTGCGATTGCAGCGTGATGCCTTTAATCTGGCCGGGTGAACCGACGCGGACCTCCAACAAGGTCGGCAGTACGCCCTGCTCATACTTGGCGCGGGCAGACATGGCCGGATTAGTCGCGGATTGAGTCAATAGATGTTTTTGAGATTGAGCCATTTTGAAAATTCCTAAATTGGTGGGTTTGATTTGGTTTGATTGACACAGCCTCATTCAAGGACCGCATGGATAAAGGCCCGCAGCAGGTCGGGGGCAAGAACCCCTCACAGACTCACCGTAGGCGGCTCTAAGGTGCGCCAATAGATCAGCGCGCAGGTGTTCGGGTGTCTCAAGACACTCGCGGCGCATCTGCTCTCGGGCCTCTGGTCCATCGCGCCAGTAGTCGCATGCCCTCTCAGCGGCCTCTAGCAGCCGGTCTGTTGTGTCCTGCAGGTCCTTGAGACAAGCGACAAGCTCTAGCCGGTTTTCTCGTATGAGTGCGCGCAGCTCGTCGGTCAATGCTGAGGCAGGCGCAGCCGTTAACGCATCTGCCCTCAAGGTCAACCGAACACCATGCGCATGCAACAGTCTGAGAATTACGAGGGCATCCATTTAGAACACCTCCGCGTCATCGGGAAATTGCGTCACATCCGTCACATCGGAAACACGGTCGGCATCTGTGCCGGATGTTTCGCATGTTTCGGACTTGTCAGGTGACGGGGGAAGGTATCGAGCCCATGCGTCATACAAATCAGCGCGGGCATATCCCTTTAGTGTTTTGCTCCCCTCTCGAATCGTTTTCGAGTGGACGCCGTAGCCCTTTAGTTGATTAGCAAGACCTCGGGCGTCGATAGGCTTACCCCGCAGATCACCCCAGGGCGATTCAGGCAGCGCGCACAGCCTTCTAATAATTTCGTCAGTGGTCAGGCTATCCACACTGCCGAAAATCTGGCGCAGGTCCATCAATAGCCGGACGCCCAGGCTCGGTGTGCTCTCCTTAGAATCCGCAACAAGCGAAACAGCCGCAACACGCGCCCGGGCAGGCCATTCCCCGCCAGCACGGTCTGCAATGGCTAGAAGGGGCTCCCATACGTCCGCGTCTCGGTCTTGAACTGACTCGGGCATGTCGGGCCATGCGTCCCTTAGTTCAGGCTCGATAGAGTGCATCCATGCGGCTAGTGCCTCACGTAATTGCGTGCCCTCGTCAACGTGCAGCCTGCGGCGAAATGGCATAACCGTCTCGCTTGGAGCACGTCGGCGCATCCTCACGATCACACTGCGCGTCAGAATGGTGTCTGGCAGGCTTCCAAGCCCCGCCAGTGCCACGGCGCAGTAAGCCGGGATTTCCTCAGTCTCGACGGTCTTACCTCGCACCACGCACCGGCCAGCGGTTGCATGTCGGCGGTGTCCGGCATTCAGCAATCCGCGAATTTCCTCGTTCTCTTTAGCCTTCGGACCGAAAACGGTATCGATCTCGTCATAGAGAATCGTCGGGCGTCCGTCTTCGCTACCTACTTTGCGAAAAAGATATGCCGGGGTGACGTTGATTGCCTCGACTGGATTCGGGACTAGAAGCTCGGAGACCTCCAGCGCCCGCGACTTCCCTGACCCTGGCTCTTTTGAGAGAAAAGCAATACGCGGAGTAGATTCCCACGCTTCCATTGCATGCGTGTGAGCAATCCAGAGCACATGGGCCGCCGCTGCCTGATCGCTGGGGTAAGCCACAAACTGCCGCAAGAATTTCTCGACGGCGTCTAGCAGTGGCCCACTTCTTTTCACCATTAAGACGGGCGCAGTGCCCTCGGCGTCTAGTGCAGAAAATGCTCGGTCTAGAGTGCTCATTTGAAGGCCTCCCAGACGTTCGCAACACGGTTTGCAGCAGTGAGTACGCGGGCGCGGTCGGCATCGCTCAAGGGCGTGCCATAGGCGATATTTCCGCCAGCCACAGCAATGAGGTTCGATTCATGCGCCAGCGCCTCAAGTGCGGCCCGTGCGGGCAGCGGTGTGGGCTTGTTCGGGGCGGGCTTGCCATCGTCAACCCATGCGCCCAGGTCCTTGCATGCCGCTACAAAATCCATTCCGTGTAGGGCCATGTGGAAAGAGATAACGTCCCCGCCGCGCTCCTGGCAGTTCATGCAGATATATCCGCCTGATTTTTTGTTCACGCGGAACGAATCACTGCCGACATGAAACAGGCACGGCCCGGTGCCCCATTCGCTGCGCCCTTGCAGCCTGACCCCTTGGCTCTCGTAATAGCTGACAGGATCGGGAACTAGAGATTTATTCAAGCTCATACCCGCCCCCCCACCTGATCGAGCCATCGCTCCAGATCGTCAAGGCTCGTAAATTCGCGTGAGAGTGCCCAGCGCGAGACTAAATAAACCTCGGCCCCGTCGTGTTCGATACGGTGTGCTGCAATGCCAGCAAGTGCTGCACGCGCCTGCAGGTTTGCCCATCGCTTGCACTGATCGGCAGTTGATCCGATAATTTGGGCGCTAGTGCTTTGGTTTGTTGCGTCTGCCTCGGTTGCACCCGGGGCTTTCGCGTTTTTGGGCTCAGTCATTTCGAGCCCTCCACGCCCGTAGGCGTACAAATAGGTAAAGGACGGCAACGGTCATGCGGCCATCTCCCGCACTTGGCGCAGGTGCTTAGGCTCTGCCAGCACTACGCGACGGGGTGCACGCTCGGCAAGCGCGGCCAGCAGCTCGGCGCGGCTCCATCGCAAAGCACGCGGACCCAGCTCAATCGCTTGCGGCATCCATGCAGCGCCGCGCAGCTCGTGAAACTTGCGGACCCCTACACCCAGCAGTGCAGCGGCCTCGCGTTCTGTCAGCAGTTCGGGGGACGGGGGAGCGGATACAGACGGCCCGGGCTTGGATGCCGCGCCAGTCGTGGGGGTTTGATTGCGCCAGACTCCGTCAAGCGGGTGGCTAGGTGCTTCAAGACTCATTTAAGGCACTCCTAAAAAGGGATGCCTTGAGTCTGTCTAGCTAGATGATTTTTGAATACAGATCGTGCGCGCAGGAATACGAATCGAGCGCGCAGGAATGGGGATCAAGTGCGCTTACCGGCCTCTTTTTCCCAGTCTCTGCACCACTTCTCGATCACTGCGGCATTAGTTAATTCCTCGAATTTATCCATCATCACGCGGGCAAACTCCGCCTTGCTCGGATACAACCCCGGGGACTCTTGCCATTTGTCCCACCAGACCTTCGCGGTCTTTTTTGCGATCTGCTTAGGCCTGTGTTGGTGACTCGCCTTAGCAGCCTTTTGCGCCCCTGTTTTCTTTGTCCAGTAGGCAGACGCTTCAACTGCGGCCTGCACCTGATCCGGGAATGTGTCTTTGAATTTCGCCATGATTCCCGCAAACCTAGCGGAGTCCATCGCAGCTAGATCGGCGGGAAACTCGACGGCCTCATACCGCGCCAATCTCTGACGCAGTCCATCTATTTCGGCGTCGCGTGCTGCAATCGCAGTCAGCGCCTTGGCAGCAAGGTCAACAAGCGATTTTTTATCGCTCTTGGCAAGCTTCGCGGCAAAGCCTGCAACTACCGATTCGTAAGTTTTGGCATCCATTTACAGCACTCCTCTGTGCTCCCTGTAGGGGGAGCCCGCAGCAGGCGGGCAGGGTTCCCGCTTTTCGTCTGGCCGGACTAGCTGGGGCAAACTCAATCAAGCAGCCAGCGCGATTGCAGGGCGGGCCAAATAATCAGCCCATGCCGCAAGTAATCCCCGGCGCTCCGCAGCAAACCCGGCGCGGTTGTACGCGGCTCTGACCGTGTTTTGTTCATTGTGGGCCAGACATGCCTCGATCACATCAGGGCGGGCGGCTCCGGTGTCATTGGCCCATGTGCTGAACGTCGCCCGGCAAAGACCGTGCACGGTAGTTTCGTCTCTCACGTTCAGACGATCCAGCACGGCCAGCAGCGCCATATTTGAAAGCGGCTTGCCCTCCCTGCCCTTTTGCGTGCTGGGGAAGATCAGCGCCTGATCCTGCCCGGCTTGAGCCTTGAGAATCGCCACGGCCCGCGCAGACAAATAAACCGTGTGCGCCTCGCGTGCCTTCATTCTGCCCGCTGGAATCACCCATACCCCAGCCTCTAGGTCAATCTCCGACCATTGCGCAATCAGCGCCTCGGTGGTTCGGCTTGCAGTCAGGACGGCAAACTCAAGGCAGCGCGCAGCAGTGCCGGGCATGGCCCGAAGTCTTGCCAATAGCGCGGGGGCTTGTCCGTAGTCCAGCGCGGCAAACTTCCCTTTTGTATCCAACGGGCGAACCTCGGCCAGTTTGCGGCGCACTCCAGCGGCGGGGTTAGTGGTGGCCCGCTCGTGGAAAATCGCATCCTCGAAAACGGCATCAAGACGTTGACGGACGCGGCGCAAGGTTTCGCCCAAATCCCCAGCACGGCGGGCGCGCTCGTGATTCGTGGCACTCTCAAGGGCCTGCAGCAGCATGCGGGGGGTTATGTCCTCGATTGGTGAATACCATAGCGCGGGCGGCATGTGATTCTCAAGGGATGCAATCCACTGTGCGGCGTGCTTAGTGGTGCGGGTGCGCTCTATGACGCGCTCGTGATAGTCCCGGGCGGCTCGTGCCAATGTCCACCGCTCCCGGTCCCTCTCGGCCTTGCGTGCCTGCTCGGCCTGCTTTGCGGCTTCGCGGTTTTTGTCACGCTCGGCCAGCGGGTCAAGACCTTGGCGCAGCAATACATCGGCAGAAAACACGGCATCGCGTGCATTTCGCAGCGTCTCGCCTGCCTGCTTTAGCGTACCCCGCAGGGCCTTGCCTAGACCCATCTCACGGCGTCGGCCACTTGGCGCGGTGTAGCGATAGACCCAGCTCGCGTTACCGTCATCCGATACGCGAAGGATCAGCCCTCCCCCGTCGCTGTGCTGGCCTGCCTTAACGGTTAAGACCTCGCGGGCCTCAAGCAGGTTTAGTGTAGTGCCCTTGGCGGCTTTCTTTCCCATGTTGACCCCTTATCAACGTGCAATCTGATCCCCCAGCCATCCCCCGAAAATCGAGAAACAGTAGGGTGCACCTTGTGGTGCGCTCAGTGCACGGCGTGCAGTATGGGTCGGGGAAAAAAGTGAGTCAAATCAATGACTTAAATGAAAATTCCCTGCACCTTGCTGCACGTTAGTGCACCTCAGTGAGGGAATATATTGGCGGAGACGGAGGGATTCGAACCCTCGATGAGGCTCTACACCCCATACTCCCTTAGCAGGGGAGCACCTTCGGCCACTCGGTCACGTCTCCAAAGGTCGGATGAGATTATCGCACGAATCAGGCCGTTTCATCGGCACGCATCACGCGAATCATCTCGCTGCGTGATCAGCCCTGCGGTTGATCCAGATCGAAGGCCTTGTGCAGCGCGCGCACGGCCAGTTCCATGTACTTCTCGTCGATCACGACGGAGGTCTTGATCTCGCTGGTGGAGATCATCTGGATGTTGATGCCCTCTTCGCTCAGGCTGCGGAACATCTTGCTGGCAATGCCGACGTGGCTGCGCATGCCGATGCCGACGATGGACACCTTGCAGATCTTGGTATCGCCCACCACCTCCTTCGCGCCGAGGCTCGGCACGACCTTGCCCTTGAGCAGATCGATGGCACGGGCGTAGTCGTTGCGGTTGACGGTGAAGCTGAAGTCGGTCTTGCCATCCCGGCTGATGTTCTGGATGATCATGTCGACTTCGATGTTGGCATCGGCCACGGCACCGAGGATCTGGTAGGCAATGCCCGGCTTGTCGGGAACGCCCAGCACGGAAATCTTGGCTTCGTCGCGGTTGAATGCAATGCCGGAAACAATGGCTTGTTCCATTTTTTCGTCTTCCTCAAAAGTGATCAACGTGCCGGACTTGGCTTCTTCGTTGAGGTCAATATCCCAGGGCGTGAAGCTGGAAAGCACACGCAGCGGCACCTTGTACTTGCCGGCAAACTCGACCGAGCGGATCTGCAGCACCTTGGAGCCCATCGAGGCCATCTCCAGCATCTCTTCGAAGCTCACAGTGTGCAGGCGACGTGCTTCCGGCACCACGCGCGGGTCAGTGGTGTAGACGCCATCGACGTCGGTGTAGATCAGGCACTCGTCGGCCTTCATGGCAGCGGCCACGGCCACGGCGGAAGTGTCGGAACCACCCCGGCCCAGCGTGGTGATGTGGCCCTGCTCGTCAATGCCCTGGAAGCCGGTGACGATCACCACCCGTCCGGCGGCCAGATCGGCACGCACGCGCTGGTCGTCGATCGACTCGATGCGGGCCTTGGTGTAGGCGCTGTTGGTCTTGATGGGCACCTGCCAGCCGGCGTAGCTGACCGACTCCATCCCTTCAGCCTGCAGCGCAATCGCCAGCAGCGCGCTGGAGGCTTGCTCGCCGGTGGCCGCCAGCATGTCGAGCTCGCGGTTGGTGGCGTCAGTGTTCTTGGATGGCGCCAGTTCCTTGGCCAGGCCAAGCAATCGGTTGGTTTCACCGCTCATGGCGGAGGGCACCACCACCATCTGGTGGCCGGCGCGCGCCCATTTGGCGACGCGTTTGGCAACATTGCGGATGCGCTCGGTGGAGCCCATCGACGTGCCGCCGTATTTGTGAACGATCAATGCCATTGAATTAGTCGGATTGGGTGGCAGGCCCTGCGCATGCGCTGCAGGCCGCCGGTGTCAACACGGGGTGTCTTGCCGCGGTGGCGATTCCACCGACGAAACCTAGGGATTGTACCAAGTCAGCACCGCACCCTGGCGCTCGACAAAGCCGCTGCCGACCTTGAGACGGATGCGGTGGCCGCGCGTGGTACAGGCGGCGACCTGGTCCAGCAATTCCTGCAGCTGGGCGGCGCTGGCCACCGTGCCGTGGGCGCTGCGCAGCCAGTGGCGCAGCGCATTGGCCTGGCGCGGTCGGCTCAAGCGCTGCAGAAGTGCGATCTGCGGCGGTTGGCCCAGCAGCGCCACATCTTCGAGCGCCACTTCGTTCAGCAACCGCTGCGCTTCGGCGGCATGCGCGGCACTACGGGCGAAGGTGTCACGAAACTGCGGAAAGGCCTCATCGAGTGCCGGCAGCAGGCGCGCGCGAATGCGGTTGCGCGTGAACTGCTCGTCGGCATTGGTCGGGTCCTCGATCCAGGTTTCGCCGCGTTCGCGCAACCAGCGGCGCAGCTCGGCGCCCGGCACATCGAGCAGGGGGCGGTCATAACGGATGCCATCGCGCTCCCACTGGGCCGGCATGGCACTCAGGCCGGCCAAGCCAGCACCGCGGCTCAGGGCCAGCAGCAGGGTTTCGACCTGGTCGTCGGCCTGCTGCGCAATTGCTATGTTTTTGATAGCTGATTGCCCAGAAATTTCATGGGCCAGACCGCGAAAAGCCTCATAACGGGCACGGCGCGCCGCCTCTTCCGGGCTCTGCCCCGGCGCCGGGCGCGCATCGACGTGGCACACCCGCAAGGGCACGTCCAGGCGCTTGCAGACATCACGGCAGTGCTGCTCGAAGGCATCGGCCGCCGCCTGCAGGCCATGATGGATGTGGATGGCGCTGACCTGGCCCGGCCACTTCTCCGCACAGGCCAGCAGCAGCGCCGTGGAGTCGGCACCGCCGCTGTAGGCCACGGCCAGCGGCAGCGCAGGTTCGAAGTCCTGCAGGGCCTGCGCCAAGGTGCGGCTCATCCGGGCGCCCCCGCGCAGCGGCCAGCGTTACTTGCCGCTGGTCTTGGTGTCGGTGAAACGGCCATAGCTCTGCAGGCGCTCGTAGCGGCGCTCCAGCAGTTCCTTGACCTTGAGGTCGGCGACCTGGCGATAGGCTTCGCTCAGGGCGCGCTTGAGGAAGGCCGCCATCTGCTTGTGGTCGCGGTGGGCGCCACCGACTGGCTCGTTGACGATCTTGTCGATCAGACCCAGGGCCTTGAGCCGGTGCGCCGTGATGCCCAGCGCCTCGGCCGCTTCCTGCGCCTTGTCCGCGGTCTTCCACAGAATGGAGGCGCAGCCCTCGGGGCTGATGACCGAGTAGATCGAATATTGCAGCATCAGCAGCTGATCGCCCACCGAGATCGCCAGCGCGCCGCCGGAGCCGCCCTCACCGATGATGGTGGTGATGATGGGCACTTCCAGCTGCGCCATCTCGAAGATGTTGCGTCCAATGGCTTCCGACTGGCCACGCTCCTCGGCGTCGATGCCGGGGTAGGCACCCGGCGTGTCGACAAAGGTGAACACCGGCAGCTTGAATTTCTCAGCCGTCTTCATCAGGCGCAGCGCCTTGCGATAGCCCTCGGGTTTGCTCATGCCGAAGTTGCGCATGCCGCGCTCCTTGGTGTCGCGCCCCTTCTGCTGGCCGATCACCATGCAGGCATTGCCATTGAAACGGGCCAGGCCGCCGACAATGCTGAGGTCATCGGCAAAGTGGCGGTCACCGTGCAGTTCGACGAAATCGGTGAACAGCTCATTGACATAGTCGAGCGTGTAGGGACGCTCCGGGTGGCGCGCGATCTTGGTGATCTGCCACGACGACAGGTTGCTGTAGACGTCCTTGGTCAGCTGCAGGCTCTTCTTGCTCAGCTGGTCGATCTCCGAGGTGATGTCCACCGCCGACTCGTTCTGCACATAGCGCAGCTCTTCAATCTTGGCTTCGAGTTCGGCAATCGGTTGCTCGAAATCGAGAAATGTTTTTTTCGCCATCGACTAACTCCTTGTTCTCTGCGTTGGCACCGGACCTGCGGATCGCCTGCCTCGGGGCAGGCACCAGTCACGCCAACGGCTAATACTCCACCGGCACGGGGTCGAGGGAGCGCCAAATATACCAAGTCGCCACGCTGCAATAAGGCGCCCAGGCGGCGGCCACTTCGCGCGCATCGCTGCGGCTCACGGCTTCGCCGGAAAAATAGTTGCGGCTGATGCCGTTGATCAGGCCCACATCGTCCAGCGGCAGCACATTGGGCCGCATCAGATGGAAGATCAGGAACATCTCGGCCGTCCAGCGGCCGATACCGCGGATGTCCACCAGTTCGGCAATGATGGCCTCGTCATCCATGCCCGCCCAGTCGGCCACCTGCACCACGCCGTTGTCGAAGTGCAGCGCCAGGTCCACCAGGTACTCGACCTTGCGCACGCTCAAGCCCGCGGCGCGCATGTCGTCGACCTTGAGCTTGAGAACATTGGCCGGTGTCATCTTTTTCGGCAGCTTGACGAAGCGCTCCCACACCGTCTGCGCCGCCTTGACCGAAATCTGCTGGCCGACGATGCTGCGCGCCAGCGTGGTGAAAGCGTCGCCCCGGGTCTGCAGGCAGGCGTCGCCATGCTGCGGAATGAGCCGCTTCATCACCCGATCCTTCTTCATCAGGTGCTTGCAGGCTTCGTCCCAGTAGTCGGGCGTGAAGATCTTGGGCGCTATGCTTTTGGTCGCCGGCACATCACACCTTTCGAGGGCCGAAGGCCGACATCATCCTGTACCCGCTCATTGCGCCACCTCCCAGGTGGTGCCGGCCGCCGAGTCCTTCAGCACGATGCCTTGACTCAGCAAGTCGTTGCGGATGCGGTCGGCTTCGGCAAAGTTCTTCGCCTGCTTGGCCGCGGCACGCTGTTCGATCAGGGCGCGGATCGCCGCCTCGTCCAGGCTGGAGCCGGCCTTGAGGAATTTTTCCGGATCGTCCTGCAACAGCCCCAGGCAGCCGCCCAACGCCTTGAGCAGGCCGGCCGCTTGGGCGGAACCTGTCTTGTTCACTTCCGTGGCCAACTCGAACAGCGCCGCCACCGCCTCAGGCGTGCCGAAGTCCTCGTCCATGGCTGTCTTGAAGCGTGCGGCGTACGGGTTGAGCCAGTCAATCTCCACCGTGGCCGGCTTGACGCTGTGCAGCGCGGTGTACAGGCGCTTGAGCGCGCCGCGCGCGTCGTCCAGGTGGGCGTCGCTGTAGTTCAGCGGGCTGCGGTAGTGCGCGCGGATGATGAAAAAGCGCACCGTCTCCGGGTCGTACTGGGCCAGGATCTCGCGGATGGTGAAGAAGTTGCCCAGCGACTTGGACATCTTCTCGTTGTCCACGCGCACGAAACCGTTGTGCATCCAGAAGCGCGCCAGCGGTTGGCCGGTGGCCCCCTCGCTCTGGGCGATCTCGTTCTCGTGGTGCGGGAACTGCAGGTCGGCGCCGCCGCCGTGGATGTCGAAGCTCTCACCCAGCATCTCGCAGCTCATGGCCGAGCACTCGATGTGCCAGCCCGGGCGCCCCGGGCCGTAGGCGCTGTCCCACTTGGCCTCGGCCGGTTCCGTCGGCTTGGCCGACTTCCACAGCACGAAGTCGAGCGGGTCGTCCTTGCCGTCCAGCACCGCCACACGTTCGCCGGCACGCAGCTCGTCGAGCGACTTGCCGGACAACTTGCCGTAACCAGGGAACTTGCGCACCGCGTAGTTCACGTCGCCGTTGCCGGACTGGTAGGCCAGCCCCTTTTGCGCCAGCCTGCCGATCAGGCTCAGCATCTGCGGCACGTACTCGGTGGCGCGCGGTTCATGGGTCGGGCGCTCGATACCCAGCGCATCGGCATCCTGGTGCAGGGCGTCGACCATGCGGTCGGTCAGCGAACGGATGGTCTCGCCGTTGTCCAGCGCACGCTTGATGATCTTGTCGTCGATGTCGGTGACGTTGCGCACATAGGTGACGTGGTAGCCGCTGCTTTTCAGCCAGCGTTGCACCACGTCGAACGCCACCATGGCACGGGCATGGCCCAGATGGCACAGGTCGTAGACCGTCATGCCGCACACATACATGCGGACATGGCCGGGCTCGATCGGGGTAAAAGGTTCCAGCGCACGCGACAGCGTGTTGTAAATGCGCAAACTCATGAATATTTCTAAAGCGGGCCAAACCACCGGCGTGACCGGTCGGGTACTTTGGCAGGGCTACAATCCAGCGCAGTATAAAGCCCCATTCAGCCCATCCTCTGTGCGGGCTTCCATTCCAGATACCTATGAAGTACGGCAGCGCCCAAATTTCCCATCTCCTCCGGCTGGCCGCCTTGGCAGGCTGTCTGGCCGTCCCGGCCGTTCATGCCGACGACTACAGCGATGTCAACCTGCTGGTGCGCACCGGCAAGCTGGCCGAAGCCCAGGCCAAGGCCGACCAGTACCTCGCCGCCAAACCGCGCGACCCGCAGATGCGCTTCATCAAGGGTGTGATCCAGCGTGAAACCGGCAAGACCAATGACGCCATCGCCACCTTCACCAAGCTGACCGAGGACTACCCCGAGCTGCCCGAGCCCTACAACAACCTCGCCGTGCTCTATGCCAACCAGGGCCAGTACGACAAGGCGCGCGCCGCACTGGAAATGGCGATCCGCACCAACCCGAGCTACTCGACGGCGCACGAAAACCTGGGCGATGTCTACGCCAAGCTGGCCAGCCAGGCCTACAACAAGGCGCTGCAGCTCGACGGCAGCGCCACCTCTGCCCAGCCCAAGTTGGCCCTGATCCGCGAGTTGTTCGATCCCAATGCCAAGGGCCAGCGCCCGGGCGTGCAGCCGCCTGCTGCGGCGCCGGCGGCCCCCACCACCCCACCCACCCCCGCGGCGGCCCCGGCCGCCAAACCGGCCGTGGTGGCCACCGCACCGGCCAACGCCGCACCGGCGGCCCCGGCCGCCGCGCCCAAGCCGGTTATCGCCGGCAATGCGACCAAGGAAGTGGAAAGTGCCGTGCGCGCCTGGGCCAAGGCCTGGGCGGCCAAGGACATGAATGGCTACCTCGGCGCCTATGGCAAGGACTTCGATCCGCCGGGCAAGCAGTCGCGCAGCAGCTGGGAAAGCGAGCGCCGCCTGCGCATCACCAGCAAATCGACCATCAGTGTCCGACTCGAAAATCTGAGCGTGAGCGTCAATGGCACCAGGGCAGTGGCAAAATTCCGCCAGGACTACAAGGCGGACACATTGGCCGTCTCCAGCCGAAAAACGCTCGATCTGGTCAAATCGGGTGAGCGCTGGTTGATCGTCAAAGAGTCGACGGGAACCTGAAGCCATGATCCGGGTCCCATTCGGAATACCCGCAGGGCCCTCAACATTGCTTTTGAACTGACATGACCCAAGGATTTTTTGCATTTTTGCTCATTGCCGCCACGGGCCTGTTCACGGCACCGGCCAGCGCCGACAACGGCAAGAAAAACCAAAAAACCAATGCTGCCCCCGTTACCCGCAGCAACGCCACCAATGACGGCGTCGCCGAGGCGCGCCTGATCGAGGTCTACCGCCTGACCGGCAGCGGCAAAACCCGCGAAGCGCTGACACGCGCCGAGAGTCTGGTGCGCGACTACCCCAATTTCCAGCTGGCCCAGCTGGTCTATGGCGATCTGCTGACCGCACGTACGCGCGCGCTGCGCAAATTCGGCGATGTGCCCGACACCCTGGCCCACAGCGCCGGCGCCACCATGGCCGAGCTGCGCGATGAATCGCAGATGCGCCTCAAGGCCCTGCGCGAGCGCCCGCCGGCCGGCACCATTCCCTCGCAGTTCCTGGCGCTGTCGCCGCGCAACAAGCATGCGATTGCGGTGGATGCCTCGCGCTCGCGCCTGTACCTGTTCGAAAACAGCGAGCGCGGCCTGAATCTGGTGGCTGACTACTACATCTCGGTCGGCAAGTCCGGGATCGAGAAAGCGGTCGAGGGCGATGCGCGCACGCCGCTGGGCGTGTACTTCATCACCAGCAACCTCGACCCCAAGTCCCTGCGCGACTTCTACGGCTCGGGCGCCCTGCCGATCAATTACCCCAATGTGCTCGACAGCAAGCGCGGCAAGACCGGCCGCGGCATCTGGCTGCACGGTACGCCGCCCAACCAGTTCTCGCGCCCGCCGCTGGCCACCGACGGCTGCGTCGTGATGGCCAACCCCGATCTGGACCGCATCATCCGCACGGTCGAGGTCCGCACCACGCCGGTCGTGATCTCCCAGCGGATCGACTGGGTGGCCCCGCACAGCGCCCGCGCCCAGAGCAAACCCTTTGAGGAAGCCCTGGCCGCCTGGCGCAACGCCAAGTCCAGCGGCAACGTCGATCAATTGCTGAGCTTCTACACCGCCGACTTCAACAGCCACGGCAAGACCCTGCGCGAATGGGCACCGGCCCTGCGCAGCGAGGTCGACCGCGTGCGCGGCCGCGCCATCCAGCTGAAGGACCTGTCCTACCTGCGCTGGACCGATGCGGCCGACACCATGGTGGTGACCTTCGGCGAGGTGCCCGACGGCACGCGCACCGGGCCGACCAAGCGCCAGTACTGGATCCGTGAAGGCAGCCAGTGGAAGATTTTTTACGAAGGCAACCTCGGATGACCTCCCAGCCCTCCTCCCTCCTGCGGCGCGTCCTGCTAGCCGCTGCCGCCGCCCTGCTGCTGCACGGCACGGCCACCGCCCAGACTGCACCGCGCGTCAAACTGGCCACCAGTGCCGGCGACATCGTGCTGGAACTCTACCCTGACAAGGCGCCGAAGACGGTGGCCAACTTCCTGCAGTACGTGGCCAAGGGCCAGTACAGCGGCACCATCTTCCATCGCGTCATCCCTGGCTTCATGATCCAGGGCGGCGGCTTTGATGCCGGCATGAACCAGAAGCCAACCGACAGCGCCATCATGAACGAGGCCAACAACGGCCTGAAGAACGACAAGTACACCATCGCCATGGCGCGCACCAGCGACCCGCATTCGGCGTCGGCCCAGTTCTTCATCAACGTGGCCAACAACGGATTTCTCAACCACGCCGCCCCGACCCAGCAGGGCTGGGGCTACGCTGTCTTCGGCAAGGTCGTAGCCGGCATGGACGTGGTTGACAAGATCACTGCAGCCGCCACCGGCAACAAGGGCATGCACCAGAACGTGCCGCTCACCCCCATCCTCATCAACTCGGCGACCCTGCTGAAATAAGAAAGCTGCCCCATGAGCAACCCCCAAGTCGAACTCCACATCGCCGGCCTCGGCACCATCACGCTCGAACTCGATGCCGCCAAGGCGCCGAAATCGGTGGAAAACTTCCTGGCCTACGTCAACAAGGGCCACTATGACAACACCATCTTCCACCGCGTCATTCCCGGCTTCATGGTCCAGGGCGGCGGCTTCGAGCCCGGCATGGGCCAGAAGGCCAGCGATGCGCCGATCGAGAACGAGGCCAACAACGGCCTGAAGAACGACAAGTACACCATTGCCATGGCCCGTACCAACGACCCGCACTCAGCCTCGTCGCAGTTCTTCATCAACGTGGCCGACAACGGTTTTCTCAACCACACCGCCCCCTCGGCCCAGGGCTGGGGTTATGCCGTGTTCGGCAAGGTAGTTTCCGGCACCGACGTGGTCGACAAGATCGCTGCCGTCAAGACCGGCCAGAAGGGCTACCACGGCGATGTGCCGAAAGAGGACGTGGTGATCGAGAAGGCCGTGGCCCTGGCCTGATGGCCGGCCTGACTGCCACCCCATGACCCCGACCACCCCCCGGATCGCGGAGCTCACCGCTCCTGCGGCCTGGCGGGTGGTCGATTTCATTTCCGACCTGCACCTGCAAGCCAGCGAGCCCGCCACCGTACAGGCCTGGGAACACTACATGGCGCACACCCGCGCCGATGCGCTGTTCATCCTGGGCGACCTGTTCGAGGTCTGGGTCGGCGACGATGTGCTGACGGCGAACGATGCCGATGCGCCGTTCGAAGCGCATTGCGCGCACATCCTGCGCACCACCGCACAGCGCTGCGCCGTTTTCCTCATGCACGGCAACCGCGACTTCCTGCTCGACGCTGCATTCGCCCAGGCCGGCGGCCTGCAGCTGCTGGCCGACCCCACCGTCCTGGACTTCGGCGCACAGCGCTGGCTGCTCTCGCACGGGGACGCCCTGTGCCTGGACGACACCGACTACCTGCAATTCCGTACTCAGGTGCGCAGCCCCGAATGGCAGGCGACTTTTCTGGCCAAACCGTTGGCCGAACGGCGCGCCATCGCGCGTGGCCTGCGCGCCCAGAGCGAGGCGCGCAAGCAGAGCGGCGCCGTTTATGCCGACGTGGACGCTGCGGCCGCCCACGACTGGCTGCTGGCCGCCAACGCGCGCGAACTGATCCACGGCCACACCCACAAACCGGCCGACCATGCGCTGAGCCAGACGCTGCAGCGTCGCGTGCTGAGCGACTGGGACGCCGCCGCCACACCACCGCGTGCTGAAGTACTGCGCCTGCGGCTGGGCGGTGGCGCGGTGCAGATCCAGCGCCTGGCCGCCAGCCTGGCCGTGTTGGACAACTGAGCATGTGGAACTGGCTGCGGCGCTTGCGGCGCAGCGCCCGCGCACACGGCGACATGCCGGATGCGCTGTGGCAAGCCACCCTGACCGATTACCCGTTTCTGGCGGCCGGCACGCCGGCCGAGCAGCAGCGCCTGCGCGAACTCAGCACCCTCTTCCTGGCGGAAAAAGAGTTTCATGGTGCCCAGGGACTGGCCATCACCGATGCCATGGCGGTGGCGATTGCCGCCCAGGCCTGCCTGCCCGTGCTGCACTTCGGTCCCGGCCGCCAGCCGCTGGACTGGTACGACGATTTCGTCGGCATCGTGGTGCACCCGGACGAAGTGGTGGCGCAACGCGAAGTAATGGACGAGGACGGCGTGGTGCACCACTACGACGAAGTGCTGGCCGGCGAGGCCATGCAGGGCGGCCCGGTGATGCTGAGCTGGCAGGATGTAGCGGCGGCCTCCAGCGAAAGCGGCTACAACGTGGTGATCCACGAATTCGTGCACAAGCTCGACCTGCGCGACGGCCAGGCCGATGGCTGCCCACCTCTGCCCGCCGGCTTGCTCGGCATCAGCAGCGCACGCCGGGCGCGCGAACACTGGCGCGACACGCTGCAAACGAGCTTTGAGGACTTCCACGAACAGGTGATCAAGACCGAGCGCTTCGGCGCGCCGCCACCCTGGCTCGACCCTTATGGGGCCGAAGCGATCGACGAGTTCTTTGCCGTGGCCAGCGAGGCCTACTTCGTCAATCGCCCGCAGTTCGCTCGTGACTTCGCCGGGCTCATGCCCTTGTTCGACGCCTTTTACCGACCCGGCGCTTGACGCCGCCGGTCGCCCCGCTCAGCGACGCAGCAGCACCTTGAGCACGTTCTGCAGGCGCCGCGCCTGTTCAGGCTCATAGGCCGAACCCAGCACGCGGGCCGCATCCTGGCCCCAGGTCTGCACCGGTGTCGGGTCGTTGCGTCGGGTGAGCAACTGCAGTTGCAGGGCGCGACGGGCGTCCAGCGCAGCGGCCGGTGTCGGCACCTCAGCCGCCATCTCCAGCCGCAGCAAGGCGGTGGCCGCCTCGCCGGAGGCGGCTGCCGACAAGGCCTGGCTCCACAGTGTGCGCACCGCCGGCGTGACCCGGCTGCCGAGTTCCTGCACCGTCGGCAGCTGGGCCGCATCGCGCTGCTCCCAGGCTGTCAGCAGCTGTGTCAGCGACTCGCCATGGGCCTGGGCCGCCAGCTTCTTCAGCGCCAGCTGGGCATGCTCCAGCGCCTCGCGCTGGGCGCGGAAAGCGGCATCGCCCAGACGCGGCTGGTCGCGGTAGAGCTCGCGCGGCTCACGCCGGCCGCCGCGTTCCGCACCACGATCGAAGCCACGCTCATCGCGGCGGCCGCCCTCGCGCCGTTCACCGGGCCGGCCACGGCCGACCGGTGCGGCCGGTTCGGCCTTTTTCATGCCGGGACGGTCGTCGCCCCGCACCGCCACCACCGGCTTGCGCGGCTTGGGCGGCTCGGTGGCTGGCGCAGCGGCTTCGCCCGGCGCCTCTTCCGCTCCTTTTTCTGTAGCTGTCGGCGCAGATTCCACGGGGGCTTGTGCCTGTTTTTCCTCTGAAACCGGAGCGTTTTCGGAGGCCCGCAGCGCGCTCTCCAGCGCGTTCATGGCGACCCGGATGGTCTGCGCATCGCCGCCGGCGTTGGCCGCGTCCAGTGCCTTGGCCGCTTCCATCACCAGCCGGTCGCGCTCGCTCATGGCGCTGGTGGCCTTCTCGCGTTCGACGGTCTTGCGGTTGAAGGCCTCGTCAATCGGTTTGCGGAAGGCGTCCCACAGCTTTTGCTCCTGACGCCGCTCCAGCGGCACGGCATGGGCTTCCGCCTGCCAGCGCTGCTGCAAGGCCTTGACCGCATCGATGCGCAACACCGACGCTGCACCCAGCACAGCCGCTTCCTCAATCATGGCCTGACGGCGTTGCAGGCTGGCCTTTTGCACACTCTCCAGCGGAGCGCTGGCCGCTGCCATGGCCGCTTTCCACAGCGGCTGCAGCTCGGCAAAGGCCTTTTCGCTCAGGTGGCCGGCTTCGCGCCAGCGCTCGGCGAACTGATGCAGTACGCGGTTGAAACCCTTCCAGTCATCGCCGGCCGCGGTCGTGTTCGCAACCGTCCAGGCCTTCAATTCCTCCACCAGGGCCAGTCGCTTGGCCCGGTGCTCGGCCGCTTCGGCCCGCACCTTGTCCAGCCAGGCCTCGACCACCTTGTGCGCCTGGTTGCAGGCTTCGTCAAAGCGCTTCCACAGTGCGTGGTTGGGCACGCCGCCCTGGTCGGTCTGCTTCCACTGATCACGCAGGGCGCGCAGGGTTTCCTGCATCTTGCGCCCGCCCAGCGCCTGGCCTTCGGGGCGGTTCAGCAAGGCCTCGGCCTTGCCCACCAGCTCCTCGCGCAGCTGGTCGGCTCGCCAGCGCTGCCAGCCTTCGAGTTCACCGGCCGCGGCGAGCGCCGCATGGACCTGCTTGTCGAGCGCGTCGTCGATATGGCGGCCGTGCTCCTTGAGTGCCTGGCGCAGGTTGGCGGCCGCACCGGTGCTGGCCTTGCCGTGGCCCTCGGCCACTTCCTGCTCCAGTTTTGAGAGCGTCTCGCGCACAGCTGACGTGGCCTGGGCACGGATTTGAGGGTCGACCTTGGGCCTGGCCGGCTGCGGCGCCGCTTCCGCGGGCAGGCCGCGCGCCTGGCGCAGCTCGTCGGCCCACACCGGCACTTGCGGCAAGGCCACCGTCGCGTCAGCGGCAGCGGCCACGGCTTGCGCCAGCGCAGCGCTGAAGGCTTCCCACACCAGCGTCAGTTGCCCGCGCGAGGTCTCCAGTTGCGGCGGGAAACGTGCATCGACGCTGGGCCAGTTGGCATCGCCCGGCAAGGCCGCCGCCTGCTCCTGCCAGCTGGCGACGTCGGCGCGCAGGGCATCGGCCGCGGCCTGGGCATCTTTCCATGACTTGGTGGACAGCACCTCGATGCGCTGGGCCAGCAGCACGGCGGCCTCACGCTGCACCTGCACCCGATGCTGCAAATCTTCGATCACCTTGACCCGCTCGGCCAGCTGCACCTTGAGGCCGGCCAGCGGCTCGCGGCTCAGCGGCGCACCGGCCTTGGCGGCATCGCGCTGCCAGGCCAGGGCATCGGCGATGTTGAGCTTGCCGGCCTCGAGCAGCGCCTGCGCCTTGGCAGACCATTCGGCAGCCATCGCCTCCTGCCCCTTGGTCCGGCGAATGTCGTCCAGGCGCTCGCGCAGCAGCTTGGCCGCGCCCTTGTCCTTGACGCTGAGCTCCTTGTAGACCGCCTGAAGCTGCTCAGCCGCCGGCTCGCTGGCCAGCCACTCGCGCACGCGCGCCGCGCGCTCGCCCGAGGTGGCGGCAGTGAAAGCGCCACCGGTGAGCGCGTCGAGTTGTTGGAGATCGATGGGTTTGGCAGGCACAGAAGAGTTCACGGTGAGCTCGGCAACAAAGTGGTTGAATCAGTACAGCCTTGTATTGTCGCCCCGAACGGCGCCCCGCTTGACAGCCGGCGCAGGTTTTTGCGCCCGGCCCTCACTTCATGGTCAGGCTGAGCTCAGCGTGAGGGATCCATTTGCCGTCAGCGGCCTCCATCCTGGAGGCACCGAGGAACAGGCGATCCTGCGTCAATTCGCGGCTGCCCAGGTAGTCTTTCACCGCTACGCCGCGCGCCTGCGCCAGTTCACGCATGTGCTCCTGCGTCACCGGAATGCTGGCCAGCAGCAACGTTTCCATCTCGGCCGGTGGCAGGTCTTTGGCCAGGCCCAGCAAATTGCGTGGTTTGGGAATCCGGGCACGCCGGTACACCGCCTTGAGCAACTCCGGCCGCTCCGCTGCAGTGACCGGCGCGACCGTATCGGCCGGCTTGCCGGCCACCACGGCCGCGCGCCGCTTTTCGGCCAGCATCAGCGCGCTCAGCTGTTCCCGTTTGTAGCCCTCGCGTTCGGCCTCCAGGCTGGCGGTTCCGGCGACGGTCATGGTCAGCGACGTGCGCGCTTTCATCGCCTGCGCCACCTTGTCCAGGTTGGCACGTGCTTCAGTCCCGAGCACGGCCGAACCGGGCTCGAAATTCACCGTGCCGAGTTCCTCATCCGCCCCGCCCAGGGCCGAGGCCAGCAGCGCAAACGGCGCCGTGACGGCCTTGGCAATCAGGTTCATGATCACCCTGAAGATGACGGGCCCGAGGCGGAACTCCGGATCGTTGAGCGAGCCGCTGATCGGCAGGTTGATGTCGATCACACCGTTGCGGTCGGCCAGCAGCGCCACGGCCAGCCGCACCGGCAGGCTGTTGGGCGCCCCCTCGACCGGGTCGCCGAAAGCCAGCTGGTTGAGCACCAGCTTGTTGCTGGCTACCAGCTGCCCGTCCGGCTCCACCTTGTAGGCCACATCCATGGACAGCTTGCCGCGCTCGATGCCATGCCCGGCGTACTTCACGCTGTAGGGCGACAGCGGCGGCAGTTCCAGGTCGCGCATCTTGCCTGTGATGTCAAGTGCCAGCGGCTGGGCCAACGGGTTGAGCTTGCCCAGGATCTCGATCGTCGCCGTGCCCTCGGCGCGCCCGCGCAGTTCCAGGTCGGCCATGGCCGGGGCTGCACCGGCTTCGCCGCTGGCGGGCTGGGAAGAAAACGCGCTGAGCCGGCCGGTCAGCTCGGACAGGTTGGCGCTGTAATTCGGTTTGATGAAGCGGTCCGAGAACAGGACCTTGCCATTGACCAGGCTGACCGGTCCCATCTCGATCACCGGTGCCAGCGCGGCGGACTCCGCGCTGGACGGAGCACTGAGGGTGGCAGCAGCTGGAGCCGCAGCGGCACCCTCCGAGGCGGCCACCACCTCCGCCGGCTTCATGAGGTCCTGCAGATTGATGCGTCCGCTCTCGCTGATGATGAGTCGCGCATAAAAATCGCTCAACGCCGTTTCGGCCACCGCCACGCGGGTCGCACGCCCCGGCACGAGCGCCACCTTGAGACCGCGCAGGCTCAGTGCCTTCCAGCTCAGCAGTTCCTCGCCAACCGACAAGTCCTGCGTCGGCGACGTCTCTGGCGCGGTGTTGGCACGCAAGTCCTCCAGCAGCACGTCGCCAGCAAGCCGGAAAAGCGGTCCGCGGACCGTTTGCTGATACCGGAGACTGCCCTTGAAGCCGGCATCGGCCCGCAGCAAGCGGAAGTTACTCCGGTCCCCAAGATAGGGCGACAAAGCATGTGCCGGCAGATCAACCGCCTGCACCCGCCCCTGCACCGCCAGCGGTTGCAGCCCCATCTGGCCGACAAAGCTGAGCTGGCCCGGATCGCCGCGCCGGCTCCGCACCCGGGCCGACACCTTGAGCGGCCCAGGCTTGCGGCTGTCGGTGGCGAACTCCTTGAGTTGCAGCGACAGGGCCGACACCTCCAACTGCACCGGCCTGGCATAGGCGCGGTCTTCATAGCGAACCTGCCCACCCTCCACGGCCACCTCGTTCGCAGCCACACGCCAGGATGTACTGGACGGCGCTGACTTGGCCACAACCGTCGCACTGCGGCCAGCAGCTGCCGCGGGCGCCCCGCCCTTGGCTGCCTGGCCCGCGGGCTGGAGCCAGCGCTCGAACATCCAGCGGCCCTCGCGATCACGCTCCACCGCCACAGAGGGCTGGCTGACGGCCAGTCTGGCCAGCGTCACGCTGCGCGCGTCAGGTCGGATCTCGGCCCCCTGGACTTCGATCTTGACGACCGACAGCGGCCAGTTGCGGTCCTTTCGGCTCTGGGTTCCGAGGGTCAGCTTGCTGGCCTCCAGACGCGGGACCTCCAGCTGCCACTGCGCATTTTTCCAGTGCGCGACCAGCTGTGCGCTCAAATTGCCCCCCAGTGCCGGCTCAATGAACTGCGCCGCATAAGGCGTCGCCAGCGCCAACGACACACCCTGGAGTTCCGCCTGGACGGTGGCGGCCTGCTCGCTGGCCTCGCCCTTGAAGCTCAGCCGCCCGGCTGAAGAAGGTGCCCCACGGTTGTGGTTGCCGTCACGGCTGCTGGGTGTACCACCTGCCAGCACCAGCGAACCAGTGAACGTGGCTGGTTGGCGCAAAGGCAGTGCCAGTGCGGCCGCCTCGAGCGCCAACTCACTCACGTCAATTCGGGTCGCCGGCGTCACCGCTGCGTCTTTCCAGCGCAGCAGTCCGCCACGGACCGTGAATTTGGCAACGGCGAGTTGCCAGGCACTCGCGGGCGCCGTGGATGGGCTGGTCTTTGCGTTCTGATCGGACTGGGACGCCTCTTTTTGAGGGACCGCCAAATTCAGCAGATTGATCGTGCCGGCCTTGTCACGGCGCGCCTCCAGCCGCGGCCCGGTCAACTCCAGCGAAGCCAGTTTGACAACCTGTTCCAAGGGGCGGACATCGGCCATGTCGACCCGAAGAGCCTCCAGTTCCAGCAACCCCTGGCCTTTGGCATCGACCAACTGCAAGCCCTTGAACTCGGCCACCCCGCTGAGCCGTACCACCGGCCGCGGTGCTTGTTCGAAATGCAGCCGCACATCCGCCCCAGCCACCCCCGCCAACAGCTTGACCGGCAGGTTGGCCGGCAGATAGGGCAAATAGGGTCGCAGATCCAGATCGGCCAGACGGAGCGTGGCGTCGGTCTTGCGCGAAGGGTCAAATGGCGTGGTTTGCGCACCGGAATCAAAGTTGCCGCCATTGAGCCGGAAGGCAAGCCGAGGCTCCGTGATGACCCCGCGCCGAGAGTCCAGACTGCTCAGAAAAGGGATGCTGAGGCTCAATTCGCGCACTTCGTGCGTGCGGCCGATGCTCTGGTCCACGAAATCGATGGAACCCGACTGCAAGGCAAGGTTGTACAGGGCAAATTTGGGCAGGGCCGCTGGGGGCCGGGCCAGATCGGCCGGCGCCAGCAAGCGCCCCAGGATGTCATCCACGTCATAGTGGCCGCCCCCCAGATAGGTCAGCCGCAGGTTCAGGCCCTCGACCTGCAGCGCATCCACCACCGGCGCCAGCCGCAGCAGGGACTGCAGTTCCGCATCCAGATAGACACGCTTGATTTGCAACTGAGGCGCTGCACCGGGCGCGCCGGCCAGCGCCAGATCGTCAAGCGTCAGCTCCAGCGACCAGGGTCTGAAATGCACGGCACCCAGGCTGACCTGGCGTCCGAGCTGTTCGCTGGCCAGCTTTTCCAGCTGGTTCTTGACCAGGCCGGGCACGATGGCCCAGCCCAGCCCCCACACCACCACAACCCCGGCGGCGACCATGGTGGCCCGCCGCACCCACTTGTTGTTCTTCACTGATTCGAGCGTCATACAGCCGAGTTTTGATCGGGAGACAACAAAGGTCAATTCCTGGATCGAAAAAAGTATGACGGAGGGTAAAAAGAAGAAAGCCCGGACGGTTGGCCTGTAGCCGGACCGCCGGGCTTGACGGCTGGCTCAAGGCCCATGCCGTCTGGGTAACGCAAAGGGGAGAGTCGAGTCCCGCAGTGCGCAGGAGGCAAGGGATTGCCTCCATGAATCGTCGGGTTCTGTCAGTCCAGAACACCCAACTGGGTGTGGACCGCTTACTGCCGACAAGGCTTGCCTGATGTGACAGGCCACTTTAATCTAGCCCGCCAGCGCGCGATTTCAAATCGGAATTTCAATGAATTCAGCTTGTTTGATTGGCTTGTATGCGCTCTGCAAGCAACATTAAAATGAATAACAAATCAATTCATTATTATTGACTTGATATATTGAAGTCCTTAAAATTGGTCCAACCCTGCCTGAAGTCAGGGACAACCCGAACTCGCTGCCGACCCCCGGCTACATTAGATCGCTGCCCTCGTTGAAGACGACCCGCAGGATTCTGATGGCGTAACCAACCCAGACGTGATGCCCGCTGCCTGACACTGCCACCTTTTGTGCAGCGTCCAAGCGCAGGCCCACGCGAGAAGAGGAAGTGCTATGACAGCGTTCAAAAAATTTGGTCTGGGCCTGCGAACTTTCGCCTCCGATGTCGCCCAAGGCTTTTTTGAAATTACCCACAACGGCTTTGCCCTCCTCGGGCTGGCTGTGATGTTTGCCACGATCACCATGGCCGCCCGCCCGGAACTGCGCCAGGCGGGCGAACTCCAGCTCATGGGCTGGCTGCAAAACCGTCAGATCGCCATTACCGGTTTTGCCGTGGAGGTCGACGCGATTGACCGCGCCACTGCGGCTAACCCCAAGGACCTGCCCAAACAGCAGGCCGCCGTGGCCTACTGGCTGAGCAAGAAATACCGCGTGGCGCCTGAGCCCCTGAGCGCGCTGGTCGCTGAAGCCTACGAAATCGGCAAGCGTACCCAACTCGATCCGATTTTGCTGCTGGCCGTCATGGCGGTGGAATCCGGCTTCAACCCCTTTGCCCAAAGCCCGGTGGGCGCCCAGGGCCTGATGCAGGTCATGACCCGGGTGCACAGCGACAAATATGAGAGCTTCGGCGGCAAATTTGCCGCCTTCGACCCGGTAACCAACCTGCGCGTGGGTGCCAAGGTGCTGCAGGAATGCATCGAACGCGCCGGCTCGCTCGAAGGTGGCCTGCGTTTCTATGTCGGCGCCGCCAACCTGGAAGATGACAGCGGCTATGGCGCCAAGGTGCTGGCCGAGCACGCGCGCCTGCAACAGGTCGCCGCCGGCCGTACCGTGCCTTTGGTGACGCCGCAGGTCATTCCGGTCGTGACCCCGACCAAACCCGACACCCCCTCGGAAAAAGTCGCGCTGAGCTGACGGCTTGAGCGGGCAGCATCCGGCAGCGGACTGCGTCCGTCAGCTACACTTGAGGGGTACGCGACTGGCGATAGGCGCGCCACCCTCATCGGGTTGGTTGTGCTGACGTGGGACACCACAGGGAAGCGTGCCGCAGAACCCGCGCGGTTTCTGTGTTCAGCCGTTCGCCTGGGCAGCTCCCGCATGACGGGGGACCAGCGTTTTATCCGACTGCCATGTACAACCGAAACATCCTCGTCGAACAGACCGATCCCGAACTCTGGGCCGCCATCCAGGCCGAAAACGCCCGCCAGGAACACCACATCGAGCTGATCGCCAGCGAAAACTACGCTTCGCCCGCGGTCATGGCCGCCCAGGGCTCGCAGCTCACCAACAAATACGCCGAAGGCTACCCCGGCAAACGCTACTACGGCGGTTGCGAGCATGTGGACGTCGCCGAACAACTGGCCATCGACCGTGTGAAAGCCATCTTCGGCGCCGAAGCCGCCAACGTGCAGCCGCACTGCGGCGCCTCGGCCAACGAAGCCGTGTTCCTCGCCTTCCTCAAGCCGGGTGACACCATCATGGGCATGAGCCTGGCCGAAGGCGGCCACCTGACCCACGGCATGGCCCTGAACATGAGCGGCAAGTGGTTCAATGTCGTCTCCTATGGCCTCAATGCCAAGGAGGAAATCGACTACGACGCCATGGAGAAAAAGGCGCACGAGACCAAGCCGAAACTCATCATTGCCGGCGCCTCGGCCTACAGCCTGCACATCGACTTCGCCCGCTTTGCCAAGGTCGCCAAGGACGTAGGCGCCATTTTCATGGTCGACATGGCCCACTACGCCGGCCTGATCGCTGCCGGCGTCTACCCGAATCCGGTGCCGTTTGCCGATGTGGTGACCTCCACCACCCACAAGAGCCTGCGCGGCCCACGTGGCGGCATCATCCTGATGAAGTCTGAGCATGAGAAAGCCATCAACAGTGCCATCTTCCCAGGCCTGCAGGGCGGCCCGCTGATGCATGTGATCGCCGCCAAGGCCGTGGCCTTCAAGGAAGCCATGGATCCGAGCTTCAAGACCTACCAGCAACAGGTGGTGACCAACGCCCGCATCGTGGCCGAAACGCTGACCCAGCGCGGCCTGCGCATCGTCAGCGGCGGTACGCAAAGCCACGTCATGCTGGTCGATCTGCGCGCCAAGGGCATCACCGGCAAGGAAGCTGAGGCGGTGCTGGGCGCCGCCCACATGACCATCAACAAGAACGCCATCCCGAACGACCCGGAAAAACCGATGGTCACCAGCGGCGTGCGCATCGGCACCCCGGCCATGACCACCCGTGGTTTCAAGGATGAGGAAGCCCGCCTGACGGCCAACCTGATCGCCGACGTGCTGGACAACCCGCGCGATGAAACCAACATCGCTGCCGTGCGCGCCGAGGTCAATGCCCTGACCGCACGCTTCCCGGTGTACAAGTGACAACCACCCCCGAGACGCTTCGCGTCTCCCTCTCAAGGGGGCGCACCCTGTGGCCCGGCCAAGCTGGTTCCACGGGTGCTCGTGATCAAAATCGGGCGTTCACACACCAAGGCTCCCTGCCATGAAATGCCCCTTTTGCGGCCATTCCGAGACCCAGGTCGTCGAGACCCGGATCTCGGAAGACGGGGATTTCATCCGTCGACGCCGTCAATGCGGCGCCTGCGACAAGCGCTTTACCACCTACGAACGTCCGGACGTGAACTTCCCGTCCATCGTCAAGAAGGACGGCCGGCGTATCGAGTATGAGCGCGTCAAACTGCAAGCGTCCATGAACCTGGCGCTGCGCAAGCGTCCGGTCAGCACCGAACAGATCGACAGCGCGATCGAGCGCATTGAGGAGAAACTGCTCAACCTCGGTCTGCGCGAAGTCCCCTCCACCCGCATCGGTGAACTGGTGATGCGCGAACTCAAGAAGCTCGACAAGGTGGCTTATGTGCGTTTTGCCAGCGTCTACCGCAGCTTCGAAGACATCGACGAATTCAAGACGCTGGTCGATGAGGTGCGACGTTAGGCCCGGGGGGCGTTCTCCCCTGGTTTTCCGCCTGAACAAGACAGCCGGTTGATCCGGACTGATGCGCGGTCGGCTTGCCGATTGATGTCAGGCACGTGTTTTTTTAGACTCGGTGCATGGAGATCCATCTGCCATCCCGTGCCCTGACGACACGGCCCGCCTCTTGCCCGTCACGGCGAACAGAAGCGGGTTTTTCCATTCTGGAAGTCCTCATCGCAATCATCATCCTGAGCTTTGGCGTTCTGGGGGCCGTGGGCATGCAAGTCGCGGCCATGCAAGCCAACAAGGAGGCGCGCAACCAGGCAACGGCCACCACCTTTGCCCGCGAGCTCGCCGAAAGAATGCGTGGCAATCACACGGTCGCCATCAAGACGGCAGCCGCCGACAACCCCTATCTTTTCGATGTGACCCTGGCCAGCACGACGACCGTTGCCACCCCCGCGGTCAACTGCTTCTCCGCGGGCTGCCCCATCGTCAAGGATGCGGCCACCTGGGATGTGGCGGAATGGCAAGGTCGCGTGAAGGACGCCCTGCCGACCCCGCGAGTCAAGGTGTGCTACGACCAGGACCCGTTTGACAGCGCCGGCAGACCGCGCTGGAACTGCACCGACAACGGCGACATTGCGGTTCTCAAGATGAGCTGGACTCGCAGCAACACCGCCGGAACGCTTGAATTTGCCGGCAGCAGCGGCCTGCCGGTCATTGTGGTGCCGCTGACGGCAGGAAGCTCCCAATGAGATCGCGTCACGTCAGCCCTCTCCTTCGTCAGCAGCGCGGCCTCACCCTGGTCGAACTCCTGGTCGCGCTCAGCATGGGGCTGCTGGTTGTGCTGGTCGCCACCTCCTCCCTGCTGATCGGCCAGCAAGGTTTTCGCAGCGTGGACGCCACCACCGAATTGCGCGACCGTGAACGCTTCGCCGTGGAACTGATCACCCGCCTCATCCTCCAGGCGGGTTTTCAGGATTACGGCGCCAGCAGCATTTCCTTGCGTTCGACCGCTCAGTATCAGGGCAACGACCCCGAGCCCGACGTTTATGGCTGGAACAACGCGGTCTACAAGCTGCCGGACGACCTGCTCCTGAGCACCGGCACCAAGATCGCAGACGGCAATCGACCGGGCGCCTGCACGGTCAACGACACCTCCTGCAAGAATGGCAGCGACATTCTGGTGGTCCGCTTCCAGGGCGTGAATTCCGCGACCAATCCGGCCAATGCAGACAACACCATGATCAACTGCACGGGTCAAGGCGAAGCCGGACTGACCGGCGGCGACCTGAACGACCGGGCGCTGAGCATGTTTCACGTGACCCGAGGGAGCAATGGTGAACCGGCCTTGTCGTGCTCGTATTACAACTTCACGACCGGCAGCTGGGCCTCGCCCGCCCCGATGGTCGAAGGCGTCGAATCATTCCAGCTGCTGTTCGGCACGGATGGTGTAACCCCTTCGACCGCTCCCGGCGCCGCCGGGGACAGCGTGGCAGAGCGTTGGCTGCGCGCCGATCAGCTGACCGTGGCCGGCAACGCGGCGGCCACTCGCGAAAACTGGCGCAGGGTACGTGCCGTGCGGGTTGGCCTGCTAATTCGCGGCTCTGCGGGTTCTTCCTCGCAATCCGTCGCAGCCACCTATGCACCCCTGGGCGCCCTGTATGCCAGCGCCAATGACACCGGCAGCAGCCTGGCTGTTGCGGCTGACGGCCGACTCCGGGTGCAAACGGCATTCACCGTGCACCTGCGCAACGATCTTTCACTCCGATGAAATATCACCTGGCCACACCCATCCGCCCGTTGCCGTGCGCCGTGCACGGGCAGCGCGGCTTCTCGCTCATCACCACACTGATCCTGCTCATTGTGGTCACGGTACTGGGCATCGGAGCCAGCCAGATCGTGCTGATGTCCGAACGAGCCACCCGATTTGACCGGGATACGCAGATCGCCTTTCAAGCCGCCGAAGCTGCCTTGCTGGACGCCGAGTTCGACATCCGCGGCCCCAACGTGTCAGCCAACCAGCGTGTCTCGACTTTCACGTCCTCCAGCGGACTCGGGTTCATCGATGGCTGCGGCACCGGCACGGCACGCGGCTTGTGTATGCCCGCCGCGAGCGGGCAGAAGCCGGTCTGGTACACCGTCGATTTCACCGACGAGACCGCCAACGCCAGGACCGTCAAATTCGGCGATTTCACCGGCAGGACGTTCGCCACGGGCAGCACCGGCATACGCCCTGAGACGCCTCCGCGCTACATCATTGAAGCGGTCCCCGACTCCGCCGGCGGCAGCAGCGCCAGCACGCAAAAAACCCTGTTCCGCGTCACTGCCATGGGCTTTGGCCCGCGCAAGGAAACCCAGGTCGTCCTGCAAATGGTCTTTAGAAAAGAGTGAAGACGATGAACTTCAAGATCCTGTCTGCAGTCTCGAGCGCCCAACCCTTCAAAAAATGGCGCTGGCGACTGGGTATCGCGGCCGCCCTGTCGGCACTGACCGTCGGTGTGGTGATCAGCCAGGTCACGCTGCCGCCGGAAGTGGTCCTGCCTGCCGAGCCGCTGTACATGAACGGCGCCAAGACCAAGGGCAACCTGACGCTGGCACTGTCCGTGGAATTTCCGACCGTCGGCCAGACCTACCGCGACACCTTTGACAAGACCAAGGAGTATGTCGGTTATTTCGATCCGAAGAGCTGCTACCGGCACGTGCCTGGCGGTGGCGGCAAGGGCGCCTATTTCGACTGGGCCGGCGCAGCCAACGCCAGCGGCAGTTGCGGCGGCGGCGGTTTCAACGGCAACTTCCTGAACTGGGCCACCTCTTCGGCCATCGACATCATGCGTTACGGTCTCACCGGCGGCAACCGGACCACCGATGAAAGCACGGGTAGCGGCCTGACCATCGTCGAGCGCGCCTGGCTGCCCGACAATTTCTACCGCAGCAGCTCCTACTTTTCAGAAAAGGTGCTGCCCAATGCGCTGGTGGCGGAGATGATCGAAACCTCGGTCGCCAACAAGGTCGGCACGAACGACATGTACATCTACAACTGTCGCGACCGGGTTTACTTTGCAAAAGCGAAGGATACGACCGGCGGTTGCACCAATCCCTTTGGCGTGGCGAATGCTCAAAGCACGAATCTGGTCGGACCGACGACCAACCTCACCTACTACGAGGTGCGCAATATCGTCTGCGACCCCAACAGCGCGTCCAACCGGCTCATGACCTACGACCCGGACACCCGACAGTGGAAAGGTCTGTGCTTCCGCTACCCAAACGGCAAGTACAAGCCGGTCGGCCAGTTCCAGATGAATGCGGACAATCTGCGCGTGTCAGTGCTGAGCTACCTGCAGGACAACAGCCGCTCCCGCTACGGCGGTGTGCTGCGCGCCCCGCTCAAATACCTCGGCCCCAGAACCTACGACAGCAGCTTCAACCTGCAAACGGCGGCCAACGCCCGCACCGAATGGGATGCCAACACGGGGGTGTTCATCGACAATCCCCAGAGCGGCGACGCCACCTACGGCGCGCAGGGTTATCCCCGCAGTGGCGTCATCATGTACGTCAACAAGTTCGGCACACTCAACCCCGACGCCGTGGGCGTGTACAAGACGCTGGATCCGCTCGGTGAGCTCTATTACGAAGCCGTGCGCTACCTGCAGGGCAAGCAGCCGACGCCGGAGGCGATTTCCGGCCTGACAGGCGTCACCGCGACGGACAAGGCCATCCAGGAGAACTTCCCGGCCTACCGCAGCTGGAGCGACCCGTTTGCCGGTTTTACCGACACCACCGGTGGAACTGACCGGGGCTGCCTGCGCAACAGCATTCTGGCGATTGGCGATGTTTTCACGCACAGCGACCGTTCGCTGCCCGGCAACACCATCACCAGCTACGAAGACTTCGCCCGCAGTGCCGAAACCAACCCGGCCTTGAATGTGCCATTCTGGACCAGCGCCGTCGGCAGTTTTGAAAGCCGGACGACCGCCACCTCCGTCATCACCTATACCGACAGCCAGGGACGTACCCAGACGGCCGGCAACATCGCCGGCAACACGCTCTACCCCACCCTGGTCAATGCAGCGACCATGGATGCCGGTGCGTCCAATAGCGGTGGCTCTAACTACATGGCGGGCCTGGCCTACTGGGCCAATACCCAGAGCTTCCGGACCGACCTGCCCAAAGGGCGCATCAAGACCTACTCGATCGACGTCAACGAAAAACGTGACAGCGACAACGTCGATTTCCGCCGCACGCGGCAGCTGTATCTGGCCGCCAAATACGGCGGCTTCGACGACTATGCAGCGGGTAATACCGGCAATCCCTATGCTGGTGGAACCAACGCGCTGTGGCAAGGCACCGACGGGGATGCCCAGAACTACTTCCTGGTCAGCGATGCCAAAAAATTTCTGGACTCCATTTCCGAAGTGTTCGCCCGGGTGGTGGAAGAAACCGGCAGTATTGCCGGTGGCGCCATTTCCACCCAGCGCCTGACCGTCGGCCAGGCTGCCGCGGTGTTCCAGGCCCGCTTCAATCCGGTTGCCAACTTCTGGAGCGGCCGTCTGCTGAAATACCCGCTCTCGCTTGCGGCCGACGGTCTCTCCCTGATCATCGGCAACACAGCAACCTGGGAAGCCGGGCAGGTCCTGACCACCCGGACACTGGCGGATAACGGCCTCGACAGAAACATCGTGATCGGATCCCCCATCGGCGAGCAAGCCACCGTCCCGCCCACAGCCTTCGTCTGGGCGGATCTGGCGCAGACACACAAGGACGCGTTGAACACCCAGCCGTTCACCAGTCCGGCCGTTACGGACAGCCTGGGTTCGGACCGGCTCAACTACCTGCGCGGCGACCGGCGCAAGGAAATCAAGCCGTCCACCCCGCTGGGCCCGTTCCGTCCTCGCGACATCGTCATGGGGGACATCGTCAACAGCGGTCTGGTGTACATGGGCAAGCCGTCGGGCAGCATCCCCGGCACCGACTACAGCGCGTTCTACGACAGCAACAAGAATCGCAAGCCCGTCATCTTTGCCAATGCCAACGATGGCATGCTGCACGCCTTCTATGACACCACCGGCCAGGAGGCGTTCGCCTATATCCCGGGATTCGTGGCTGGCAAACTGAATCAGATTCCCGACCAGGACTACACCCACTTCAGCATCAACGACGCCACCCCCGTCGTTGCCGAAGCCTATGTGGGAACCCAATGGCGAAGCGTCCTCGTGTCAGGCGTTGGCGGCGGCGGCCAGGGCCTTTACGCCCTGGATGTCACCAACCCCGAGACCTTCACCAAGGACAACGTGCTCTGGGAGTTCACGGAACGCGACCATTCCGCCATGGGCAACGTGATCGGCACACCCCAGATACTGAAGTTCCGGACCACCGATGCGGGCAGCACCCCTTCGTACAAGTGGTATGCCGTGGTAGCCAGCGGCGTCAACAATTACAAGGCCGATGGTTACGCCTCCACCACCGGTAACCCGTCGCTGTTCATCATCGACCTGTCTAGGAAGCCGAGCAACCATCCAACCGAAACACCGTGGACGGAAGGCGTCAACTTCTGGCGTATCGAGATTCCCCAGACCAGCACGGCGATGGCCAAAGGCCTCGTCGGATTTACCAGCGTCAAGAATTTCCTCACCGGTGCGGTCGACACCCTCTACGCTGGCGACATGCAGGGCAATGTCTGGAAACTCGACTTCACGCTGCTGGGAACGAGCAGCCTGACCACCACGGCTTCGACCAACCTGACGAAATTCAACGCCAGGACAGGCACCAGCAACACCATCTTCATTGCCAAAGACAGTACTGGCGCCTTGCAGCCGATCACCGGGGAGCCCGTGGTCGTCAACGCCTTCTATGACAGCAAGCTGCTTTCCTTCGGAACAGGCAAGTACCTGGAAACATCGGACACCACCGTCCCGATCGGCACCGGCGCATCGTTCTACACCCTGTTTGACAACGGACAGGCCATCAGCGGGCGCAGTCAATTGCGGCAAGGCAGCGTCTCGGCCAGCGGCGTTGTCACGGTTTCCAGTTTCGCCTACGGCATGCCTCCTGCTTCAGGCACGTCCTCACTGCGCATGGGCTGGTTCCTCGATTTCGACAAGACCATCGGTGAGCGCCAGATCAGTGAGATCACGTCCGAGTTCGGTCAGCTCTTCTTCGGCACCCTCTTCCCCACCCAGGGTTCCTGCGGCGAGGGAGGCGGAAGGTTCTATGCCCTCAATGCACTGACCGGCAACGGCACCTCCGAGCTTTCGCAGGTGGGCATTCTGGCCGCCCCGCTGGTTCTGGAGATCGGCAACACCACGCTCACCCCCAGCGACAGCACCGGGCAACGCTCCGCCACACGTCGCGTTGCTATCATCACGCAGGGGTCCAAAGGCTTGAGAGTTGCCGCCACAGGCGGAGGGGGCCTGACCTTCAGCGAACAGGTCGGACGACTGAGCTGGCGCCAGATCAGCAACTACCGCGAAAACAAGAACCAGTAGCCTGGGCCCAGACCATGAACTGCCTGCCATCCATCCTGCGACGCCGCCATGCCGGCTTCACCCTGATCGAACTCATGGTCACGGTGGCGATCATCGGCATCCTGGCGGCCATTGCCTACCCGGCCTATACCGACTCGGTCCGCAAAGGAAAGCGTGCCGAAGCAAGGGCCGCGCTGATGAACCTGCTCCAGCAGCAGGAACGCTACCTGACCCAGATGAACACCTACGAGACCTTCACCGCAGGTACCCCGGGCACCTTGCCGTTCAAGGCGGTTTCTGCACCGGACGGCTCCCAGGCCCAGAGCAGTCATTTGCTCGGTGCCAGACTGTGCCAGGCCGTGGGCGGCGTGACCCCCACAAAACGGGACTGCATCGAAGTCTTTGCCGAACCCCAGGCAGGCGTTTTCTCCGACCCCCAGATCACCTCCATGGCGATCGACTCCCAGGGCCGGCGAACCTGCACCGGCACCCAGACCGAGCGCTGCTGGAAATAGGCCACCATGCAGCATCTCCCCCGGACACCACAGGGCCAGCACCGGACGGGCGCTTCACGGCCGTTCGGTTTTTCCCTGATCGAGTTGATGGTGACCATTGCCATCGCCGTTGTCCTGATGGTCGTTGCGGTCCCGAGTTTTGTGGAATTCCAGCGCAACGCCCATCTGTCGGATGCGGTCAGCAACTTTCTCGCAGCGGCCAATGCCGCCAAGGCCAATGCCATGAAACGCGGGCTCAATACCTACGTCGTCCCCAACACCGCGGGCACCGGCTGGAGTTCCGGCTGGATGGTGTACACCGATACCAACTGGAACCAGTCCTTTGACGCCGGAACAGACGACGTGGTGATTCGTCACGAAGCGCTGAGTTCGGACATTACCGTCACCACACCGACCGCCAGTTCCCTGGCCGACGGTTATCTGCTGTTCAATGGCAGCGGCTACCCCCGCCTGACCAACGGGGGATTCGGCGGTGGCACCCTCGTCATGCAAAACGTGTCCCGGTCCAGCAAGATCATCATCGATCCCGCCGGACGGATTCGCTCCTGCAAAGTGGGAACCACCGGCTGCTAAGCTTGCCTTCTTTGCTTCGCCTTGCCCGACGTGATCTCCAGCCTGCCTCACCCCATGCGCGATGCGCTTGACGCCGCCCGTGCGGCGCTCACGCTCGCCCCGCCCAACCCCCGGGTCGGCTGCGTCATCCTCTCCGCCGATGGCCAATCGCTCGGCCAAGGCCATACCCAGCGCACCGGCGGCCCGCACGCCGAGATCATGGCCCTGCGCGATGCGCAAGCCCGCGGCCACAACGTGGCCGGTGCCACCGCCTATGTCACGCTGGAGCCCTGCTCCCACCACGGCCGCACCGGCCCGTGCTGCGACGCGCTGATCGACGCCGGCATCAAAAAAATCGTGGCCTCGCTCACCGACCCCAACCCCAAGGTCGGCGGCCAGGGTTTCGAGCGACTGCGTGCCGCCGGCATCGAGGTCGAAATCGGCCCGGGCGCCGCCGAATCGCGCGAGCTCAACATCGGTTTCTTCAGCCGCATGGTGCGCGGCACCCCCTGGGTGCGCATGAAGATGGCCGCCTCGCTGGACGGCCAGACGGCGCTGGCCAACGGCAGCAGCCAGTGGATCACCTCCGCGCCGGCCCGCGCCGACGGCCACGCCTGGCGCGCCCGCGCCTGCGCCGTGCTGACCGGCATCGGCACCGTGCTGGAAGACAACCCGCGGCTGGACGTGCGGGAGATCGACACGCCACGCCAGCCGCAACTGGTGGTGGTGGACAGCCGGCTGGAAACGCCGCTCGACGCTCATCTTTTCATAGCAGGCCGCCCCCTCATCCTCTACGCTGCCGTGCCCAACGACGCCAAAAAAACGGCACTGGAGGCACGCGGCGCCACCGTCGTCTACTGCCCCGGCCAGCAGCCCGGCACCGAAGGCAAGGTGGACCTCGCCGCCATGCTGCGCGACCTGGCCAGCCGCGAGATCAACGAGGTCCATGTCGAAGCCGGCCACAAGCTCAACGGCTCCCTGGTGCGCGAGGGGCTGGTGGACGAATTCCTGCTCTACCTGGCCCCAAAGCTGCTGGGCGCCGGACGCGGCATGGTCAACATCGGCCCGCTGGCCGAGCTGTCGCAGGCGGTCGAACTGGAATTCCGCGAAACCGCCATGATCGGCCCGGATTTGCGCATCCTGGCCCGGATTCCGGGGCGAGACCGCTTCTAGGGCCTGTTAACACTAATTTCGCAAGTGCGAACGCGATGAAAAGCGCGCCAATCTAGGCGCGCGACGACGCCTTGGCTGGCCGCCTGGGCCAGGAGTGCAACAACGAGTGGCGCGCTTTTCATCGCGTTCCCTTCGGGTTGCGGCCAAAAAGGCCATGCGCGGCGTTGCCGGGGGAAGACCCCGGCTGCGTTTCGCGTCTTGCGCATGACCTTTTTGATCCGCAACGCATCTTGTGAAATTAGTGTTAACAGGCCCTAATTCACGGTTTTGGCGGGCCACCCCGGCCGGCGGCGCCATTCCCTGCGAAAATACAGGGATGTTCACCGGAATCATCACCGCTGTGGGGCGCATCGCCGCCGTCCACGATCTCGGCAGCTCTTTGACGCACGGCAAGCGCCTGACCATCGAGTGCCCGGCCGACTACCTGGCCGATGTGGGCCTGGGCGACAGCATCGCCCTCAACGGCGCCTGCATGACCGTCACCACCTTCGATCCGGCCGCCAACCGCTTCACCGTGGACATCTCGGCCGAATCGCTGGCCAGGACCACCGGCCTGGACCGCACCGGCCCCATCAACCTGGAAAAAGCCCTGCGCGCCAACGACCGCCTGGGCGGCCATCTGGTGTCGGGGCATGTGGACGGCATCGGCCGTGTCACCCACTTTGCCCAGGTTGGCGAAAGCTGGGAGCTGCGCATCCTGGCCCCGCTGGCGCTGGCCAAGTACCTGGCCTACAAGGGTTCGGTCACCGTCAACGGCGCCAGCCTGACCGTCAACCGCATCCAGGACCAGGCCGAAGGCTGTGAGCTCAGCATCAACCTGATCCCGCACACGGTGCAGAACACCGCGCTGGGCTCGCTGCAGGCGGGCTCCGGCGTCAACCTCGAAATCGACCTGATCGCGCGTTATGTCGAGCGCATGCTCGGCACCGCGCCCACTGCCCAGAAAGTACCCGCATGACTGCCCCCACCCCTGTTGCCATCTCTCCGGTCGAAGACATCGTGGCCGAGATGCGCGCCGGCCGCATGGTGATCCTGGTCGATGAAGAAGACCGCGAGAACGAAGGCGACCTGGTGCTCGCCGCCGACCACGTCACCCCCGAGGCCATCAACTTCATGGCCCGTTTTGGCCGCGGCCTGATCTGCCTCACGCTCACGCGCGAGCGCTGTGAATACCTGCGCCTGCCGCCCATGGCCGCACGCAACGGCACCGTCTACAGCACGGCCTTCACGGTGTCGATTGAAGCCGCCGAAGGCGTGACCACCGGCATCTCGGCCGCCGACCGTGCGCGCACCGTGCAAGCGGCGGTGGCGTCGAATGCCCAACCGCAGGACCTGGTGCAGCCCGGCCACGTCTTCCCGCTGCAGGCGGTGGACGGCGGCGTGCTCATGCGCGCCGGCCATACCGAAGCCGGCTGCGACCTCTCGGCCATGGCCGGCTGCTCGCCGTCGGCCGTGATCTGCGAGATCATGAAAGACGACGGCACCATGGCCCGCCTGCCCGACCTGCAACTGTTCGCCGCCGCGCACGGCCTGAAGATCGGCACCATCGCCGACCTCATCAAGTACCGCAGCCACAACGAATCGCTGATCGAGAAGGTCGGCACCCGCACCCTCAACACCGCTTTCGGCGAGTTCACCGCCCACGCCTTCCGCGACAAGCCCAGCCAGGGCGTGCACCTGGCGCTGGTCAAGGGCCAGTGGGGCCCGGCCGACACCGTGCTGGCGCGTGTGCACGAGCCGCTGTCGGTGCTGGACGCGCTCGAAGTGGGCCGGACCATGCACTCCTGGAGCCTGGATGCCTGCCTGTCGCGCCTCAACACCGAAGGCCGCGGCGTGGTGGTGCTGCTCAACTGCGGCGAAAGCGCCGAGCAATTGCTGGCCCAGTTCGAAGGCACGGCACGCGCCAGCCACGGGCCGGAGCGCGGCCGCATGGACCTGCGCACCTATGGCGTGGGCGCACAGATCCTGCGCGACTGCGGCGTCCACAAGATGAACCTGATGGGCAACCCGCGCCGCCTGCCCAGCATGATGGGTTACGGCCTCGAAGTTGTCGGCTACGTCACCCCCTAAAAACACAAAGGAAATCCATATGTTCGGCGCAGACAAGGGAAGCCTGGCTTCCGACGACCAGCGGCTCGATGGCAAGAAGCTCTACATCGGCATCGTGCAGGCGCGTTTCAACGAGTCCATCACCAATGCCCTGGCGCAGGCCTGCAAGGCTGAACTCGCCGCCCTGGGCGTTCAGGACAAGCACGTCGACCATGTGCTGGTGCCCGGTGCGCTCGAAGTGCCGGTGGCGCTGCAAGCCATGGCCGAGAAGAGCCAGTACGACGCGCTGATTGCACTGGGCTGCATCATCCGCGGCGAGACCTACCACTTCGAACTGGTGGCCAACGAGTCGGGCGCCGGCGTCAGCCGCATTGCCCTGGACTACCAGCTGCCCGTGGCCAACGCCATCCTCACCACCGAAAACATGGAACAGGCGATTGCCCGCCAGACCGACAAGGGGCGCGATGCCGCCCGTGTCGCCGTCGAAATGGCCAACCTGCTGAACGAGATCCAATGAGCGACAAGCAACCTGCCCCGAAATCCACGACACGCCCGCCGCGCCAGTCGCGCACCGGCCTGACCAGCACCGGCGCGCGCAAGGCCGCCAGCAAATCCGGCCGCAGCCGCGCCCGCGAATTCGCCTTACAGGCGCTCTACCAGCACCTGGTCGGCAAGAACGAAGCCAGCGCCATTGACGTTTTCACGCGCGACCTGGCCGGCTTCAACAAGGCCGATGCCGCCCATTACGACGCGCTGCTGCACGGCTGCGTGGCCGCTGCCGAGGAACTGGACCGCCTGATCACGCCGCTGCTGGACCGCAAAATCGCCGAAATCTCGCCGGTCGAACACGCCGTGATGTGGATCGGCACCTACGAGTTCCAGCACTGCCTGGACGTGCCGTGGCGCGTGGTGCTCAACGAGTGCATCGAGCTGGCCAAGGAATTCGGCGGCACCGACGGTCACAAGTACGTCAACGGCGTGCTCAATGGCCTGGCGCCGCAGCTGCGTGCTGCCGAGGTGGCCGCCGACCGCACCGCCGCGCCTCGCGCCTGAGCCGCTGCGCATGCGTATTGCCCACCGCGCCGAGCGCATCGAACCCTTTTACGTGATGGAGGTGGCCAAGGCCGCCGCCGCCCTGGCCCGCGAGGTGGCGCACAGCGATGCGCCAATGATCTTCCTCAACATCGGCGAGCCCGACTTCACCGCCCCGCCGCTGGTGCAGCAGGCCGCCGAACGCGCGGTGCGCGACGGCCGCACCCAGTACACCGATGCCACCGGCCTGCCGGCGCTGCGCGAGCGCATCAGCGCCTGGTATGGCCAGCGCTTCGGCCTCCACGTGCCCGCTGGCCGCATCGTCGTGACCGCCGGCGCCTCGGCCGCGCTGCAGCTGGCCTGCCTGGCCCTGATCGAGGCCGGCGACGAGGTCCTGATGCCGGACCCGAGCTACCCCTGCAACCGGCACTTCGTCAGCGCTGCCGAAGGCACGGCGGTGCTGCTGCCCACCACGGCGGCCGAGCGTTTCCAGCTCAGCGCCGACAAGGTGCAGGCGGCCTGGGGCGACAAAACCCGTGGCGTGCTGCTCGCCTCCCCGTCCAATCCCACCGGCACCTCGATCAACCCGGCCGAGTTGCGCCGCATCCATGAAGTGGTGAGTGCGCGCGGCGGCATCACGCTGATCGACGAGATCTACCTGCCGCTGAGTTATGACGAACGTTACGGCCAGACCGCATTGGCCCTGAGCGACGACATCATCAGCATCAACAGCTTCTCCAAGTACTTCAACATGACCGGCTGGCGCCTGGGCTGGCTGGTGGTCCCCGAAGCCCTGGTGCCAGTGGTGGAACGGCTGGCGCAGAACCTGTTCATCTGTCCGAGCACGGTGGCGCAACACGCCGCACTGGCCTGCTTCGAAGCCGAGAGCCTGGCCGAGTACGAACGCCGCCGCGCCGAGTTCAAGGCACGGCGCGACTTCTTCATTCCGGCCCTCAACGCCATGGGGCTGAACGTACCGGTGATGCCGGACGGCGCCTTCTACGCCTGGGCCGACTGCACCGCCGCCTGCGCCAAGCTGGGCGTCAAGGACAGCTGGGACCTCTCGTTTGCCCTGATGCAGCAGGCCCATGTGGCGGTGACGCCCGGGCGTGATTTCGGCCATGCCGACACCGGGCGTTTCATCCGCTTCTCCACCGCCAATTCGCTGCCGCAACTGCAGCAGGCGGTGGCACGGCTGCGCGCCTTGCTGGGTTGAGGCACGCATGGTCTTCGAACTCCCGATCCGCGTCTACTGGGAAGACACCGATGCCGGCGGCATCGTGTTCTACGCCAACTACCTGAAGTTCTTCGAACGCGCCCGCACCGAATGGCTGCGTTCGCTCGGCATCCAACAACAAGCCCTGCGCGACAGCAGCGGCGGCATGTTCGTGGTGAGCGAAACGCAGCTCAAGTACCACCGCCCGGCCCGGCTCGACGATGAACTGTTGGTTACAGCCCGCCTGCTGGAAAGCGGCCGCGCATCGTTGACAATCGAGCAGCAGGCCTTTTGCCAAACGGCCGCCGGCCCTGAACTGCTCTGTGCGGGCACCATCCGCATCGGCTGGGTGGAGGCGGCCACCATGAAACCTGCAAGAATTCCGCAATCTGTACTGGATGTCCTGAAATGAACCAAGAACTGTCCATCATCCAACTGGTGCTGCACGCAAGCTGGGTCGTGCAGCTGGTGATGCTGATCCTCCTCACCATGTCGGTCGCCAGCTGGGCCGCCATCTTCCGCAAGCTGTTCTCGATCAAGCGCGTCAAGTCGCTCAACGACATCTTCGAGCGCGACTTCTGGTCCGGCACCAGCCTGAACGACCTGTTTGCTGCCGCCGCGCAGAACGCACGCGCTGCCGGCCCGATGGAACGCATCTTCGCCAGCGGCATGCGCGAGTACCAGAAACTGCGCGAGCGGCGCATCAGCGATGCCGGCACGCTGCTCGACGGCGCCCGCCGTGCCATGCGCGCCAGCTTCCAGCGCGAGATGGATGCGGTGGAATCCAGCCTGTCCTTCCTGGCCTCGGTCGGCTCGGTCTCGCCCTACATCGGCCTGTTCGGCACGGTCTGGGGCATCATGCACGCCTTCACCGGCCTGGCCTCCATGCAGCAGGTGACGCTGGCCACCGTGGCGCCCGGCATTGCCGAGGCACTGGTGGCCACCGCCATCGGCCTGTTCGCCGCCATCCCGGCCGTGATCGCCTACAACCGCTTCGCGCGCGAGATCGACCGCGTGTCCATCCAGCTGGAGACCTTCATCGAGGAGTTCTCCAACATCCTGCAGCGCAACATCGGCTCCGGCGCGATGGCTTCGCCGGCCGGCCGCTAAAGGAGCACGGCCATGCCCTCCGTCGCCAGCCGCGGCCGCGGCCGCCGCACCATCAATGAAATCAACATGGTGCCCTTCATCGACGTGATGCTGGTGCTGCTGATCATCTTCATGGTGACGGCACCGCTGATCACGCCCAGCGTGATCGACCTGCCCAGCGTCGGCAAGGCCGCCAAGCAGCCGGACCAGATCATCCAGATCGTGGTCAACAAGAACGACACGCTGGAACTCAAGGTGGACGACAAGACCAGCTCCCTCCACCTGAAGGAACTGGCCGCCGCCGTGAAGCAGGCCCAGGGACCGCGCGACAGCGCCGCCGCAGCCAGCTCGGCTGTGGTCATCAGTGCCGACAAGAACGTCAAGTACGAAACCGTGGTCAAGGTCATGGACACGCTGCAGCGCGCCGGCATCCAGCGCGTTGGCCTGTCGGTCCAGCTGGCCAACTGAGAACGCCACCCGCGCATGCACGCCGCCGCCGACCGTTTCGAGTTCGCGCCACCGCCCCCGCCGGGGCTGATGCGCGCCTTCGCGCTCGCGGTCGTGGCCCATGTGCTGCTGCTGGCCGCCCTGACCTGGGGCGTGAGCTGGAAGCGCGATGCACAGACGCCGGCGGTCGAGGCCGAGCTCTGGTCTGCCGTGCCGCAGCAAGCGGCACCGAAACTGGTGGAAGTCCCCCCCGAGCCTGAAACCAAGCCGGCACCGCCGCCGCCCCCGCCCAAGGCCGAACCGGTGGTGTCGCAAGCCGACATCGCCCTGGCGCGCGAGAAAGAGCGCAAGGCCAAGGAGAAGCTCGAACAGGAAAAGCGCGAAAGAGAACGCGAGAAGGAAAAACTCGCCCAGCTCAAGCGTGAGCAGGAGAAACGCGAGCTGGAGAAAAAACTGGCCGAAGACAAGAAGAAAAAAGAACTCGAAGCACAGAAGAAAGACAAGCTCAAGGACCAGGAAGAAGCCAAGCTGCGCGAGAAACTGCGCCAGGAAAACCTCAAGCGCATGGCCGGCCTGGCCGGCGCCACCGGCGGCCCGTCTTCCACCGGCACGGCCCTCAAGTCCTCCGGCCCCTCGGCCAGCTACGCCGGCCGCATCATCGGCCGCATCAGACCCAACATCGTCTACACCGACGACATCGTCGGCAACCCGGTGGCGGAAGTGGAAGTGCGCACCGCCCCCGACGGCACCATCGTCGGCCGCAAGGTCCTCAAGTCCAGCGGCGTCAAGGCCTGGGACGAAGCGGTGCTCAAGGCCATCGACAAGACCGAGGTGCTGCCGCGGGATACGGATGGGCGGGTGCCTTCCTCGCTGGTGATTACGTTCCGGCCGCGGGACTAAGCTGCCGGGTCTTGCTCCGGCGGCGCGGTTTGTTTTGTCGGGATGTGCGCCCGACAGCGCACTCACTTTTCTTGCTTCGCCAAGAAAAGTAAGCAAAAGAAGGCGAGCCGGATTCGTCGGCCCTGCGGGCACGCTGCGTTGCTCGGGCCAAGCGGGGTGCGCGTAAACTCGCTGCGCTCAAACATACGCGCCCCTTGATCCGCTTGCCCCTGCGCTACTCGCCTCCTCATTACGGCAAGGAAAACCAATACCGAAGACCACAAGGACGCGCCATGGCGCGTCCTTGCTGTGCAATCTAGTTGGAAACAGCCGATGGCGGATTGCTCAGTGCTCTTCGCACAACCTCGGCAATGGTCTCTTTGGTAATGCCTCGTTTGACACAGTACGCAGAGGAGAGCCAAACGGATAGCTCTTTCGCGCCTTTGCTCGCGTTGCACGAAATACAACACCGTGCAATGTTTTCACGGTTGATGATTCGCTCGTCATTCACGATGTGCTCCCAGGACGGCTGGCACCCCCTCCTCATTCCGAATGTCTTGGAAAAATCAACTCCGCAATACACACAGTTCAGGTCGCGCGCCAGAATCTCGCGCTCAAGCCAATCTGGGATATTCCATCGATTCACATGACTCTCCGAATATTTTGTTTTCCAGAATCAATGTAACGCAGACAAAAAAACCACAAGGACGCGCCACGGCGCGTCCTTGTGGTTTTCGGTCTCCGGTTTCCCCCGCCGTTATGAGGAGGCGAGTAGCGCAGGGGCAAGCGGATCAAGAGCCGTGCATGTCTGAGCGCAGCGAGTTTGCGCGGCTCCCGCTTGCACCGAGCAACGCAGCGTGCCCGTAGCGCAGCGGAGGGTCGACGAATCCGGCTCGCCTTTCTTTCGGTTACCTTTCTTTGGCGAAGCAAAGAAAGGTGACTCGCCCGCCGGGGCGAGACCCGGCTCGCCAGCCCAACCAAGGCCATCAAACAACGCCAACCGCTATAAATTCAATAGCTAACCGCCCAAGTATTAAAAGGGGCGGAATCAAATTCAAGTGCAACACTAGCGAGAGTTTATTGGATGGTCTCAGGCGAATGCTCGAGCCTGCTGAGCCACTGTCCATAGACCTCCAGAGGCGTCAGCCAACCCAGTGTTTTGCGAG
>Ga0208633_100027_pt1 | contig 89411 bp, 84 predicted proteins | sample LakWasMet63_LOW9_2_FD_183895 | JGI IMG/M metagenome (GOLD analysis project Ga0208633, IMG submission 183895) | Freshwater sediment methanotrophic microbial communities from Lake Washington under simulated oxygen tension - Sediment Metagenome... | ecosystem: Environmental > Aquatic > Freshwater >...
CAAAACACTGGGTTGGCTGACGCCTCTGGAGGTCTATGGACAGTGGCTCAGCAGGCTCGAGCATTCGCCTGAGACCATCCAATAAACTCTCGCTAGTGTTGCACTTGAATTTGATTCCGCCCTGGCCGAATCTCCGCCACTTGCTATTGATTCAGTAGCAAACAAAACCATCTCCCTGACCACCGGGGTGTTGCTCGCCATCAGCCCTGCACGTCACGCGGGCTTGGGCTACATTGGCACCATCCCCATCATTACCCATGACCATGACCTCCCTCGCCGACTTCCCCATCATCCGCAAATGGCCCGCCCAGCATCCTGACTGGCTGCAGCTCTACTCGCTGCCCACGCCCAACGGCGTCAAGGTTTCGATCATGCTGGAAGAGACCTGCCTGCCCTACGAGCCGCACCTGGTGAGCTTCGAGACCAACGACCAGCTCTCGCCGGAGTTCCTCAGCCTCAACCCCAACAACAAGATCCCGGCCATCATCGACCCCAACGGCCCGGGCGGCCAGCCGCTGGCACTGTTCGAGTCCGGCGCCATCCTGATCTACCTGGCGGAGAAGACGGGCAAGTTCCTGCCATCCGACCCGGCCGCCCGTTACGAGACCCTGCAGTGGCTGATGTTCCAGATGGGCGGCATCGGCCCCATGTTCGGCCAGCTCGGCTTTTTCCACAAGTTCGCCGGCAAGGACTACGAGGACAAGCGCCCGCGCGACCGCTACGTGGCCGAGACCAAGCGCCTGCTGAAAGTGCTCAACCAGCGGCTCGAAGGCCGCGACTGGATCATGGGCAAGGAGTACACCATTGCCGACATCGCCACCTTCGGCTGGGTGCGCAACCTAGTCGGCTTTTACGAAGCCGGTGATCTGGTCGGTTTCCAGGACTTCCCCAACGTCGCGCGCGTGCTGGCGGCGTTTGTGGCGCGGCCGGCGGTGACCAAGGGCCTGAACATTCCGAAGCGCGCTTGACTGGGGGCACAAGCCGGATCAGCCGCGCGGCCTCAGACACCCGCGATCACGGCTTCTATTTCGGCAAAAGTCCTGGCCACTTCGTGGGTGTGGATCTGCACCCCCAGTTGGCGCGCGATCTGGGACGCGGAAAATATGCCCAGAAGGTATTGCTTTGCGTCCTGCCCCCGGCCCACGACGATGGCATGGGCCCTGCCGTCCGCCTTCAACGTAGCGACGATGTCGCCAACGCAAGCACGTCGCACATCGTCAATGGCCATGGCTTCCACCATGTCAACCGGCACCATCACGTCGGCAACACGCAGTTCACCACGTCTGGATTGGCGCCTTTGGGCGACCAGGACGGGCTTCTCGCCCAGAATGTCAGTGGAGGTGACCAGGCCGGCAATCTGCTTGTTCTCGCCGACGACAATCAGCAACCGGACCCCGCGCACCAACATGGAGTGATTTGCATCCTCCAACGTCGCCTCGGCGTTGATGGTGGCTGAGGGCACCTGCGACAGATCCGTCATGACCAGCGTCGCGTCCGAATCGGCCGTGACCGCCGGCGGGTTGAACGCTTCGAAGAGGTAACACCCTGTGGCGGCAATCGCCATCTTGGTCAAGGGACGGTATTCAAGACTTTCGTTCATGGTGTCACCCTCTAAAATTGAAGCACTGCAAGCTGTGGAAACCCACGAATTTCCACATGCAAATTCGGTGCCACAAGCTCGCCATCAGGTCACGACGGCCAGACCTGCTCAGGCTAATGCTCAGGGCGGGGTGACGTCGTCCGTAAAAATACGGATGGATGCAGGCGACGGCCATCCGCAGTACGCAGCGGCGGTCGGGGCTGCAGCGCTGCCCCTTGCCGCCCCTCAAGGTCAAGGCTCTGCCTCCGGGTGTATAAACAGGGCCCCCGGTCCTGCGCCACGTCGCTGAGCTTGCGCGCATAACCGAGCCGACAAAACAAACCAGGCGCCATCAGGCGCCGCAACCGCAAGAAAGATCCGACATGGGCGCGCAGTGGAAAGCAAAAGGCAAGGCACAGGCTGCCGATGCCAGAGGCAAACTGTTTGGCAAACTGGCCAAGGAAATCATGGTGGCCGCCCGCAACGGTGCCGACCCGTCCTTGAACTCGCGCCTGCGCCTGGTGGTGGAGCAGGCCCGCAAGGTCTCCATGCCCAAGGACACGCTGGAGCGCGCCATCAAGAAAGGGGCCGGCCTCACCGGTGAAGCGGTCAACTTCGAGCACGTGATCTACGAAGGCTTTGCGCCGCATCGTGTGCCGGTGATGGTGGAATGCCTGACCGACAACGTGAACCGTACCGCCCCCGAAATGCGCGTGCTGTTCCGCAAGGGCCAACTCGGCACTTCCGGCTCGGTGGCCTGGGACTTTGACCACGTCGGCATGATCGAAGCCGAACCTGCCGCCGCCGGTGCCGACCCCGAACTGGCTGCCATCGAAGCCGGTGCTCAGGACTTCGAACCCGGTGAGGACGGCGGTGCCACGCTGTTCCTGACCGACCCGACCGACCTCGACCTGGTGAGCCGCGCCCTGCCGGCCCAGGGCTTCACCGTGCTGTCGGCCAAGCTCGGCTACAAGGCCAAGAACCCGGTGGACCCGGCCAGCCTGAGCGCCGAAGCGCTGGAAGAAGTGGAAGCCTTCCTGGCCGCCATCGACGCCAACGACGATGTGCAGAACATCTTTGCCGGCCTCGGAAACTAAAGACTGATCCCGACGCATCCATTGACAACCGATTCCTATGACCGACACCACGCAACGCCCCGCCCTGCCTGACCACCTCTCCATCGACCCGCGCAGCCCGCATTACGTGGCGGCCGTGTTCGAGCATGACGTCGGCATTCGTTTCAACGACAAGGAGCGCATGGACGTCGAGGAATACTGCATCAGCGAAGGCTGGGTGAAAGTGCCCGCCGGCAAGACGGTGGACCGCAAGGGCAACCCGCTGATGCTCAAGCTCAAGGGCAAGGTCGAAGCGTTCTACCGCTGAACGACCTGCTTGGTCGAGGGCACGGCCTCGCCGCAGCTCAGGGCCGGCTGTAGGCCAGGCCCGAGGCCACGCCGCCAAAGAGGTCACCCTCCACCAGCGGCACCTCGGCAAACTCGGCTTGCAGCGCCCGCTGGAATGGCCGCAGAGCCGATGAACCGCCCGTGAGGTAGATGGCGTCCAGCGCGCCAGTCGTCAGGCCGGCTTTCTGCACACATTCGCGCGCACAGGCCACAGTGCGCGCCAGCAAGGCGGCCAGGTGCTCGCGCATGTCGGCCACACCCATCGACGCGACGAGATTCGCCTCCACCTCCGACAGGTCCAGCACGGTATCGCCGTCCTGCTGGGAGCAGCGGATCTTCGCCTGCTCCACCTCGTAAGCGATGCGGTGGCCCAGGCGATGCTTGAGCACATGCATCAGGCGCTGGTGCAGGCGTGCATCGGCATAGTTGGTCCACAGCGCCTGGGCGTCGCTCAGGGCACGCGGCTGGTACAGCCAGTTGATCAGGTGCCAGGTGGAGAGGTCGAAGAAGATGCGGCTGGGCACCTCGCGCCCCTGAGGCCCCAGATGGCGGTAACCCAACAACGGCATCACCTGTTCCAGGCTGAGCTTCTGGTCGAAGTCCGTGCCGCCGATGTGCACACCAGTGGTGGCCAGCACGTCCTGCGTGCGGTCGGCCTGCGTCATCCGCTCAGGCCCGAGCCGCACCACGGTGAAGTCCGAGGTGCCGCCCCCCAGGTCCACCACCAGCACCGTGCTCTCTTTGCTCAGGCGGCGCTCGTAGTCGAGCGCGGCGGCAATCGGCTCCAGCTGGAACGACACCTCGGAAAAACCCACCGCCTGCGCCGCCTGCAGCAGCGAGACCTGCGCTTGTGCATCGCGCTCGGGGTCGTCGTCCACAAAATGCACCGGCCGCCCCATCACCACGCGCGTGGGTGCAACACCCAGCGCCTGCGTGGCGCGCTCGCGCAGCGTGGCCAGGAAGGTGGCGATGATGTCCTGGAAGCTCACCTGCCGGTGGTTGACGACGGTTGTCTCCAGCAGCAGCGGGCTGCCGAGCAGGCTTTTGAGCGAGCGCATCAACCGCCCCTCGGCGCCTTCGAGGTACTGCGTCACGGCATCGCAGCCGAAATGGGTGCTGAGGTCTTCGCTGTTGTAGAACACTGCCGTGGGCATGGCCGTGGCTTGGCCCTCCAGCGCAATCAGGCGCGCCGTGCCATGCGGCTCGGCCCAGGCGATGGCCGAATTGGAGGTGCCGAAGTCGATGCCGAGCGTGCCCTGAAGTGAAAGTGTCATGCAAAAGAAAACGTGATGGCCAAGGCCCGGAACTTGAAGTGCCTGCCGGCCATGCAAGCCGACGAGGACGGGCGATTGTGCCACCGCAGGCGGCGCCCGCATCCACCCATGCCCGTACGCGGCCCCAGACGAAAACCCGCCGCGGCCTACGCCAGAGCGGGTATTCTGTTTTCAGGCATGAAACAGGCCTGCAGCCCATGATAAATATAGCTTTTCAGCTATTAATTCAATAGCATCTCAACTGTGTGCCCAGTGCATCGCTCACACAAACTTGTGCCGACTGCACACAGCGACGAGCGGCGCTGGCGGCTCTCCGCCGCCCCGTCACCGCCCCGTCACCGCCCCGTCACCGCCCCATCAGCGCACGCACGTGCGCGGCGGTGCCGCTGGCCAAACCTTCCAGGCTGTAGCCGCCTTCCAGCACAGACACCACGCGGCCGCTGGCGGTCTCGTCGGCCACCGCCATCAGCTCGCGCGTGATCCAGTGGTAGTCGTCATCGGTGAACTGCAGGCCGCCCAGCGGGTCCAGCTGGTGGGCATCGAAGCCGGCCGAGATGATGAGCAGCTCGGGCGCGAACTCGCGCAACGCGGGCAGCATCTGGTCCCGCATGGCCATGCGGAAAGCCGCCGAACCCGTGCCCCGCATGAAGGGAATGTTGACGATGTTGTGGGCCACCCCGGTCTCATGCTTCGCCCCGGTGCCGGGGTAGAACTGCCCCTGGTGGCAGGAGCCGTAGAACAGGTCTGCATCGTCCCAGAAACTGTTCTGCGTGCCGTTGCCGTGGTGCACGTCGAAGTCCACCACCGCCACGCGCTGCAGGCCGTGCTGCTGGCGCGCATGCAGCGCCGCAATGGCCGTCTGGTTGAACACGCAGAAGCCCATGGCCTCGCCCGCCTCGGCGTGGTGGCCGCAGGGGCGCGTGGCGCAGAAGACATTCTTCGCCTCACCCGCCACCACGTCGTCCACGCCGGCACAGGCCGCTCCCACACAGCGCAGCACCGCCTCCAGCGAGCCGGGCGACAGAATGGTGTCGCCGGCGTCCAGCGCGCGGTACCCCTCAGTGGGTGAGGCTGCCTGCACGTGCGCCACGTAATCGGGCGTGTGGATGTGCAGCACCTGCTCGAAGGTGCCCCGTGGCGCGTCACGCCAGACGGCGTCGGCGAAGTCCGGCGTCTTCAGCGCGGCCAGCACGGCCTGCAGCCGCTCGGGCGACTCGGGATGGTGCGGGCCGGGCTTGTGGTCGAAACAGGCTGGGTGGGTGTAGATCAGGGTGTTCATGGAGTCGATATCCCGGGTCAAAGTTGGCGGTAGTTCAGTATGTGCAAATTTTGCCCATTGCCGGTTTTTCCCCTTGATTGACGCAGGTATGTCGCGCGTTTATTATTACAGTCGTAATAACAGGAGGGACGTCATGCACATGCTCAAACTGACCCAGATCGGCAATTCCGTCGGCGTGGTGCTGCCCAAAGAGGCGCTGGCGCGGCTCAAACTGGGCAAAGGCGAAAGCGTGTTCCTGACCGAGACACCCGGAGGCTACACCCTCACGCCTTACGACCCAGCGCTGGAAGAAGAAATCGCCGCCGGCCGCGCCTTCATGCGCGATTACCGCAACACCTTCCATCAGCTCGCCAAATGAGTTGGCGCTGGGTCAGCAAGTCGGCGCTGCTGCTGCTGCACGACGAGAGCCTGGCCGAGCATGGCGGTGCTTCGGGCCTGCGGGATGCCGGCTTGTTGGACTCTGCGCTGCTGCGTCCGCAAAACCTGCTGGCCTATGCCGACCCGACCACGCCGCCAGACTTTGCCGCCCTCGCCGCCAGCTACACCATCGGACTGGCCAAGAACCACCCCTTCATCGATGGCAACAAGCGCGCCGCGTTTCTGGCCACCGGTCTGTTCCTGTACCTCAACGGTTACCGCCTGACCGCCTCGCAGGCCGACGCCACCCTCACCATGCTCGGGGCCGCTGCGGGTGAACCGAATGAAGAGGAATTCGCCGCTTGGTTGCGACGGAATGCGGAGCGGCGGTAACGACGGCACCAAACACAAAAGCTGCTGTGCTCATCCGCTGGGAGGCACAGTTGCTTCTCAAATGTCAGGTGTCTGCATCACGTCACTGGACGACAGGTGCAGCCACCAAGATAATGATCTTGCACTGTAGTGGCTAGGAACAAAAGCCACTAACGCTCAGCCCTTCTCGAAGCTGAACTGCCCCGGATTGCGCACCGGGTCCGTGTCCACGTCGATCACATCCTTCGGGCCAAACTTGCCTTCCAGCAGCAGCTTCGACAGCGGGTTCTCGATGCGCTGCTGAATGGCGCGCTTCAGCGGCCGGGCGCCGAACACCGGATCGAAGCCGACTTTGGCCAGTTCGTCTAGCGCCTTGTCGGACACCTTGAGTTCCAGTTCCATCTTGGCCAACCGGTCCTGCAGCTGCTGCAGCTGGATCTTGGCGATGCTGGCGATGTGCTGCGCATCCAGGCCGTGGAACACCACGGTCTCGTCGATGCGGTTCAGGAACTCGGGGCGGAAGTGGTTCTTCAGCTCACCCCAGACTGCGTCCTTGATCTCGTCGTAGTCCTGGCCCACCATGCTCTGGATCAGGTGCGAGCCGATGTTGCTGGTCATCACGATCACCGTGTTCTTGAAGTCCACGGTGCGGCCCTGGCCGTCGGTCAGGCGTCCGTCGTCCAGTACCTGCAGCAGCACATTGAACACATCGGGGTGGGCTTTCTCCACCTCGTCGAGCAGCAGCACGCTGTAGGGCTTGCGGCGCACGGCTTCGGTCAGGTAACCACCCTCCTCGTAGCCCACATAACCCGGGGGCGCGCCGATCAGGCGGGCCACGGAATGTTTCTCCATGAACTCGCTCATGTCGATGCGCACCAGATGGTCCACGCTGTCGAACAGGAAACCGGCCAGCGCCTTGCACAGCTCGGTCTTGCCCACGCCGGTGGGGCCGAGAAAGAGGAAGGAACCGGTCGGGCGGTTCGGATCAGAGAGGCCCGAGCGCGAACGGCGGATGGCGTTGGCCACGGCGCTGATGGCTTCGTCCTGTCCCACCACACGCTCGTGCAGCTTGGTTTCCATCTGCAGGAGCTTGTCTTTCTCGCCCTGCATCATCTTGGCCACGGGAATGCCGGTGGCGCGGCTCACCACTTCGGCAATTTCTTCCGCGCCCACTTGCGTGCGCAGCAGCTTGTTGCCGGTGGCACCCTCGCCCGCGGCCTCCTTGGCCTGGGCTTCGTTCAGGCGCTTTTCCAGTTCGGGCAACTTGCCGTACTGCAACTCGGACACCTTGGCGAAATCGCCCTTGCGGGTCAGCTCGCCGATGCGGGCCTTGAGTTTTTCGATCTCTTCGCGCACGGTCTGGCTGCCCTGGGCCTGGGCCTTTTCGGCCTTCCAGATTTCTTCCAGGTCGGCGGCTTCCTTCTGCAGCAGGCCGATCTCTTCCTCGATCAGCGCCAGGCGCTTTTGCGAAGCCTCGTCCTTTTCCTTCTTGATCGCCTCGCGCTCGATCTGCAGCTGGATCAGCCGGCGGTCCAGCTTGTCCATCACTTCGGGCTTGGAGTCGATCTCGATCTTGATCTTGGCCGCGGCTTCGTCGATCAGGTCGATCGCCTTGTCGGGCAGGAAACGGTCGGTGATGTAGCGGTGGGAAAGCTCAGCCGCGGCCACGATGGCCGGGTCGGTGATGTCCACGCCGTGGTGCACTTCGTATTTCTCTTGCAGGCCGCGGAGGATGGCAATGGTCTGCTCCACGGTGGGCTCGCCCACCAGCACCTTCTGGAAACGACGCTCCAGCGCGGCGTCTTTCTCGATGTACTTGCGGTACTCGTCTAGCGTGGTGGCGCCGATGCAGTGCAGCTCGCCGCGCGCCAGCGCCGGCTTGAGCATGTTGCCGGCATCAATCGCGCCTTCGGCCTTGCCGGCGCCCACCATGGTGTGCAGCTCGTCGATAAAGAGAATGATGCGACCTTCGTCCTGCGCCACTTCCTTCAGCACCGACTTCAAACGCTCCTCGAACTCGCCGCGGTATTTGGCGCCGGCCAAAAGGCCCGCCATGTCCAGCACCAGCACGCGCTTGTCGCGCAGGGTCTCGGGCACTTCGCCGTTGACGATACGCTGCGCCAGGCCTTCGACGATGGCGGTCTTGCCCACGCCGGGCTCACCGATCAGCACCGGGTTGTTCTTGCTGCGGCGCTGCAGCACCTGGATGGCGCGGCGGATCTCGTCGTCGCGGCCGATCACCGGGTCGAGCTTGCCGGAACGGGCACGCTCGGTCAGGTCCAGGGTGTATTTCTTCAGGGCTTCGCGCTGGCCTTCGGCTTCCGGGCTATCGACCGACTGGCCACCACGCACGGCCTCGATGGCGCTTTCCAGGCTCTTGCGGGTGAGGCCGTTCTCTTTGGCAATGCGGCCGATGTCGCTCTTGCTGTCGGCAGCGGCCAGCAAAAAGAGTTCGCTGGCGACAAACTGGTCACCGCGCTTGATGGCATCCTTCTCGGCCGCCTGCAGCAGCGTGACCATGTCGCGCCCGACCTGCACCTGCTCCTGGCCTTCCACCTGCGGCAGCTTCTTGACGGCGGCTTCGGCCGCAGCCGTCAGGCCCGGCACATTGACGCCGGCGCGCTGCAGCAAGGCCTTGGGGCCGTCCTGCTGGCGCAGCATGGCCACCAGCAGGTGGACCGGCTCGATGTATGCGTGGTCGTTGCCCAGAGCCAGCGTCTGTGCTTCGCCCAGGGCTTCCTGAAATTTGGTCGTCAGTTTGTCTACTCGCATGAAATCCTCCAATTGCACCGCAGCTTTGGGTGCCTGCCCTGAATTTCAAGGGATGGGAGCGAAAACGTTCTTGACAAACATCAAATTAGGTTCGATCCACCCCGCACAGCCTCAAGGACACCGCTGGCGCCTCGCCACGACCTGGGCACGCCGGGTGCTTGGGGAGATCCGTTCTCCGGCGCACGCTCGCGGGCCCCAGTGCAGGCGCGCGCCCATCATCGCATCAAGACGGTGCCGGCAAGCGAATGAATGGGCAACCGCGAATGGCGCCTGCACCCGGACGTCCCCAAGCACCCGGCTCATACCAGCCTTGCTGATTTGCAGATGAAGTTCGGACTTCCCTGGTGTGCCAGCCATGCGCTTCAAGCCGGGTGAGTGGGCGTACCCAGACGCAGGTGCCATTCGCGGTTGCCCACCCGTTCAAGTGCCAAATGGGGTGTTGACGTAAAGAGGGTAAAGCGCCGAGGTCATCCACCGCGAGCGTGCGCCGGAGTTTGGGTATCCCGCTCACCCGGCGTGCCAGTCAGGCCCGCGTGGCGCCAGCCTGACCTCAGAAACTAGACCGCCGAGTTGCCAGAAGAAATGCCCCACTTGGCCAGCGCCTTGTCGTCGCTGACGCGGGCATCGACCCAGCGTGCGCCCTCGGGCGTCTGTTCCTTCTTCCAGAACGGGGCCTGGGTCTTGAGGTAGTCCATCAGGAACTCGCAGGCCTGGAAGCTCTCGCCGCGGTGCGCCGAGGTGACAGCCACCAGCACGATCTGGTCCAGCGGCTGCAGCGGGCCGACGCGGTGGATGACACGGGCGGCGTAAATGTCGAAGCGCTTGAAGGCCTCGTCGATCATGGCCTCGATGGCCTTTTCCGTCATGCCCGGGTAGTGTTCCAGCTCCATGGCGCTGACGGCGCTGCCATCGCTGCGATCCCTGACCGTCCCGATGAAGCTGCAAACGGCACCAACACGTTTGTCCTGCGCACGCAGGGCCGCGATCTCGGCGTTGACGTCGAAGTCGTCGGTCTGGATCGAGACACGGTTGGCCATGTCAGCCTCCGGTGACGGGCGGGAAGAAGGCAACTTCGCTGCCTTCGCTCAAGGGCGTGGCCTCATCACTCATCACCTGGTTGAGCGCCACGCGCACCGCGCGGCCGCGGGCCAGGCTCTCGGCATGGCCGCCGCCGCGGGCGATCAGCTCGTCGCGCAGCGCGCCCAGCGTGGTCGCTGTGGTCTCAAGCGGCTCGTTGCCGGTGCCGATGCGCTCACGGATCGAGGCGAAGTATTTGACGTTGACTTTCATCCCATCAGCTCCGCAAAGGAAATGAACTGCACGGTATCGCCTTGGGTGATGGTCTGGCCGGCCGGGTTGTCCACCACGCCGTCGCCCCAGACGGCCGAGGTCAGCACGCCGGAGCTCTGGTTGGGGAACAGCTCCAGCCCGCCGGCCGCGTTGCGGCGCACACGCAGGAACTCGCGGCGCTTGTCGGCGCGCGGCCAGTCGAAATGCGCTGGCAAGGCCATACGAGCCGGCACCACGTCGACCACACCCTGCAGCTTGAGCAGGAAGGGCCGCACCAGCACCAGGAAGGTAATGAAACTGGACACCGGGTTGCCCGGCAGGCCGGCGAAATGGCAGGCATCCTGCGCACTCCGCACTCCAGCAGCCTGATCGCGGTAGATCTTGCCGTACGCGAACGGTTTGCCGGGCTTGATGGCGATCTGCCACAGGTCGAGCTCACCCAGCTGCTGCACGGCAGGCTTGATGTGGTCTTCCTCGCCCACCGACACGCCGCCGCTGGTAAGGATGAGGTCGTGCTGCTGCGCGGCGTCGCGCAGCGCATCGAGGGTGGCGTCGCGCTGGTCGGGCACGATGCCGTAGTCGGTGACCTCGCAGCCCAGGCGCTGCAGCAGCGCGCGCAGGAAGAAGCGGTTGGAGTTGTAGATGGCACCGGGCGGCATGTGCTCGGGCGCAATGTCACCCGGCATCACCAGCTCGTCACCGGTGGAGAACAAGGCCACGCGCGGGCGGCGCACCACCGGCAGCGTGCTCATACCAATACTGGCCGCCAGGCCCAATGAAGACGGCGTCAGGCGCTCCCCTTTTGATAGCACCACGGCACCGCGGGTGACGTCCTCGCCGGCGCGGCGGATCCACTGACCCGGCTTCGGCACCGCATTAACGCGCACACTGCCCTCGCCTGCGGCCTCGCACTCTTCCTGCATGACGATGGCATCGGCCCCCGCCGGCACCGGCGCACCGGTGAAGATGCGCGCCACGGTGCCCGGCTGCAGCGGCGCACCGCTGGCACCGGCCGGAATGCGCTGTGACACCGGCAGCACGACACCAGCTTCGCGCACATCGGCGCAGCGCACGGCGTAGCCGTCCATGGAACTGTTGTCCTGCGGCGGCACGTGCAGCGTCGAGGTGATGTCGCGCGCGAGCACACGGCCATCGCCGTCGAAGGTTGTGATGTCTTCCACGCCGGCCAGCGGCTGGGCGTGGCTCAGCAACTCGGCCAGGGCCTGGTCCAGCGCTTTGAGGGGGGGACGCGAGATACTCATGTCAGAGGCTCCAGCACGTTTGACGCGATCTGCTGCTATCCGAAGAACGCCGTGGAACCGGCTTTGCCGGGCCACTGGCGTTGCCCCCTGCAAGGGGGGTGGCGTAGCGACACGTAGTGCGCGAAGCCTGGGGGTGTTTCATGTCACACATACAACTCGGCACTGTAGTCGAAGCGTTCCGCATGGGCCAGCAGCCAGTCGACCACGGCGTCAGCGTCGTTGAGGTCCAGCACGTCGAGACCCGTCGCCTGCGGCAACTGGTCGGTCGAATCGGTGGCGATGGCGGCGATGAAAGCGTCATCCGGGTAACGCACCGGCTTGCCGGTGGTGGCGCGCCAGACCTCGATCTTGGGCAGGTCGCTGTTCTTGTAGCCTTCGACCAGCACCCAGTCCACGCGGTCGTCCAGCTCGGTGATCAGCTGGTGCACCGACAGCTCGGTCAGTTGCTCGAATTCGCGCATCAGGGCCAGACGCCGGTCGGACGCGATCACGACCTCGAAGGCGCCGGCCTCGCGGTGGCGCCAGCTGTCCTTGCCCGGATGGTCGATGTCGAAGTTGTGGTGCGCGTGCTTGACTACCGAGACGCGCAGCCCGCGCAGCCGGAGCGCCGGGATCAGGCGCTCGACCAGCGTGGTCTTGCCCGAGCCGGAGTAGCCGGCGAAACCAACGACCTTCATACGACCACCTTCAGAATGCTATATTTTTGATAGCTTGTCACGCTGATTCCAAAAGGGCCAGGACCTTAAATCACTCGCAATGCGCAGTGATATACGCCTTCACCGCCTGTACATCGGCATCCAGCACCGTCACCCGCTTGGGCAGGTTTTCGATGCCTTCGAACTTGGCCGGCCGGTCCGGCTCGCGCCCCAGCGCCTCGACGATGGTGGCGGCGAACTTGATCGGCAGCGCCGTCTCCAGCACGATCATCGGCACACCGGCGCTCAGGTGCTCGCGCGCCACCTTCAGGCCGTCGGCGGTGTGGGTGTCAATCATGCCGCCGAAACGCTCGAAGGTGTCCTTGATGGTAGCCAAGCGGTTGGCATGGGTGCTCTTGCCGCTGGCAAAGCCATAACGCTGATGCGCCTGGGCGAAAGCCGGATCGCGGCTCAGATCGAACTGACCGGTCTTGTTCAATTGCTCGCCGAACAGGGCCTTGATCTTGGCGCCATCGCGGCCCAACAGGTCGAACACGAAACGCTCGAAGTTCGAGGCCTTGGAGATGTCCATCGACGGGCTGGAGGTCTCGTGCGTGTCGGCGCTGCCGCGCACGCGGTAGACGCCGGTGCGGAAGAACTCGTCGAGCACGTCGTTCTCGTTGGTGGCCACCACCAGCTGGTCGATCGGCAGGCCCATCATGCGCGCCACGTGGCCGGCGCAGACGTTGCCGAAGTTGCCGGAGGGCACGGTGAAGCTGACACGCTCGGCGTTACTCTTCGTGGCCTGGAAGTAGCCGGCGAAGTAGTACACCACCTGCGCCATCAGGCGCGCCCAGTTGATGGAGTTGACGGTGCCGATCTTGTACTGGCGCTTGAAGTCGAGGTCGTTCGAGACCGCCTTGACGATGTCCTGGCAGTCGTCGAACACACCCTTGACCGCCAGGTTATGGATGTTGGCGTCCTGTAGGCTGAACATCTGCGCCTGCTGGAACGGGCTCATGCGGCCAAACGGACTGGTCATGAACACACGCACGCCCTGCTTGCCGCGCATGGCGTATTCGGCCGCGCTGCCGGTGTCGCCACTGGTGGCGCCCAGGATGTTGAGCTGTTCGCCGCGGCGGGCCAGTTCGTACTCGAACAGGTTACCCAGCAGCTGCATGGCCATGTCCTTGAAGGCCAGCGTTGGGCCGTTGGACAGGGCTTCGAGGTAGAGGCCTTGTTCCAGTGGACGCAGCGGCACGATTTCCTTCGTACCAAAGACGGCCTCGGTGTAGGTCTTGCGGCAGATGGCGCGCAGGTCGTCGGCCGGGATGTCGTCGATGTAGAGCGACAGGATCTCGAACGCCAGATCGGCATACGACAGGCCGCGCCACCTGGTGAGCGTGGTCTCGTCCACCTGCGGGTAGGACTCGGGCAGGTACAGGCCGCCGTCGGGCGCCAGGCCCTCCAGCAGGATTTCACAGAAACGCTTGCGGTCAGCGTGGCCGCGGGTGCTCAGGTATTTCATCAGGCCAGCTCTTCCTTGCGGATACGCACGATCGGTGCCAGCACCGTCGGCAATGCCTGCAGCTTGGCCAGCGCGTCGTTCATGGTGCCTTCGCGCGCGTCGTGCGTCAGGATGATGAGGTCGGTCGAGGTCGCGCCCTCACCGCCCACCTCGTCGGCTTCGCGCTGCAGCACGGCGTCGATGCTGATGCCGGCGTCGGCCAGGATGCCGGTGACCTTGGCCAGCACGCCGGCCTCGTCGGCCACGCGCAGGCGCAGGTAATAACTCGTCACCACCTCGCTCATGGGCAGCACGGGCAGGTTGCTCATGGCTTGGTCGAGCGTGTTGGGCTGGAACGCCAGGTGCGGCACACGGTTCTGCGGGTCGGCGGTGTGCAGGCGGGTGATGTCGACCAGGTCGGCAATCACGGCGCTGGCGGTCGGCTCGGCGCCGGCGCCCTTGCCGTAGTAAAGCGTGGTGCCGACGGCATCACCGTTCACCACCACGGCGTTCATGGCGCCCTCGACGTTGGCCAGCAGGCGCTTGGCCGGCACCAGGCTCGGGTGCACGCGCAGCTCGATGCCCTTGGCCGTGCGTTTGGTGACACCCAGCAGCTTGATGCGGTAGCCCAGTTGCTCGGCGTAGCGGATGTCCTGCGCGCCCAGCTGGGTGATGCCTTCCACGTAGGCCTTGTCGAACTGCACCGGAATGCCGAAGGCAATGGCCGACATGATGGTGACCTTGTGCGCGGCGTCCACGCCCTCGATGTCGAAGGTCGGGTCAGCCTCGGCGTAGCCCAGGCGCTGGGCTTCCTTGAGCACCAGGTCGAAGTCCAGGCCCTTGTCGCGCATCTCGGACAGGATGAAGTTGGTGGTGCCGTTGATGATGCCGGCGATCCACTGGATGCGGTTGGCGGTCAGGCCTTCGCGCAGCGCCTTGATGATCGGGATGCCACCGGCCACAGCCGCCTCGAAGGCCACCATCACGCCCTTGGCGGAGGCGGCGGCGAAGATCTCGGTACCGTGCACGGCCAGCAGCGCCTTGTTGGCGGTGACCACGTGCTTGCCGGCGACGATGGCTTCCATCACCAGCTGCTTGGCAATACCGTAGCCGCCGATCAACTCGACCACGATGTCGATGTCGGGGTTGGCAATGATGGCGCGGGCGTCGTTCACGACTTTCACGTCCGGGCCGACGACGCTCTGCGCACGCGCCGTGTCCAGATCGGCCACCATGGTGATTTCGATGCCGCGACCGGCTCGGCGCCTGATTTCTTCCTGGTTGCGCTTGAGCACGTTGAAGGTGCCCGAACCCACGGTGCCGATGCCCAGAAGGCCTACTTGTATTGCTTTCATTTTTGACTCAGTCCATGGCGCCGGGGCGCCGTCTTCAAAATTTCAGGTGCGCGCGTGGCGCTTGCGGTACATCTCAAGGAACTTGGCGATGCGGCCAATGGCGTCACGCAGGTCGTCCTCGTGCGGCAGGAACACCAGGCGGAAATGGTCCGGGGCCGGCCAGTTGAAACCGGTGCCCTGCACCAGCATCACCTTGGTTTCCTGCAGCAGCTCCAGGAAGAACTGCTGGTCATCCCCGATCGGGTACATCGCCGGGTCCAGACGCGGGAACATGTACAGCGCAGCCGTCGGCTTGACGCAGGTGACACCCGGGATGGCGGTGATCAGTTCGTAGGCGAGGTCGCGCTGCCGGCGCAGACGGCCGCCCTCGGCCACCAGGTCGTTGATGCTCTGGTAGCCGCCCAGCGCCGTCTGGATGGCCCACTGTCCCGGCACGTTGGAACACAGGCGCATGTTCGAGAGCATGTTCAGGCCCTCGATGTAGTCCTTGGCCGGTTTCTTGTCGCCCGAGACCACCATCCAGCCGGCACGGTAGCCGCAGGAGCGGTAGCTCTTGGAAAGCGAGTTGAAGGTCAGCGTCAGCACGTCCTCGGACAGGCTGCCCAAGGCGGTGTGCTTGACACCGTCGTACAGCACCTTGTCGTAGACCTCGTCGGCCATGACGACCAGGTTGTGCTCGCGCGCAATCTGCACGATGCCCTTGAGCAGTTCGTCGGAATACAGCGCACCGGTGGGGTTGTTCGGGTTGATGACTACGATGCCCTTGGTGCGCGGCGTGATCTTGGCGCGGATGTCGTCCAGGTTGGGCATCCAGCCGTTGTCCTCGTCGCACAGGTAGTGCACCGGCTTGCCGCCCGACAGGCTGACCGCCGCGGTCCACAGCGGGTAATCGGGTGCCGGCACCAGCATCTCGTCGCCGTCGTTGAGCAGGCCGTTGGTGGCCATGACGATCAGCTCGCTGGCGCCGTTGCCCAGGTAGATATCGTCCAGCGTCACGCCCTTGATGCCCTGCTCCTGCGTGTACTGCATCACCGCCTTGCGCGCGACGAAGATGCCCTTGCTGTCGGAATACGCCGCCGCGTTGGGCAGGTTGCGGATCATGTCCTGCCGGATTTCTTCCGGCGAATCGAAGCCGAACACCGCCAGGTTGCCGATGTTGAGCTTGATGATGGTGTGGCCTTCTTCCTCCATCTGCTTGGCCCGCTCCATGATGGGGCCGCGGATGTCGTAGCAGACGTTGGCCAGCTTGTCCGATTTGCGTATGGTCTTCAAAGTCCCTCCGGGGTACTGAAAGCAAGGGCGAAACCTATAATTTGACCACAGTTCTCTTCCAGACCATGAAACTCCAGCCAGACAAATCCGACGTTCAGACCATCAGCGGCTACGGTCCGGGCTGGATCGGCGTGAACGGAGAAAAAATCAGCACCAGCCTGGTGGTCGGTTCGCGCGGCCAGCGCTTCGACTGGAACTGCGCGCACTTCAGCGACCTGGGCCCCGCGCATTTCGCCCGGCTGGCCGAACTCGGCCCGGAAGTGGTGATCTTCGGCAGCGGCGAACGCCTGCGCTTCCCCCAGCCGGCCTGGCTGCAGGCCCTGGCCGAGCGGCGCATCGGGGTGGAAACCATGGACCTAGGGGCCGCCTGCCGCACCTACAACATCCTGGCCGGAGAAGGCCGCCACGTGATCGCCGCCCTGCTACTGGAAACCCCCTAGCGCCCCCACACCCACCATGTGATCGATTTCGGGGTAAAATTGATAAATTGAGTCGGGGGCGCCACCGCTGTCAGTGCGTCAACCCCGACCGCTCACACGACAGCTCCTGTCACACAAGATTTAAGGCATATGGCGATCGTTGTCAACAAACCTATCCCGGAATTTGAAGCAAATGCCACCGGCGGCATCAAGGTTTCCAACACTTCCCACCTCGGTCAGACGCTGGTGCTGTACTTCTACCCCAAGGACAACACGCCGGGTTGCACCACGGAAGCCATGCAGTTCCGTGACAAGTACAAGGATTTCGTGAAGGCCGGCGCCACCGTGTTCGGTGTTTCGCGCGACAACATGAAATCGCACGATGAGTTCAAGGCCAAGCTGGAGCTGCCCTTCGAGCTGATCGCCGACACCGAAGAAAAGATGTGCCACATGTTCGGCGTGGTCAAGAACAAGATCATGTACGGCAAGAAGGTCAAAGGCATCGAGCGCAGCACCTTCCTGATCGGCGCCGATGGCCAGCTCAAGCAGGAATGGCGCGGCCTGAAGGTGCCGGGCCATGTGGACGAAGTGCTCAAGGCCGTCAAGGTGCTCAAGAAAGCCGCTGCCGCCTGATCCCGCGGCGCGGGGCGCCACCCAAACCGCCCCCCGCATCTGAAAGCCACCCGGTCAACCTGGGTGGCTTTTGCTTTTGTGCCTCAGTGGCAGGCAGCCGGCCCTTGCCGGACGACGTCTGGGCCAGGCGCGGCCGGCCGCCCGTCCCTGCGGGCTACGCCCGGGCAATCCACCGCTGCTGCCGCGCCAGCCGCTCCACCTGATGCCAACTGGCGCACTGCGCTGCCACACGCGGCCAGATCCGCTGCAGCACCTCGCATTCCGCCAGGGTATCGGCCGCCGCTTGATGCCGGACGGCGCAGCGGATGCCGAAATAGTCCATCCACTCATCCAGCGAGCGGGCCCGGACCTGCTCGTGGGTCACGGCGCACAGCTGCTCGATATCCACCCACGGATTAGGCAGGTCGGCCCCGCGATTGGCGCGGGAGAAGCGGGAAATCATGGTCTGGTCGAAGGCCGCATGGAAAGCCAGCAAAGGCGAGTGCCCGACGAAATCGGCAAAAGCCTGCAGGGCGACAGCGGGGGCCTCACCCTCGCGCTGCCGCTGCACGCCAATGCCATGCAGCAGGATGTTGTCCTTGCTGGACGCCACATCCTGGCGCAGCACCACCTCGAAACTGTCGCCCAGGTCGATCGTCAGGCGCCGGCGTTGCCAGTCCACCCGCATAGCAATGGCAGCGATCGCGAGCAGTCGGTCCTGCTGCGGATTCAAACCGCTGGTTTCGACATCGAGCATGACCCAGCGCTGCTCATCGACCTGCAGACGCCCTCCTCCGGTCAACCATTTCATCCAGCCCATGGTCTACCTCTCGTAATCGAGTTGCAGCCGCTGCTGCAGGGAGCGCGCCACGCGAAACGACTCCTTCAGAATGCGCCGGTCGATATCGTTGAGGCTGGCAACCTCGATGTGGTTGGGCTGCTCGGCCATGACGCCGCTCTCAAGCTGGATCTGCAGACGCAGCATCTGCAGGAACTCGAAGCCACGGACCCACGCCTCGTATTCGGAGGCGGTGACCCCCAGTACCGGCCCAACCGCCTCCAGTCGTTCACGCGTTCCCGTCGCTCCCACGCTGTGTGCCAGGCCGTACAAGCGTGCCGCATCGACAAAAATGGCCGCGCCCTGCAGCTTGAGATCAATCAGCCCCCGCTCGTCGGTGGCAATGCCGCCAACCCAGTTCAGCGGCACGCTGCGCGTCAACGCATTGAGGGCCAGCTGTTTGAAGAAGCGCGGTACGCCCTGGACCCGCTGGTTGACCTCGGCACGCAAGGTCTGCGCCAGCGTCATGTCGCCCGCCAGGGGCCGGAAGTCGAAATAGATGCTGGCGTTGAGCAGGTCCTGCGGGGCGCCTTGCTCGATCCACTGCGCAAAACGCTCGCGCCATTGCTGCAGTGTCAGACAGCAGGCCGGATTGCCGGCCATGATGCCGCCCTTGCACAGCGGATAGCCGCAGGCGTCAAGCGCCTCGTTGACGTCGCGGGCGAACGCCAGCACCACCTCGCGCTGCGTTTCGCTGATGTCGTCGGGCAGGATCAGGGCATTGTCCTGGTCGGTGGCAATGGTCTGTTCACTGCGCCCCTCCGAGCCCAGCGCCAGCCAGCACAGACGGCTCATGTCGACGCTGTGCTCGGCCGCCTTGAGCTCCAGCAGGCGCTCGGTCAGCACATCGTTCAGGTGGCTGATCAGCGTCGTCAGCTGGCGCGCCTGCACCCCCTGGCTGAGCAGGCTGCGGGCAAAGCGGCGGATGTCCTGCGCCACCAGCTTGAGCGTGTCGATGTCCGGTGCGCCCCGAATCGAGGTACTGACGTGCTTGAGGCTCAGGCGCTGCATGGCAAACAGGTCGCGCTCGGACACGATGCCGATGGCGAGGCCATCACGCGTGATGGGTACATGCCGGATGCCGTGCCGGCTCATCAGCAGGGCCGCATCCTCGGCCGTGTGTTCATGGGTCAGGCTGTGCACCGGCTGCACCATCACCGCGTGTATCGGGGTCTCCAGCGGCACCGACTGCAAGGTCACACGCCCCAGGATGTCTTCGCGCGTCAGGATGCCCTGCGGCTCACCGCGTTCGCCCGTCACCAGCATGGAGCCGATGCGGCGCTGCTGCATCTCCGTCAACGCTTCGCGCAAGGTGGTTGAAGGCCGGCACGTCACCGGTGCGCGTCGAACCAGATCGCCCAGCCGTGTCTCCAGCGATTGTTCGGCCAGGGTCTGGGAAGAATAGGCCACCTGCAGGGCCTGGCGCGACAACTCAAGGAACTTCAGGACCCGCCGGTTCAGGAAGTCGGCAAAAGGCACACTTTTTTCGGCCAGCGTCTGCATGGCACTGCACGGCAGCGCCAGCACAAAGGTATCCGCCACCGCCTGATAGGTGGCCGTGACAGCCCGCTTGGCGATGGCGGCGCTGATCGGAAACAGATCACCCGCCTCATACTGGAAGGCCCCGCCCGACAGGTCGGCCAGGCCGCGCGTGCCGCTCACCGCCCCCTGGCGGATGAAGAACAGATGCGTCACCTCGCCACTGGCCGGTTCGATCAGCGTTTCTTCGGGTGCGAAATACTGCTGCTCTGAATGGCTGAGAAAAAAATCGAGATCCTCCGCGGCCATCTGGGAAAACGGCGTGTAGCGTCCCAGTTCCTGCCGCAAGTTAGCCAGCAAACTGCTGGATGGCGTTGGTGCCGGAGATGATTTGCTGGCTTGCACGGACTTCTCCTGTCATGCATACAAGGGGTGCTTGTGCGAAGGATATGCCAATCCCGTAGAAAAAAACCCGGCAACTTGCGTTGCCGGGCTCTTCATCCGAACGGAGTCAGATGCTGTTCAGGCGCCAAGGCCTGAACACTGACTTCAACTTGCCTTCAGGTTCGGGTAACGGACATGGTCCACCAGATCCTGGATCTTCTTGTTCGGTGCCGGGGTCACCAGGCTCACCAGGATCACCACGGCAAAGCCGATTGGCACGCCAAACAGGCCGGCCGAGATCGGCTGGATGTCCCACCACAATTGCACCGGCGATGTGACGCCAAAGACGCCACGCAGCCAGGGCTGGGTCGTGACCATGTAGTAGAAGGTCGTGCCCAGACCGGCGATCATGCCCAACGAGGCGCCAATGTTGCTCGCACGCTTCCAGAAAATGCCCAGAGTGAGCACCGGGAAGAAGGCCGAGGCAGCGAACGAGAAGGCGGCCGAGACCAGGAACAGGATGTCCGCCGGTTTCTGCGCCGCCACGTAAGCCGCACACAGGGCCACCACCAGCAGCAGGACCTTGGAAATGGTCACGCGGCGAGCGGTCGAGGCGTTCGGGTCGATCATCTTGTAGTACAGGTCATGGCTCAGCGCGTTGGCAATCGTGAGCAGCAGGCCATCGGCAGTCGACAGCGCAGCAGCCAGACCGCCAGCGGCCACCAGGCCGGAGACCACGTAAGGCAGACCACCAATGGCCGGGGCCGCCAGCACAATGATGTCACCGCCAATGGACATTTCATTCAACTGCAGGATGTTGTCCTTGTTGATATCCACCACGGAAAGCAGCGCTGGGTCGACCTTGTTCCATTCCGCGATCCAGAATGGCAACTGGTCGAAATGCGTGCCGACCACCAGCGTGAAGACCTCGTATTTCACCAGCACAGCCAGCGCCGGCGCCGTGAAATACAGCAGGAAGATGAAGAACAGCGACCAAGTCACCGACTGACGTGCCTCCTTCACGCTCGGCACCGTGTAGTAGCGCATCAGAATATGCGGCAGCGCAGCGGTACCGACCATCAGGCAGAAAATCAGCGCCAGGAAGTTGCGACGCGAGACGTCGTATGCCTTCTGGGCCGCGGCATCACCATTCGGGTCGCCCGCAAACTGGGCCGCATGGGGTGGCATGCCGTTGAGCGGTTTGGCCTTGGTGTCCGCACCCGCCTTGGCCGCCGTCCAGGCCTTCTTGGCCGCAGCGACATCCTTGGGCAAGCCTGACAACGCCTTCTCGGCCGCAGCGATCTCGGCTACCGGGGCATTGGCAGCCTTCAGGTCGGCCACTTTCTTCTCGGCCGCGGCCTTATCGGCCGCGAGTGCAGCCGCCGGATCCTTCAGCTTCTCCGCCAGGGAGGCCGAGCGCTGCTTGAAGATCTCGCGCACTTCCAGTTCCTTGGGGTCGTTTGCCAGGCGCTTCTCCTGCGCGGTGACCTTTTCGAGCTGATGGCCATAAATCGCCTGCGGCACCGGCACGTTGGTCTGTTTGACCGACAACCACACCACCGGGATCATGTAGGCCACGATCAGGATGATGTACTGGGCCACCTGCGTCCAGGTCACGGCACGCATGCCGCCCAGAAAGGAGCAGACCAGAATACCGCCGAGGCCGAGAAAAATCCCGATCTCGAAGGCCACGCCGGTCAGACGGGAGGTGATGATGCCCACGCCGTAGATCTGCGCCACCACATAGGTGAAGGAGCACAGGATGGCGGCCAGAATGCCCAGGAAACGCGGCAGGTTGCCGCCGTAGCGTTCGCCCAGGAAATCAGGCACCGTGAACTGGCCGAACTTGCGCATGTAGGGTGCCAGGAACAGCGCCACCAGACAGTAGCCGCCGGTCCAGCCCATGATGAAGGCCAGGCCGCCGTAGCCCGTGAGATAGAGCGTGCCGGCCATGCCGATGAAGGACGCGGCCGACATCCAGTCAGCGCCGGTGGCCATGCCGTTGTAGACGGCAGGCACGCGGCGACCAGCCACGTAGTACTCGGCCGCATCGGTGGTACGGCTCATGATGCCGATGCCGGCATACAAGCCAATGGTGGCCAACAGGAAGATGAAGCCGATCCAGTCTCGTGGCAGACCCATCTGTTCGAGAATGGCCAAGGCCACCACGAAGATCAGGAACCCGCCCGTGTACCACTTGTAAACCTTGTTCAGGTTTTGCTTGAACGCCTTGTTAGAGGCGGCGCTGGAGGGACCAGCGTCTGAGCCAAACATTCCAGCCATGGGTTACTCCTCTGTTTCCTGGACACCGTGCTCGATGTCCAGCTTGTTCATGTACCAGGCGTAGTACCCGATGATCAGGCAGTACACGACCAGCGAACCCTGTGCCCCCATCCAGAAACTGAAGGGCCAGCCAAAGAAATTGAAATTCAGATCGCGTGCAAAGTAACTGACGACAAAGGTCACGACGAACCAGATCGCCAGCAGGACAGCTGTGATATTGAGGTTCTTGCGCCAGTATCGACGATGGTTTTCGGTCAGTTCCATGTTTCCCATGATTTTCCTACCTCCAACAAGAAAACCCTTGCGGGCGTTTCGCGATCACCACTTGTCTCTTATGTGGCCTGCCTGCCGGATCGCGGCTTATCGACTCTGACGCCGGCTTACACCGGGGTCATCCAGTGCCCGCTCAGCTGATTCACGAAGGTTGCGCAGTGCGCAACCCGGTTTCGCGCTCCAGCTGGGCGGCCACTTTGGGCTCGAACCCCTTGAGATGGCGAATGATCTTCACCGCCTCATCAGGCTCTTGCCGATCTACATGAACCCGCGCCAGCTGATACCAGCCGAACGGGCTCATGGGCTGCAGTTCTGTGTTTTTCCGGAGGGCCACAACCGCTTCGTCGAAGCGGCGCGCCTGGATCAGCACCAGGGCCAGGCCGTACCAGGCGCGGTCCATCTTGGGTTCGATCTCAAGGGCGCGGCGAAAAGCGGTTTCGGCCTGCTCGTGCTGACCGTTCTCCTCCAGCATGTAGCCGAGGTTGAACCAGCTGGCCGACAAATCAGGGTAATGGCGGGCGAGCAACTCCTGCGCCGTGATCGCCTCGGACTTGCGCCCCAGCTGCATCAGCAGGTGCGCCCGGCTGGCCAGGGCATAACGATCGTTGGGCTTGAGGTCCAACATGTCGTCAAAGCGCACCAAGGCATCCTGCCTGCGGTTGAAGAGCAGCAGCGCAATGGCCTGCAACTTGAGAAACAGATAAGTGAGGGTCGTGTTCATTTGCACAGCTCCACGCCAATTTGCAGGCAGGTCTGGATCCTGTAAATGGTTGCAGCGAGCCAGATGAAGAGAAGAAGCAGAAACGCCACCAGCGGGACATGCCGATCCAGGACCAGCTTCGGTGTCAGCAACCGCGCCACCGACACAAAAGGCCGGCCGACAATCTGCAGGATCTGGTAAAAGAGGTTCTGCTCACGCCTGGCCCCCGCCAGCAGACCCAATACCCACTGCCCCAGCAAAGCCATGAGGGCAATTTCAGCAATCAGTTTGATAACGGATGCGGCAGCAAGCATATGACCTCGTTCATGCAGTTGGACGCATTGTTGGCGCAGTGCTTACCATTTTCTTACAAATACGAAAGAAAGCTGACAACCTCGGGTCAGACCCGAGAGGGTTTTCCCTCGCCTATTCCGGCCGGGGTATTGACGGGCGATGGGACGGTCGATTCCGCACCCAAGCGCGCCCGGTTCTCGTCGCTGGAACGGCGCTTGCAGGATTGCTGTGATGGCCGCCCCACACGCATGCCAGGCGCAGAAGTTAACCACGGCGCTCATGGCCACAGCGATGTCCGCATGGGGTTGGCAGCGCTGTACCTCATCCATCACCGCCATGACTTTCCCCGGCGAGCAACCGCCGCCTGAAGTTGCCGGGGTGCCGGTGTCGACAGCGTTGCAAGGCCGCCATGCGGCACGAGAGGGCCGCGAACACCCAGGACGATCAACCGAACTTCCTGCTGACGGGTGGCGCAATGCAGCAAAAAGCGATGCGCGGCCGTCCTGGCTCATGCATAATGAATTCATGCCGTTGAAAATTGCAACTGCGCTCCGCGATCAAAGCCGCCCAGGTTTACCAGGCGGCTTTTTTGCTTTTTCGGCGGCATCCGGCAACCTTTTTGCGAGTCCTACGTCCCATGCCCCTGCCTCCTGCTCCCACCAAGCGTGCAGCCCTGCTGTCTCCTGAAGCCTTTGACGCCCCGGCCCGCAGCAAGCCCCGGACATCGAGAGAATCAGCCGCCACCTTCGAACCCTCACGTACCGACGGAAAATCGCAAGCCCGTGACCTGTTCGACCACAGCGGCGGCGCCACGGCTGAAGCCCCTGCCCCCAGAGCGCCCAGCCGCGAAAAGACCCGCCCGAAAACCACCCGCGGCAAGACTGCCGCCCCGGCCGTGACGGCCGCGCCGACCACACAAAGCCCCGCACGGCTCAAGAAGGCCACGCCCAGCGGTCCGAGCAAGCTGTTCGTACTCGACACCAATGTGCTGATGCACGACCCAATGTGCCTGTTCCGCTTCGAGGAACACGACATCTTCCTGCCCATGATCGTGCTGGAAGAACTCGACGGCCACAAGAAAGGCATGACCGAGGTCGCCCGTAACGCGCGCCAGACCAGCCGCATGCTCGACGGCTTGGCGGATGCCCAGGGCGCGGACATCGCGGCCGGCCTCAAGCTCGACAGCACCGGCCACCGCGAGGCCGGCGGCAAGCTGTTTTTCCAGACCCAGCCGCTGAACTACACCCTGCCCACCAGCCTGCCCCAGGGCAAGGCGGACAACCAGATCCTGGGCGTGGTGGAGGCGCTGCGCCAGCAATATGCACCGCGCGAGGTGGTACTGGTGTCCAAGGACATCAATATGCGCGTCAAGGCCCGCGCCCTGGGCCTGGCGACCGACGACTACCAGAACGACAAGACGCTGGACGACGGCGACCTGCTGTACGCCGGCTCGCTGGCCCTGCCGGCCGACTTCTGGACCACGCACGGCCAGACCGTGGAAAGCTGGCAGCAAGGCCCGCACACCTTCTACCGCATCAACGGCCCGATCGTGCCCAGCCTGCTGATCAACCAGTTCGTCTATTTCGAGGCGCCGGGCGAGCCCAGCCTGTACGCCCGCGTCTCCGAAATTCGCGGCAAGACTGCGGTGCTCAAGACGCTGAAGGACTACACCCACCTCAAGAATTCCGTCTGGGGCGTGGCTGCGCGCAACCGCGAGCAGAACTTCGCCATGAACCTGCTGATGGACCCGGAAGTGGACTTCGTGACGCTGACCGGCACCGCCGGCACCGGCAAGACGCTGATGGCGCTGGCCTCCGGCCTGACCCAGGTGCTGGACGACCGGCGCTACACCGAGATCATCGTCACCCGCGCCACCGTGAGCGTGGGCGAGGACATCGGTTTCCTGCCCGGCACCGAAGAAGAAAAGATGGGCCCCTGGATGGGCGCGCTGGACGACAACCTGGAAGTGCTCTCCAAGACCGACACCGGCGCCGGTGAATGGGGTCGCGCGGCCACCAGCGAGCTGATCCGCAGCCGCATCAAGATCAAGAGCATGAACTTCATGCGCGGGCGTACCTTCATGAACAAGTACGTCATCATCGACGAGGCGCAAAACCTGACGCCCAAGCAGATGAAGACGCTGATCACGCGCGCCGGCCCGGGCACCAAGATCATCTGCATGGGCAACCTGGCGCAGATCGACACGCCCTATCTGACCGAGGGCTCGTCGGGCCTGACCTTCGCGGTGGACAAGTTCAAGGGCTGGCCGCACGGCGGCCACATCACGCTGGCGCGCGGCGAACGCTCGCGGCTGGCGGATTTCGCCAGCGAAGTGCTATAAAAAGAGTAGCTGCTTGCGCAATAAAAACGGGGCCTCGGCCCCGTTTTTATTTAGAAGTCGCCGCTGCCGTAGCCGGCGGCCAGGTTCTCGAAGCGCGTCAAGCGGTTCAGGAAGGCCAGCTTGACGGTCCCGGTCGGGCCGTTACGCTGCTTGGCGATGATGATCTCGGCCACACCCGGCTCCTTGCAGGCGTCCTTGGTGTAGTACTCGTCACGGTAGATGAACATGATGATGTCCGCGTCCTGCTCGATGGCGCCCGACTCGCGCAGGTCGCTCATCATGGGGCGCTTGTCCGGGCGCGTTTCCACGCTGCGGTTGAGCTGCGACAGCGCAATGAGCGGGCAGCCCAGCTCCTTGGCCAGCATCTTCATGCCGCGCGAGATCTCGCCCAGCTCGGTGGCGCGATTCTCGTTGTCGCCGCTGGAGCCGCTCATCAGCTGCAGGTAGTCGACCACGATCAGGCCGAGCTTGCCGCACTGGCGCGCCAGCCGGCGGGCATTGGCGCGCAACTCGCTGGCGGTCAGGCCGGCGGTCTCGTCAATGTGCAGCGAGATGGTGCGCAGCTTCTCGATCGCCTCGGTCAGACGCGGCCACTCCTCGTCGGTCAGCTTGCCGGTACGCAGATGGCCCTGGTCAATACGGCCGATGGAGCCAACGATACGCACCGCCAGCTGGGCCGCACCCATTTCCATGGAGAACACCGCCACCGGCAGGCCTTCGTTGAGCGCCACGTGCTCGGCGATGTTGATGGCGAACGCCGTCTTGCCCATGGAGGGACGCGCCGCCAGCACCACCATGTCGCCCGGCTGCAGGCCGGAGGTCATGCGATCCAGATCGTAGAAGCCGGTGGGTACGCCGGTGATGTCGTTCGGGTTGTCGGCCATCTCCTGCACGCGGTCCAGCAGGTCCACCACCAGGGTGTCCATGGACTGGAAGCCGCGCTTCATGCGCGAGCCTTCCTCGCCGATGTTGAAGATCTTCTGCTCCGACTCGTCCAGGATGGCCGCCACCGGCCGCCCCTGCGGGTTGAAGGCGTTGGTGGCGATTTCGTCGCTCGCCGCCACCAGCTTGCGCAGAATGCCGCGCTCGCGCACGATCTCGGCATAACGGCGGATATTGCCGGCGCTGGGCACGTACTGGGCCAGGGAGTTAAGGTAAGCTAGGCCGCCGACCTCCTCCGCCTTGCCCTGGCTTTGCAGCTGCTCGAACACCGTGATCACGTCCGCCGGTTTACTGGCATTGATCAGCGCCGCAATGGCGGCATAAATCAGACGGTGCTCGTAGCGATAGAAATCGCCATCCCCCAGCAGATCGCCGACCCGGTCCCAGGCGCCGTTGTCCAGCAGCAGGCCACCGAGCACGCTCGATTCGGCCTCGATCGAATGGGGCGGGATTCGCAGTTGCGCGACCTGTCGGTCTTGCCCGTAATCGTCATCTACGGGGGTCAATACGGCTGACATGAATGATGTTTTCCTTGTAACCCTGAATGCTAAGCCCTGGGCGTTCTACCGTCGAGGAACATGCTGGGGACAACCTAGCTTAAAGCTGTGGGTAATCTGTGCAAATGCATGTATGGGCGCAAATGCCCATCGCAAATACAAAAGCCGCCAGAGACAGGCCCTGGCGGCTTTTGGTGGAGAGAGCCTCAGCTTAAGCGGTTTCGCCGTACACGGAGACGGTGATGTCAACCACCACGTCAGTGTGCAGTGCCACGCTCACGGTGCTGTCGCCGATGGTCTTGATCGGACCATTGGGCATGCGCACCTGGGACTTGGCAACCTTGTAGCCGGTCTTGGCCAGTTCTTCGGCGATGTCGAAGTTGGTCACGGAACCGAACAGGCGGCCGTCCACGCCGGCTTTTTGCGTCAGCTTGAGGGTGGTGCCGGCCAGCTTCTCGCCCAGGCCTTGTGCTTCGGCCAGCTTGGCGGCAGCAGCTTTTTCCAGTTCGGCGCGCTTGGCTTCGAACTCGGCCTTGGCCGCTTCAGTGGCGCGACGGGCGCGACCGGAGGGGATCAGGAAGTTGCGGGCGTAGCCGTCTTTCACCTTGACGATTTCGCCGAGGTTACCCAGGTTCACGACCTTGTCGAGCAGAATGATTTGCATGGGTCGACTCCTTAGATCTTGTGCTGGTCGCTGTACGGCAGCATCGCGAGGAAACGCGCGCGCTTGATAGCGGTGTTGAGCTGGCGCTGGTAGATGGCGCGGGTGCCGGTCAGACGGGCCGGGATGATCTTGCCGTTTTCGGCAATGAAATCACGCAGTGTGTCGATGTCCTTGTAGTCGATTTCTTCGACGCCAGTGACGGTGAAGCGGCAGAAGCGCTTGCGCTTGAACAGCAGCGACTGGGTATTGCGCTTCGGGCGCTTGTCTTTGTTGAACTTTTTGAACGTGGCCATGAGGGCCTCCTGAAATTAATCTTGACTGAACTCTTGGATATGGAACACCAGGTTCTTTCCGTTGCGAGGGGTGGCAACAAAGCCGCTGAAGCACCAGACACTGCCGATGGCCTGCTTGGCAAGCCGCTCGGCCAGGGCACCGAAGGCAACTGCCTTGACGCCGGCCAAAACCCGCCTGTCCTGTCCTGCTTCCGGCACCATCGACTCATGTTCGAGTTTCAGGTCAAGGGCCGGCAATCCGGCCGGTGTGTAGCGCAGAGGGGCCACCTCGGCGATACAGGCAGTCAGGATGAGCTGGTTGGCGCTGGGATTCACACTCCTCGCTATCGGGAAGATCAGGCCTGGAATTCCGCCTGCTGGGCCTTGCGGGCGTCTTCACGCTCGACGGTTTTCATCATGGAAGAGGGGCCGGTCTCGGCCTTCTTCTTCAGAACCGTCAGGTGACGCAGCACGGCATCGTTGAACTTGAACGCATGCTCGAGTTCAGCCATCACAGCCTTGTCGGCTTCGATGTTCAGGCACAGGTAGTGGGCCTTGGCCAGCTTGTTGATCATGTAGACCATCTGACGACGGCCCCAGTCTTCAACACGGTGGATCTTGCCACCGCCGGTGGTGATCATGCCCTTGTAACGTTCGAGCATGGCAGGAACCTGCTCGCTTTGATCCGGATGGATCATCAGGACGATTTCGTAATGACGCATCAATACTCCTTGTGGATGACCCGCATGCTGCGGGCAGATAAGCCGCCCCAGCGTCTGATGGGTGCGGCAAGGCGAAGCTCTCCATTATATGGGATTTTCCGGCTCGGGTCCATCCTGGCGCTCGTCCCGGGTCACCAAGCTCAGCAGCAAGGTCACGGCAAAACCGGCCAGAACGCCGAACACGCCGGCTGAAATGGGCTGGATCCCGAACCACAGGCCGCTACCCGACAAGCCCAGCAGGGCGCGCACCGGCACGGCATTGATCAGCATGTAGTAGACCGTCACGCCGATCCCGGCCAGCATCCCGGCCACGACCCCGGCCCGGGAGGTCCTGCGCCAGAAAATGCCCAGCACCATGGCCGGCACGAAGGCCGCTCCCGCGAGGGAAAAGGACATCGAGACCAGATTGAGAATATCCGCCGGTTTTTGCGCCGCGACATAGGCAGCAGCCAGCGCCACCACCAGCAAGGCGAATTTGGACAGCATCACGCGCCGCATCACGCTCGCCCGGTCGCTCTTGCCTTGAAAGTACAGGTCATGGGCCAACGCATTGCCGATGGTCAGCAGCAAGCCGTCGGCCGTGGACAAGGCCGCGGCCAGGCCACCGGCCGCGACCAGCCCCGACACCACGTAAGGCAGCCCGCCCAGCTCGGGGGTGGCCAGCATCACGATGTCGGCGCCCAGCTTCAATTCGGAGAACTGCAGGCGGTGGTCGCCATTGATATCGCTGATGGACAACAGGGAACTGTCCACCTTGGCCCATTGCGCCATCCAGGCCGGCAAGGACTCGAAGTTCTGCCCCACCAGATGATTCATGACCTCGAATTTCACCAGCACTGCCAGCGCCGGTGCCGCAAGGTAAAGCAAGGCAATGAAGATCAGTGACCAGGCCACCGATGTCCGGGTCTCGGCCACCGTCGGTGTGGTGCAAAAACGTGTCAGCAGATGCGGCAAACCCGCCGTGCCCACCATCAGGCAGAACATCAGGGCCAGAAAATTGCGGCGCGACAGCTCGAATGCCTGCTGTTCCTGGGGCGTTCCATCCGGATTGCCGGCAAAGGGCTGGGCATGCGGCGGCATGCCCCCCAGCGGCTTGGCCCGGCTGAGGTTTTCCTGCATGGCACGGGTCCAGGCTTCCCGTGCAGACGCCGCGTCTTTGGGCAACAGGGCCAGTTCACGCCGTGCCGCAAAAATCACCTCGGCATCGGCGCGCTCCTTGCTGAGCAGGCGCAGTCTTTCCTTGAGCAGCTTGCGCTCGGTGTCCAGCGCCACGTCCACGTTGCGCAGCTTCAATTCGAAGTCCCGCGCGCGCCGCGCATACTCCTGGATGACCTGCTGCTCCGCCGGCGACGCTGCCAGTTCGTTTTCCAGCTGGGTGATTTTTTCCAGTTGCTGGCCATACACCCAGGGCGCCATCGGATTGCCCAACTGCTTGTAGGCCAGCCAGGAAACGGGGATCAGGAAGGCCAGGATCAGGACTACATACTGCGTCACCTGCGTCCAGGTGACGGCACGCATGCCCCCCAGAAACGAGCAGACCAGCACCCCACCGAGCCCGAGCAGAATCCCGATCTCGAAATGCACGCCTGTCAGTCGTGAGGTGATCAGCCCCACGCCATAGATCTGGGCCACGACATAGGTGAAGGAGCAGAGCACGGCGGCCAGGGCGGCAACCCTTCTCGGCCAGTGTCCGCCAAAGCGGACTGCGAAGAAATCCGGAACGGTGTAGATGCCCAGCTCACGCAAATGGGGGGCGACCAACAGGGCCACCAGGCAAAACCCCCCGGTCCATCCCAGCACATAGGCCAGGCCGCCGGGTTGCGACTCCGTCCCGGAAAAACCCTGGAGGTAAAGCCCGCCGGCCATGCTGATGAACGACGCTGCACTCATCCAGTCGGCTGCCGTGGCCATGCCGTTGTAAAACGCGGGGATTCGCTGTCCTGCCACGTAGTATTCGGCGGCATTTGCGGTTCGGTTGTAGATCCCGATCACCGCATACAGGGCGATCGTGGCAGCCAGGAAAACGGCCCCCACCCATTGCTTGGACAGCCCCCATCGCTCGGCAAGCGCCAGCAGCAGCAAAAAGCCCAGCAGGCAGGCAACGTAGGTCGCGAAGGCCCGGTGCAGCCGGCGCTTGTAGGCGGCGTACGCCTGAGCCTCAAACGCGGCGCCAGCGCCGCGATCCCGCCGGTTGCTTACCCACGCGAACACGGCGACGATGGCAATGAAGACCAGAACGCCCCCTTGGGCGGCAAACCAGAACCCCAGAGGCCATCCGGCCACCACCGTCTGAAGATCGCGGGCGAAATAGAGGCCACCGAAGGAAGCGAGGCACCACGCCAGCAACAGCATGCCCCGCAGGCTGAAGCGACCGGACGTCATCGCACCCTCCGGTGGAGCTGGCCCGGTTGCCTCATGACAGCGCAATCATTTTCAGCGTTGCCATTCACCTGCGATCTTGCTTACATCGCGGCGATGTTGCGCCAGGTCTCGACCACCGTATCGGGGTTCAGCGAGATCGAGGTGATGCCCTCTTTCACCAGCCAGCGCGCAAAGTCGGGGTGGTCGCTGGGGCCCTGACCACAGATGCCGACATACTTGCCCTGCTTGCGGCAAGCGGTGATGGCCCGGCTGATCATGGCTTCCACGGCGGGGTCGCGCTCGTCGAAATCCGCGGCCAGCAGTTCCAGCCCGGAGTCGCGGTCCAGACCGAGCGTGAGCTGGGTCAGGTCGTTGGAGCCGATCGAGAAGCCATCGAAGTGCTCCAGGAATTCGTCGGCCAGGATGGCATTGCTCGGCACTTCGCACATCATGACGATCTTCAGGCCGTTCTCGCCGCGCTTGAGGCCATGCTGGCCCAGCAGGTCAATGACCTTCTTGGCCTGGCCCAGCGTGCGGACAAACGGCACCATCAGTTCGACATTGGTCAGGCCCATCTCGTCACGCACGCGGCGCATGGCTTCGCACTCCATGGCAAAAGCCTCGCCGAAATCGGCGCTGACATAACGCGCGGCACCGCGGAAACCCAGCATCGGGTTTTCTTCCTCAGGCTCATAGCGGCTGCCGCCGATCAGTTTGCGGTATTCGTTGCTCTTGAAATCCGACAGGCGCACGATCACCGGCTTGGGCCAGAAAGCGGCGGCAATGGTCGCCACCCCCTCGGCCACCTTGTCGACGTAGAAAGCGCGCGGCGAAGCATGGCCACGAGCCACCGACTCGACCGCCTTCTTCAGGTCAGCATCGATGTTCGGGTAGTCCAGGATGGCCTTGGGGTGCACACCAATGTTGTTGTTGATGATGAACTCCAGACGGGCCAGACCGACACCGGCATTGGGCAGCTGGGCGAAATCGAACGCCAGTTGCGGGTTGCCGATGTTCATCGTGATCTTGACCGGAATCTCGGGCATCGTGCCGCGCTGGACTTCGGTCACTTCCATCTCCAGCAGACCATCGTAAATGCGGCCGGTGTCGCCCTCGGCGCAACTCACGGTGACCAGCGTGCCGTCTTTCAGCGTCTCGGTGGCATCGCCACAGCCGACCACTGCCGGAATGCCGAGTTCGCGCGCGATGATGGCGGCGTGGCAGGTCCGGCCACCGCGGTTGGTGACGATGGCGGAAGCGCGTTTCATCACCGGCTCCCAGTTGGGGTCGGTCATGTCAGTCACCAGCACGTCGCCGGGCTGGACCTTGTCCATCTCGCTGATGTTGTGCACCAGGCGCACCGGGCCGGTGCCGATCTTCTGGCCGATGGCACGGCCCTCGGCCAGCACGGCGCTCTGGCCCTTGAGCTTGTAGCGCATCTCGGCGGTGGCGCCGGCCTGGCTCTTCACGGTCTCGGGACGGGCCTGCAGAATGTAGAGTTGGCCGTCGGTGCCGTCCTTGCCCCACTCGATGTCCATCGGGCGGCCGTAGTGCTGCTCGATCACCAGCGCGTACTTGGCCAGTTGCTCGACGTCGGCATCAGTGAGCGAGTAGCGGTTGCGCTGTTCGGTCGGCACGTCGATGGTCTTGACCAGCTTGCCGCCAGCTTTCTTTTCTTCCGGCGTGGAAAACACCATCTGGATCAGCTTGGAGCCGAGGTTGCGGCGCACCACGGCGCGCTTAGCCGCGCGGAGCATGGGCTTGTGCACATAGAACTCGTCCGGATTGACGGCGCCCTGCACCACCGTTTCGCCCAGGCCATAGCTGGAGGTGATGAAGACCACATCCTCGAAGCCGGACTCGGTGTCGATGGTGAACATCACACCGGCGGCACCCAGGTCAGAGCGCACCATGCGCTGCACGCCGGCCGACAGGGCCACATCAGCGTGGGCAAAACCCTTGTGCACGCGGTAGCTGATGGCGCGGTCGTTGTAGAGGGAGGCGAAGACCTCCTTCATCTTGTGCAGCACTTCCTCGATGCCGTGCACGTTCAGGAAGGTCTCCTGCTGGCCGGCGAACGAGGCGTCGGGCAGGTCTTCGGCGGTGGCCGAAGAACGCACGGCAAAGGTGGCCTGCGGGTTGCCGGCGCTGAGCTTGGCAAAGTCGTCACGGATCGCCTTTTCCAGGTCAGCAGGAAACGGTTGCGCCTCGACCATGGCACGGATTTCGGCGCCGACGGTCGCCAATGCACGCACGTCTTCGGTATCCAGCGCATCCAGCTTGGCGTTGATGCGGTCGGCCAGGCCATCGTGCTTCAGGAATTCGCGGAAAGCATGGGCAGTCGTGGCGAAGCCGGTCGGCACGCGCACGCCCTGCGGCAGCTGCGAGATCATTTCGCCGAGGCTGGCGTTCTTGCCGCCAACCGCCTCGACGTCGGTCATTCTCAGGTTTTCAAACGGTACGACCAGGGCGGTCGGGCTGAAAAGTGCAGACATGGGAAAGCTCCAGAGTTTAAAAACCGGTTTGCGCCGGGAGCCAGTTCGTGCCTTGAACTGGCGGCGCCCATGCCGACGGCTTGCCTTTGCTCTTGTTCTCGTAGGGCGTTGCGGTGCATGGAAGAATTCGCGTGATCGGCTGATATTGTAAGCTCCGTCGGTGCCAAAATGCCGGCGGGCCTGCACCGGCCGGCCCGCCCCTCGGCCCCATCCCCTGATCGCTCACCCATGTCCAATCGCACCGTTTTTTTCATTTCCGACGGCACCGGCATCACCGCCGAAACCTTTGGCAATGCCATCCTGGCCCAGTTCGAAACGCAGCTGCGGCGCGTGCGCCTGCCTTTCATCGACACGGTGGACAAGGCCCACCAGGCGGTGCGGCAGATCAACCATACGGCCGAGATCGAGGGCAAGAAGCCGATCGTGTTCACCACGCTGGCCAACGAGGAGGTGCACACCATCATCAACGAAGGCTGCCGCGGCATGCTGCTCGACATGTTCGGCACCTTCGTCAACCCGCTGGAGATCGAGCTGGGCATCAAGTCGCACCATCGCATCGGCCGCTTCAGCGACGTCAGCAAGAGCCAGGCCTACCACGACCGGATCGAGGCGATCAACTTCTCGCTGGCCCATGACGACGGCCAGTCCAACCGCGACCTGGCCAGTTCCGACGTGATCCTGGTCGGGGTGAGCCGCAGCGGCAAGACGCCGACCTCACTCTACCTGGCCATGCAGTACGGGCTCAAGGCCTCCAACTACCCGCTGATTCCCGAAGACTTCGAGCGCCACCAGTTGCCCCCGGCCCTGGTGCCGCATCGCAGCAAGATCTTCGGCCTGACCATCAACCCCGAGCGCCTGAGCGAAATCCGCAACGAACGTCGTCCGAACTCGAAATACGCTTCACTGGAGAACTGCCGTATGGAGGTGGCTGAAGCGGAAGCCATGATGCGGCGTGCCGGCATCCGCTGGCTGTCCACCACCACCAAGTCGATCGAAGAGATCGCCACCACCATCCTGCAGGAAATTCGCCCGGAGCGGCTGACCTACTGAACGACCGCCCTGATGCCGCCCCTCACCCGGGCGCAAACAGACCCAGCGGGTGGTGAAAACGCGCCACCGACAACATGAAGGCATAACAGGCCAGCGACGCCAGAAAGAAGGCCACGCGCAAGCGCTGGCTGCGTGCGCGCTTGAGCGCCAGCGAGCCCAGCACGATATAGAGCAGCAACAGGCCCAGCTTGGTGCCTAGCCACGACTCGCGCCATGGGTTCAGGCCCAGCATCAGCCACAGACCCACCCCCGCCAGCAGCAAGACGGTGTCCAGCCCGTAGCTGGCATAGCGCACCCCCCTCGTCATGCCCCAGCTTCGCCCGGATAGCACGGCGACGCCCCGCAACGTGAACAACGTGCCGCTGGCCAGCACCAGGCCGATGTGCAGCGGCTTGAGATAGACATAACTGTCAACCCAGGTCATGACACCGCCATCAACGATTGGTATGGAACGCACTGCATTGGGGCATTGTGGCGCATGGAGCACCTTTTATCCTTGATTTGGGACAAACATCACGAATTAGAATGAGAATGATTTGCATTTGTGTATAATTTCTTTACTTTATTTCAAACAGCAAGCCATGCCTCGCAGTTCTCCCTTGCGCCAGGTTGTAGCCAGCCACCTTTATTTGCTCAAGGCTCTGCAACCTCATGTCGAAACCCCAAAAGCTCAGAAACAAATCAACCGTAGCCCCTGTCAAATCAGCGCAGGTCGCTATCAAACCAATAGCACCCAGCGCCCTCCTCCCCCTCGGCGCCATGTTGCTGGCCGGCTCGATGGGCGCCCTGGCCCAGCCAGCCTCGCCGGAAAGCGGCAAGACGCTGGCCACGGTGGAAGTCAAGGAAAAGGCCGAAACGCCAGAAGCCAAGACCTCGCTGCGTGCGACGGAAACCGCCATCGGCAAAGGCAATCAGAAGCTGCGCGACATTCCGCAATCGATCACCGTCGTCACGGAACGCCTGATGGACGACCGCAACCTCGATGACTTCAAGGAGGTGCTGCGCAGCACGGCAGGCGTCACCTTCCAGGCCGGCGAAACCGGCGAGGAGGACATCCGCCTGCGCGGCTTCTCGCTCGTCCAGAGCGGCGACATCTATGTGGACGGCATGCGCGACTCGTCCATCTACGAGCGCGACACCTTCAACTACGACCGGCTGGAAGTGCTCAAAGGTTCGGCCTCCATGCTGTTCGGCCGCGGCTCCACCGGCGGCGTGGTCAACCAGGTCAACAAGAAACCCTTCCTGATGAACTCGCACGAGGTCAAGACCACGGTCGGCACCGGCAACGAACTGCGTGTCACCGGCGACTTCAACCTGAAAACCGGTGACGATGCGGCGCTGCGCATGAACGTCATGACCCACGAGGCCGACAACTGGGGCGCCAGGGTCAGCAAGAAAGGCATTGCGCCCACCTACCGCTGGGGCATCGGCACCGAAGACGAGTTCCTGGTCGGTCTGTACCACCTTGAGTACAACAACCGGCCCAATTACAACAACCCCTGGATTCTCAACAACGGCCAGATCCAACCGACGCTGCCGGCCAGGAACTACTACGGCCTGGCCAGCGACTACAACAAGGGCCGTGCGACCTACGGCACCCTGAGCCATACCCACCGCTTTGCGGATGGCGGCGAACTCAAGAGCACCTTGCGCCACGGACGCTACGAGCGCGACCTGTGGTCGAGCGTGATCGGTTTCCAGGGCGGCGCCCCCGCATCGGTCAATGCCATCACCGACAACACGGTCCTGACCCGCACCCAGAAAGGACGCCTCGGCATCAGCACCACCACACTGCTGCAAAGCGACTACAGCAATACCTTCGACTGGTTCGGCATGAAGCACAAGGTCATCACCGGGGTGGACTGGTCCAACGAAGATGCGCTGCGCAACAACAGCTATGCCGGCGGCAACAGCGGCCTGACCACGCTGGTGGGAACACCCAATGACGGCGACTGGCGCGCCGACCTGCGCGGTGATGCACCGATGAACAAGTTCAACGCCCGCACGCTGGGGGTGTACGTGCAGGATACCCTGGAGCTGACACCCACGGTCAAACTCATCGCCGGCCTGCGCCGCGACCACTTCAACGCCAACTACAACACGGCGGCCGGTGCCAGCAATGCACGATCCGATGGCCTCTGGAGTCCACGCCTGGGTGCGCTGTACCAGCCCAATGACAGCGCGTCGTACCACGTGTCCTACGGCACCTCGTTCAACACCTCGGGCGACGTCTACCAGTACGCCGTGCAGGGCCCGAGCGCCAAAGACGCCAACACGCCGCCGGAGGAAAGCCGCAACATCGAGGTGGGCGGCAAGTTTGACCTCTTCGAGCGCCGTCTCATGCTCGCCAGCTCGCTGTTCTATTCGCAGAAGTACAACGAGCGCAACACCGACCCCGATACCGCCGCTTCGCAGCAGTTGCTGTCCGGCATGCGCCACGCGGCCGGCCTGGATGTCGATGTCGCCGGCCGCATCTCGTCGAAGTGGGATGCCTTCCTGTCCTGGACCTGGATTCCCATGGCGAAGATCGTCGACAGCAATGTGGCCCTCAATGCCGCCGGCACGGGCGCCCAGGTCGCCGGCGACCGGCCCGGCCTGACCCCGCTGCACAGCGCCAGCCTGTGGACCACCTATCGCCTGACGCAGCAACTGCGCGTCGGCGGCGGTCTCAACTACCGCGACCGGCAGAATCCGGAAGGGGCGCGCCATGTCGAGGCCAAGAGTTTCACGACCCTGGACCTGATGGCCGAGTACACGATCAACGACCTGACCTCGCTCAAACTGAACGTCACCAACGTCACCAACGAGTTGTACGCCGACTCGCTGTACCGCGGCTTCTACAGCCCGGGTGCCCCGCAGTCCGTGCAGCTGTCCCTGAAGATCCAGTTCGACTGACCCAACCAAGGAAGTGCCCGGGGGCTGGCTGCCGTCAGCCCCCCAGCAAAGCCACCGCCATGCTGATCCATCTGAAAAACGTCCTCACGACCGATGAACTCCACCAGGCGCGCGCCATCCTCGATGACGCCACCTGGCTGGATGGCCGCGCCACCGCAGGCACCCAGGCCGTGCAGGCCAAGAACAACGAACAGCTGCCACAGACCGGCGAAGCAGCGCGCGCGCTGCAGACGCTGGTGCTGCAGGCACTCAACCGTCACGCGATCTTTTTCTCGGCCGCCCTGCCCAAGAAGATTTTCAACCCCTTGTTCAACCGCTACGGCGGTGAGACCAACCACTACGGCCGGCACATTGACGGCGCGGTGATGCACTCGCGCAGTACCGACCAGCGCGTGCGCTCCGATGTCAGTTGCACCCTGTTCCTGGCCGAGCCCGAGGAATACGACGGCGGCGAACTGGCCATCGACGACACCTACGGCAGCCAGCGCATCAAGCTGCCGGCCGGCGACATGGTGCTCTATCCCGGCACCAGCCTGCATGAGGTCCTGCCCGTCACACGCGGCCACCGGCTCGCCAGCTTCTTCTGGGTGGAAAGCATGGTGCGCAGCGACGAGCAGCGACGCCTGCTGTTCGACCTCGACATGGCCCTGCTGCGCCTGCGCGAGCGGCATGGCGAATGCGCCGAGACCACGGCGCTGACCGGCACTTATCACAACCTGCTGCGTATGTGGGCCGATACCTGAGGCCGAAGCCATGAATGCCATCCCCGCCCTCGCCCGGCTGCCCGAGCACGTGGTCAGCCTGAGCGACCACGAGACCCACGCCCGCTCCCGCCTGGACGACAACGCCTGGGCCTATTTCAGCGGCGGTGCTGCCGACGAACTCACGCTGCGCGCCAACCGGCAGGCCTGGGACACCCTGCAGCTGCTGCCACGTGTGCTGCAGCCCCTGGCCGGCGGCCATACCCGCGTGCAGTTGCTGGGCCGCACGCTGGCCCACCCGATCCTGCTGGCGCCGGTGGCGTACCAGCGCATGGCGCACCCGGACGGCGAGCTGGCCAGCGCCCACGCCGCCGCAGCGCTGGGCGCCGGCCTGGTGCTCAGCACGCAGGCCAGCGTCCCGCTGGAAACCGTGGCGCGCGTCATGCTGCCGGAGGCCGGACGCGGCCCCTTGTGGTTCCAGCTCTATATCCAGCACGACCGCGGCTTCACGCGCGAGCTGGTGCAACGCGCAGAAAACGCCGGCTACGAGGCGCTGGTGCTGACGGTTGACGCCCCCACCAGCGGCGCGCGCGACCGCGAACGCCGCGCCGGCTTTCGCCTGCCGCCGGGTGTCCGCGCCGTCAACCTGGACGGTCTGCCGCCGCTGCCTACCGCTCCCACGGCGGCCAGCCAGAGCGCCCTCTTCGACGGCCTGCTGCAGAACGCCCCGACCTGGGACGATGTGGCCTGGCTGCAGTCCATCAGCCGGCTACCGGTTCTGCTCAAAGGCGTGTTGCATGAAGATGATGCACGCCAGGCGGCACGCCTCGGTCTGGGCGGCGTCATCGTTTCCAACCACGGCGGGCGTACCCTGGACACGGCGCCCGCCACCGCCCATGTCTTGCCGCGCATCGTGGACGCGCTGGCTGGCAGCCTGCCCGTGCTGGTCGATGGCGGCATCCGCCGCGGCACCGATGTACTCAAGGCCATGGCACTGGGCGCCAGCGCCGTCCTGCTCGGACGTCCCTATGTCTACGGTCTGGCCAACGCCGGCGCCGTAGGCGTGGCCCACGTCCTGCGTCTGCTGCGCGACGAACTGGAAATTGCCATGGCGCTGTGCGGTTGCCGCCAGCTTGACCAGGCAAAGCCAGGCCTGCTCTTTCCAACGCGTCCCTGAGTACTCGTGACCAGGCCAAGACAAAGCTGGAAATATTTTGAACAATTAACTCAAATAAGAATTATTCTCATTTATAATTTCACCACGATGCTGTTCCTCACCATGCTCGCCAGCCTCTTCCTGGTCACGCTCTGCGCTTGCTGGATTTTTCGGAAATAAGGCCAGCCCAGGGCATGCCAGCCGCGCCAAAATATGATCTTGTCAGAACATCAAGCATCCCCGCCGCTCATGAATCGACGCCTTGTTATCGCCGCCAGCGTGGTGCTATTCCATATTGCCGCGATATGGGCCATTCAGACCGGTTTGCTGCGTCGTGCGGTGGAAATCGTCGTGCCGGCGGAAGTGCTGAGCGAATTCATCAACCCGCCAGCCCCCAGAACCGAACAGGCCCAGGCGCCCGCCTCCAAGCCACAAGTGCAAACACCGCCCAAACGGCAGGCGGCACCGGCACCCCTGCCGGTGGCCACACCGGAGCCCGCCCCGACACCTGCTGCGCCCATGGGGGTGACCAGCCCGCAACCACCGGCCCCGGCCATGGCGGCGCCCGTGACCACGGCCCACGCGGGACCACCGGCACCAGCCCGCCTGGAACTGCCGTCCAGCAATGCGGCCTACCTCAACAACCCCAAGCCACCTTATCCGGTCCTGAGCAAACGCCTGGGCGAGCAGGGCAAGGTGGTGGTGCGCGTGCTGATCGGCGTTGACGGCACGGCACAGCAGGCGGAGATCCGCACCTCCAGCGGCTACGAACGGCTGGACCAGGCGGCCCTGACCACCGTGCTCAAGTGGCGCTACGTGCCCGGCAAACGCGGCGGCGTGCCGGAAGCGATGTGGTTCAACGTCCCGATCAATTTTGTTCTTGAATAATTTTCTGAAGTCTCTGGAGTGTTTATGGAATCGCAATTCGGCTTGTTGAATGTCTGGGCTCAGGGTGACTGGGTGACCCGCGCCGTCGCCCTGCTGCTGCTGGGCATGTCGGTGGCCTCGTGGATGGTGATCGTGCTCAAGGCACTGGACATCGTGCGCTACAAGAAACTGGCCCGCCAGGCCGAGTCCTTCTGGCACAGCGCCGACTTTGCCGAAGGCCTGGCCAAGCTCGGTCCCCAGAGCGACAACCCTTTCGTCAGCCTGGCCGAAGAGGGGCGCGAGGCCGCCGCCCACCACCGCAACACCCGGGCCCACCTGCACGACAGCCTGGACGTGAGCGACTGGGTGACGCGTTGCCTGCGCAACAGCATCGACCACAGCACGGCCCGCCTGCAGGCCGGCCTGGCCATCCTGGCCTCGGTCGGCTCCACCGCACCCTTTGTCGGCCTGTTCGGCACCGTCTGGGGCATCTACCACGCCCTCATGAGCATTGGCATGGCCGGCCAGGCGACCATCGACAAGGTGGCCGGCCCGATCGGCGAGGCGCTGATCATGACGGCGCTGGGCCTGGCCGTGGCCATTCCCGCCGTGCTGGGCTACAACGCCCTGGTGCGCGGCAACAAGGCCATCCTGGGCACGCTCAACAGCTTCGCCCACGACCTGCATGCCTATTTCGTCACCGGCGCGCGTGTCGGCGGTGGCGACGCCAAAGTCGTACCGATGAAGAAGGCCTGAGGAACAACACCATGGCTTTTGGAACCCAGGACGACACCGACGAGGTGATGAACGAGATCAACATGACGCCGCTGGTGGACGTCATGCTGGTGCTGCTCATCATCTTCATCATCACCGTGCCGGTGATGAAGCATGCGGTCAATGTGGACCTGCCGCAGGCCTCGAGCCAGCGCGAACAGGTCAAGCCGGAAACGATCAGGCTATCGGTCGACGCCAGCGGCGCCTACTTCATCAACGAGAACAAGGTGAGCGACGAAGCGCTGCCGGCACTGCTGCAGGCCGAAGCGGCGAAGCAGCCGCAGCCTGACCTGCACATCCGCGGCGACAAGAACGTGCGTTACGAACGCGTGGCGCAGGCCATGGCGACGGCGCAGCAGGCCGGCCTGCGCAAGATCGGCTTCATCACCGAACCCCGACACTGAAGGCATCAGACCGGATGACCCTGCCCCCCGCCTCGCATCCAACCGCACCGCGTGCGACCGCCCATGCCCCGGCCGGCCCCGCATCCGCCCAGCCACGGGCCGGGGCCGCCATCGAAAGCGCCACCCTGTTGCAGGGCGGCAAGTCAGTCACGATCAGCCACAACGGCGAGTCCTACCGTCTGCAACTGACCCGCCAGGGCAAGCTGATCCTGACCAAATAGGTTTTATCCCGTGGGCGTCCTGGAACATGCACGTTATCCAGGTTCGTTTGATGCCAGCCGAGGTCACCCTGGGCTGGCATTTTTTTCTTACAGGCCGATGGCGGCGATGCCGGCACGGGCGATCTGGGCGTCTTCCGACGACTTCACACCGCTGACGCCGACGGCGCCCAGGCACTGGCCGTCCTTCATGATCGGCACACCGCCCTCCAGCAGGCCTTCCAGACCAGGCGCGCTGAGGAAGGACACGCGGCCACCATTGATCATTTCCTCATAGATGCGGCTTTCGCGGCAGCCCAGAGCGGCGGTACGGGCCTTGGCCGGGGCGATCTGGGCCGAGATCGGCGCCACGCCGTCCAGGCGCTGCTGCCACAGCAGGTGACCACCATCGTCAACGATGGCAATGCTGACCGCCCAGTTGTTCTTCAGCGCTTCGGCTTCAGCCGCGGCGGCCATCAGTTTGACATCGGACAGTTGGAGTACGGGTTTGCTTTTCATGATGGAATCCGGAAGTGGAATGTGACAAGACCCGCAAGCATAGCGGCTGTTGCCCGCCGGCCATGCCGGCCGGCGGCAAAACTGCCATGACCAAATACACAAGAAGCGTGGTGATTTTCCAGCCGCCGCTTGAATCGCCCTAGAATGGCCGCATCTGCTGTTGGCAGGTTATGAAGGAGATGACAACCATGAACGACCAAGTTCACACCCTTGAATCATCCGGCCGGTTCGGCTATGCGATGTCACAGGCGCAGCGCAACAAGGTACTGCGCAACACCTACTGGCTGCTGGCCCTGAGCCTGGTTCCCACCGTGCTGGGCGCCTGGCTGGGCGTGGCCACCGGCATCACCCAGGCCCTCAGCGGCGGCCTGGGCCTGATTGTGTTCCTGGCCGGCGCCTTCGGCTTCATCTTCGCTATCCAGAAAACCAAGGACTCGGCCGCCGGCGTGCCCGTGCTGCTGGGCTTTACCTTCTTCATGGGCCTGATGCTGTCGCGCCTGATCGCCATGGTGCTGGGTTTCAAGAACGGCCCCGAACTGGTGATGACCGCCTTCGGCGGCACGGCCGGCGTGTTTTTCGTCATGGCCAGTCTGGCCAGCGTCATCAAACGCGACCTCTCCGGCATGGGCAAATGGCTGATGGTGGGTGCCATCGTGCTGATGGTCGGTGCCGTCGTCAACGTCTTCGTCGGCTCCAGCGCCGGCATGCTGGCAATCTCGGTGGCCGCCATCGGCATCTTCAGTGCCTACATGCTGTATGACCTCAAGCAGATCATCGATGGCGGCGAAACCAACTACATCAGCGCCACGCTGGCCCTGTACCTGGACATCATCAACGTGTTCCAGAGCCTGCTGGCCCTGCTGGGTATCTTCGGCGGTGAACGCGAGTAACAACCACCTTCACAGCCCCCCAAAAGGCCCTGCGGGGCCTTTTTTCATCCGTGTGGCGGTATGGCACTCAATATGCGCCGGGAATTGCCGATACAGTCATTAACGCCTACCTGCACACCCCCATGACGCCTCGCATCCTGCTCATCCCCGCCGTTGCCCTGCTGCTGGCCGCCTGCGACATTCCCGGCATGGGCCCCGACCCGCGCATTGCCCAGCGCGAAGCGGATGCCAAGGCCATCGGCGGCGCCTGCCGCCATGCCCTGCGCGGCATCGAGGACTGCTATCGCATGAACGAAAAATCTCCCAAAACCGCCGTCTTCGAAGGCTGGAAGGAGATGGACCAGTACATGCGCGACAACAAGATCGAAGGCCAGCGCCCCAGCTTCGAAGTGGCCGAGAAAGAAGAAATCATCGAGAACAAGAAACCGGCGGACGAGGCCAAGGAAAAAACCGCTGATGCCCAGGCCCGCACCGGCGCCAAGGCAGCGACCGGCTCAGCCAGGCTCTGAGTCCGCCAAGGGCCGCCAGCAAGCGCCCGATGCCGGCCCCTTCTTCCCCGCACTCACGCAGCCAGTTCGAACACCGCAAGACTCTCCACGTGTGCCGTATGCGGGAACATGTTGACCACACCGGCCGCCGTACAGCGGTACCCCGCCTGATGCACCAGCAACCCGGCATCGCGTGCCAGCGTCGCCGGGTTGCAGCTCACATAGACGATGCGCCGCGGCGGCGTCCAGCCGGCCGCCCCTGCCGTCGGCGGACAGGCGGCGGGATCGAGTTTCTGCTGGTGCAGATCAGCCAGCGCCTTGGCCAGGGCGAAGGCCCCCTCGCGCGGCGGATCCACCAGCCACTTGTCGGCCACACCGTCACTCACCAGCAGCTCCGGCGTCATCTCGAACAGGTTGCGCGCTACAAATTCAGTAGCTGCCAAGCCATGATTGACAAGGGAAGATGCCTTATTTTTCATGTAATTTTCGTGCGAACGCGCCACCAGCACTTCGCTGCCCTCGATGCCCAGCACCTCGCGCGCCTGGGTGGCGATCGGCAGCGTGAAGTTGCCCAGGCCGCAGAACCAGTCGATCACGCGCTCGGTCTTTTGCGCATCCAGCAAGCGCAGCGCGCGCGACACCAGCACGCGGTTGATGTGCGGGTTGACCTGGGTGAAATCGGTCGGCTTGAACGGCATGGTGATGCCGAACTCCGGCAAGGCATAGGCCAGTTGCTGCGCGCCCGCCTCGTCGAGCAGATGCACGGTGTCCGGCCCCTTGGGCTGCAGCCACCACTGCACGCCGGCATGGGCCTGGGCAAACGCCCGCAGCTTCGCCGCGTCACCTGTGCTCAAGGGCTCCAGATGACGCAGCACCAGCGCCGTGACTTCGTCGCCGCAGGCCAGCTCGATCTGCGGGCAGGTCTCGATCGCTTCCAGCGAGCCGATCAGTTCGCGCAGCGGCATGAGCATGGCGCTGACATGAGGCGGCAGCACCGGGCACACGCCCATGTCGGCCACATAACGGCTCTTGCGCTCGTGGAAGCCCACCAGCACCGTGCCTTTCTTGCGCACATGGCGCACCGACAGCCGGGCACGGTAGCGGTAACCCCAGGCCGGCCCTTCGATCGGCCGCAGGATGCTCTCTGCCCGCACCTTGCCCAGGTGCCAGAGGTTGTCTTCCAGCACGCGCTGCTTGATGGCAACCTGGGCGCCGACATGCAGGTGCTGCATCTTGCAGCCGCCGCAGGCACCGGCGTGCAAGCCGAAATGCGGGCAGCCGGGCCGCACGCGCTGAGCCGATTCGTGGTGGATGGCCGTCACCGTGGCCTGCTCCCAGTTGTTTTTCTTGCGGTTGACAGAGGCACTCACCACTTCGAAGGGAAGCGCGCCTTCCACAAACACCACCTTGCCGTCGGGCCGGTGGGCAATGCCCTGGGCTTCGATGTCGAGCGATTCAATCTGGAGCCATTCAGGTGGCAAATCGGGGGGTTTCCGGGTTTCGTCAGTCATGACGCTATTGTCCCCGAGGTTAGACTTTGACGGAGCACCTTTGTCCTCTGACATCTCACGGCATGGGCATCAACACTACCCGGGGTCACGCTTGAAGCGCATTCAGGACCTTCCTTTTTTACTGAAGCTGCTCGGCACCACCACGCTCTACGTGCTGCTGTCCGAACTGGCTCTGGCCGGGCTGTCCCTCGACGGTGTGACCGGTGTGTTCTGGCTTGCCGGCGGCTGGGCACTGGCCGTGCTCCTGGTGGGTGGCAGACGCTATGGCTGGGGTGTTCTGGCCGGAGAATTCCTGAGTCTGATGCTCGCGGGAAGTCCTCCGCTTGCCTCCCTCGGTTGCGGCATCGGCGCCACCACCAGCCTCCTGCTGGGCCACTGGCTGCTTACGCACGACTCCAGATTTGGCATCAATTTCCGGACCATGGGCGACTATCTGCGCCTGATTGCCTGGGCCGTCATCCCGATCAGCACCATCCGAGGCCTCGTCAGCGTCGCGTCGTTGACAGCCTCTGGCGTTCTGGCGTACACCGACAATGACCTGAACCTGCTGCACTGGTGGATCGGCGATGCGCTGAGCCTCACGTTGCTCCCGCCCCTGCTTCTGGTCTGGCGGCGGCCCCCCGTACGACCGCTGAACATCAGGCTCTGGTCCGAGGCCGTCCTGATCCTGATGCTGACGCTGCTGTTCGGCCAAGTTCTGTTTCTGGACTGGTTCGCGGACACGCTGGGCCAATTTCCGTTCAAGGGCTACTGGATGCTGCCCCTGATTCTCTGGGCTGCATTCCGCCTGGGCATCCACAGCGTGCTCACGGTCCTGTGCTTCATGACCGTCCAGGTGTTGGCCGGGGTCCAACACAACACGGGCTTTTTTGCCAACGAAGATCTCCAGACGCGGCTGCTCGACAGCTGGTTCTTTCTCGTCTTTTCAAGCATGACGGGCATTTTCCTGACCATGCACGTCAAGCAGCGCAGGCGCGCCGAGGCCGGCGTCCGGATCGCCGCCACCGCTTTCGAATGCCAGGAGGGCATGATCATCACCGATGCCGATATGCGTATCCTACGGACCAACCACAGCTTCAGCCGCATCATGGGCTATTCGAACGAGGAAGTGGTCGGCAAGACCACCGCGTTCATGCGTTCGGACCGTCATCCTCCCTCTTTCTACGAAGCGGCCTGGGCCACGGCCCGGCGCGTGGGCTCCTGGCATGACGAGGTCTGGCACAAACGCAAGAATGGCGAGGTGTTTCCGCAGTGGCTGACCAGTACGGCCGTCACCAATGAGCGGGGTGACATCACAAACTACGTCGTAACCCACACCGACATCACCCTCCAGAAGCTGCAGGAGTCCAAGCGCCTGGCCGCTGAAGCGGCACACCGCGAGGCCCTGGTGCGCGAAGTGCACCACCGCATCAAGAACAATCTGCAAGGCATCACCGGCATGCTGCGCCAGTTTGCCCAGGACCATCCGGAAACGGCCGAACCGCTTTACCAGGCCATCGGGCAGGTACGCAGCGTGGCCGTCATCCACGGACTGCAGGGCAACAGCAGCCTGCGCGCGGTCCGCCTGTGTGAACTGACCAGTGCCATCGCCAGCGATATCGAGTCCCTTTGGCAGGTCCGCATCCATGTCGACCTTCCCGCCATCTGGAGGCCCGGCGTCCTGGCCGAAACCGAGGCGGTGCCGATTGCCCTGGTGCTCAACGAGCTGATCCTCAACGCCGTCAAGCATGGCGGCAAGGCCCATGGCGAGATCAAGATCCAGTTGCGTCAAGAACCAGAACCGGAGGCCATCCGGGTCAGCATCATCAACACCGGACAGTGGCGCACCGGCGCACGCCGCTCGACCTTGCCGCACAATGGCCTGCAACTGATCGAAGCCCTGCTGCCGCGCTCAGGCGCCCGCCTGAGCCGCCAGCAGCTAGGCCCCCAGGTAGAAACGCTGCTGGAACTGGAATCCCCCGTGATCACATTTATGTCTGAAAGGCCTGCATGAACACGGTAGCCACTGCCCCGCTCAAAGCCAAGCTATTGCTGGTTGACGACGACCGCCTGGTGCTGTCCACCCTGGCCAATGGCCTGACCAAGGCCGGCTACCGCGTGAGAACCGCCGAGTCAGCCGAAGATGCCGAAATGCTGTTGGCCAACGGCAACGGTGACACCCCGGACCTGGCGATCCTCGACATCCGCATGTCGGGCCAGGACGGCCTGTTTCTCGCCCGGCGGCTCCAGGAACTCGACCACATCCCCTTCATGATGCTCAGCGCCTACATCGACCAGCACCTGATCGATCAGGCCAGCCAGCTCGGCGCCCTGGGCTATCTGGTGAAACCGCTGGACATTCCACAACTGCTGCCCAGCATTGAAGCCGCCCTCTCCCGCGCCAATGAACTGCACAGCCTGCGCGAAAGCCGCCTGCAGTTACAGGCCGCCCTCAACGCCGAACGCGACATCAGCGTCGCCATCGGCATCACGATGGCGCAATCCCGGCTGGAACGCCACGCGGCTTTCGAGTTGTTGCGCAGGACGGCGCGCAGCCAGCGCCGCAAACTGAGCGACCTTGCCGTCGAGATCATTCAGTCCACGGCCCCCACCAAGCCTTGAGCACTGTGTCATCAGGAGGTCATTTCCATTCGGTCTACTGAGGCCCTGAAGCCCTGATCAAGGCGGCATAGGCAGGTCATCTGCAAGTTGACGCCCCGACAGGAGGTTTGCTATAAAAGCAATGCTCAATTATTAATTGCGGAGCCAGTTCCTGGTTTTCCGCTTCCGGGGCCCTGAACCTGCCTCGTTGACCTCCATCCAGCGTGATTTCCATGCCGGACAGGGTTTAACGCGAGACAGGCACAAGGAGACCACCGTGAAAACCAGTTTGTCGGTGACGCAGCCGGGCGATCCATTCCCGCCCAGCGCAACACTGTTGTCAGCAACCGACACATCACGTCCAGTCCCCCCATCCCGATACCCCGTCATCGCCCACCGTGATGGCGAACGGGGCCGCGGCCTGGTCGTGACAGGCAGCGCAGCACGCAGCCTGGCCGGCTGCACCAGGGGGGCCACCGCGGTGGTCTCGGCCTGAAGTCCCGGACACCTGCCTCAACTGGGCCACATGATGAAGCACACACTAGCAACAGCGCCAGTGACTCAAAACCGGCGGGGGGTTTCCTGATGGAATACCTGCGCCGCAGGCACCCCTATCAGCTGGGCATCGGACTCACGCTGCTGGCACTGGCGGTGCCGTTGCTGTTGTGGGTATCCGACCCCTCGCAGTTGGTCGACCTGAATTCGGCGCCATACGTGTTTTGGCACACCGTGATCGAAGTCTTCTCGGTGCTGGTGGCCCTGATGATCTTCATCACAGGCTACCGCGCCATCCTGTCCCCGCGCAAAGGGGCAGTCGTCTGGCTTGGCATCGCCTTTTTCGGCGTCGGGCTGCTTGACCTGATGCACATGATGAGCTTCGTTGGCATGCCGGACGCGATGACCCCCAACTCGCCACAGAAATTCATCGCCTTCTGGCTGGCTGCCCGCCTGCTGGCTGCCGTGGCGATCCTGGTACACGCTTCGTTGCCGAGCGTGCCCGATGTGAGCAAACTCCGCAAACGTCTGGCCCTGGCCCTCATGCTGTCGATCGTCAGCGCATTGGGTTATATCGGCCTCGCGCACCCCGAACGTCTGCCGACATTCTTCATCGAAGGGCAAGGGCTGACGCCTTTGAAAATCGGCCTGGAATGGGTGATCATCTCGATCAACCTGATCACACTCGCCGTCTTCTGGGTGCGCCGCAAGGCCCTGGCGCGCGAATACCTGACGGCGCTGGTCTTCGCCGTGGCCTTGTCCGCCACCGGGGAAGTCTTTTTCACCATGTTCGGCGCAGTGGCGCTGGACAGCGCCAATGCACTGGGACATGCCTACAAGGTGGCGTCCTACCTGTACCTGTTCTATGCCACCGTCAACGAGGCCCTGCAGCGTCCGCTGGAGCGGCTCGAAATGCAATTCATACGCGAAAAAGTATCGCTCGATGCCGCCCCTGACGGTGTACTGTGGGTGGACCAGAACGGCCGCATCCTGATGGCCAACCCGGCGATCGAAACCTTGACGGGCTATGCGCCAAGCCAATTGCAGGGTCAGTCCGTCAACATCCTCCTGCCCCTGCATCTGCGGGAGCGTCACGCGCAGTCTTTCCAGAGCTATTTCCGGAAGCCGGCCAGCCGTGCCATGGGTTTCAATGACATGGAATTGCTGCGCAGCGACGGAAAAACGATGCCGGTGGACATCTCGCTCGGTCATTGGGAATTCGATGGCAAGCAGCATGTCATTGCCTACATCCGGGATCTGACAGAGCGCAAGAAATTCGAGGAATCGCTGCGGCACCAGGCCACCCACGACGAGCTCACCGGCCTGCCCAACCGCTGGCTGTTCCGCCTTCAGGTGAATCAGGCGCTGGCGCGTGCAGCCCGCTCCGACCTACGGGTGGCGGTTCTGCTGCTCGACCTCGACTATTTCAAGACGATCAACGACAGTTTCGGGCATGCCATGGGGGACGCCTTGCTGCAACAGGCGAGTGCCCGCATGCGCAACGCACTGCGGGAAAACGACACGCTGGCGCGTCTCGGCGGCGACGAGTTTGCCATTCTGCTGACCGATCTGAACAGCGCGGACGAAGCGGCGAGCGTGGCCACCAAACTTCTGACCGTACTGCAGGCCTCCTACCACCTGCACGAACAGGATGTGTATTCAGGCGGCAGCCTTGGCCTGGCTTTCTATCCTGACGACGCCCAGGATTGCGACACCCTGCTGCGCTACGCCGACATGGCCATGTACCAAGCCAAGCAGGCCGGACGCGGCGTCTATGCCTGCTACTCAAAAGACATGGACAAGCGTGTGCACGAAGACTTCCTCCTGCACACCCGCCTGAAAGACGCCATTGCGCAGGGCCTCCTGAAACTGCACTACCAGCCGCAGGTGGACGTGGCCAGCGGGGAGATTGTCGGGGCGGAAGCCCTGCTGCGCTGGCAGGACCCGGTGCTCGGCTCTGTTTCGCCGGCACGCTTTATTCCGGTCGCTGAAGCGACGGGTCTGATCCTGCCCATGTCGGACTGGGTGGTGGAGACGGCATGCGCACAACTTGCTGCCTGGAAGCGGGCGGGAACGCCCCTGCGGGTCGCCGTCAACTTTTCTCTTCAGCAATTCCGCCAGCGCGACCTGCCCGAGAAAGTGCGCAAGGCACTGGAGAAAACGGGCGCAGAGGCCGAATGGCTGGACATCGAGATCACCGAATCGGTGGCCATGACCCATCCCGAGCAGGCGCGCGAGCAACTCAACGCCCTAGTCAAGCTGGGCTGCGGCGTGGCGCTGGATGACTTCGGAACAGGTTACTCCTCACTCGCCTACCTCAAGGCCTTGCCGGTCAACACGCTCAAGATTGATGGCAGCTTCATGCGCGGCATTCCCGCCGATGCGAACGACATCAGCATTTCCCAGGCCATCATCGCCATGGCACACAGCCTGGGGATGACCCTGGTGGCCGAGGGCGTGGAAACCCATGAGCAGCTGGCCTTCCTGCGCCAATATGGCTGTGAGACCTATCAGGGCTGGCTGTTTGCCAAGGCCATGGAGGCCTCGGAACTGAGCAAGCGGCTGACGCAGCAGGCCGCCTGTTCCATCTCGGCGTAAGCATGCAATACATCCCTTGCGCCCGACAGGCATCCTGAAGTTAGGGGCGTCCACTTCCGCAGACACGAACCTCCTTCCGTTTCGACACATTCATTCGTCTGCTGCGGCAAGCAAGAAGAACCTTCTCATACAAAGAATCTTTAACACTCGAAATGCACCAGCAGCATCCGTTATTTGTTCCGACAACCGTTGGAACCTTCAACTAGCATCCAATGAAATGAGTCAAGCTACACCTGTCAGAGTTGGAAACCCCGTCAGCAGCCCGGCGGCAGGCACGCCTGTGCTCAGCGATCGTGAGTTTGCGCAATTCAGCGACCTGATTTACCGCATTGCCGGCATCAGCATGTCTCCGGCCAAGAAACCGCTGATCATCAGTCGACTGACCAAACGTCTGCAACACCATCGCCTGGCGAGCTACCAGGACTACTTTCGGCTGATCACGTCCAGCCAAGGGCAGGATGAACTGCAGGTGGCGGTGGACGCCCTGACCACCAATGAGACCCATTTCTTCCGGGAGCCCAAGCATTTCGACTTCCTGCGCAACCACATCATTCCGGCGCGACCCGCCGGTCGTGGCATGCGGATCTGGAGTGCCGCCTGTTCCAGCGGCGAGGAACCCTACAGCATCGCCATGGTGCTGGACGACCTGCTGGGCGCTGAGCCCTGGGAGATCGTGGCTTCGGACATCAGCAGCCGGATTCTGGAGAACGCCCGCAGCGGTCTTTTCCCCATGGCACGCCTTCCGGAAATTCCCAAGCCCTACCTGAACCGCTACTGCCTCAAGGGCATCGGCGAGCAGGAAGGTACGATCCTGATCGAAAAATTCCTGCGCGATCGCGTGCGTTTCATGCCGCACAACTTGATGGAAGCCCCCCCGCGGATGGATCCGTTCGATGTGATCTTTCTGCGCAACGTCATGATCTATTTTGACCAGGACACCAAGCGCGAGGTGGTGGCACGCCTCATGCCGCTGTTGCGTCCTGGAGGCTACTTCCTCATCGGACATTCCGAGAACCTCAATGGACTGACGGACGAACTCCAGACGGTGAGTCCCGCCACGTACCGCAAGATCAACCGATGAAAGAGCCCGAACGCATCCTCGAAGTCTTCCTGCAGCAGGGAGAGGTCTACTTTGCGGACCGGAATACCCGCATCCGGACGGTGCTGGGTTCGTGCGTGGCCATGACCATGTGGCATCCGGAGTTGCAGTTGGGCGGCATGTGCCACTACATGCTGCCTGCGCGCCAGAGACCCGGACCCCAGGCGCTGAACGGAAAATTTGCCGACGAGGCGCTGGAGCTGATGCTGGCCGAGATCCGGCAGGCCGGTACACGCGCCCAGGACTATCAATTCAAGCTCTTCGGCGGCGGCAACATGTTTCCTTGCGCTCCCAAAACAGGACGCTCGCATGTGGGGACCAAGAATGTCGAGATCGGCCGCCAGCTCATGAAACGGCACGGCCTGCGCGTTCACGCCGAACATATCCTCGGCAACGGCCACCGCAACCTGATTTTCAACGTCTGGAGCGGTGATGTGTGGATGAAGCATCAACCGGTCAGCCACGTCAACTGTGCTCACTGTGAAATCCGCGAACAATGTCTGGCCGCATAAAAGTATTGATCGTTGATGACTCTGCGGTGATGCGCCAGGTGCTGGGCTCGGTCCTGTCGCAAGCCCATAACATTGAAGTCATTGGCGCAGTCACCGATCCGCTGTTCGCCATGCAGCGCATGCAAACCCAGTGGCCGGACGTCATCGTTCTGGACGTGGAGATGCCGCGCATGGACGGCATCACCTTCCTAAAAAAAATCATGGCCGAACGGCCTACCCCGGTGGTGATCTGCTCTACGTTGACAGAAAAAGGCGCAGAGACCACCATGCAGGCGCTGGCGGCCGGCGCCACCAGCATCGTCCTCAAACCCAAGATGGGACTCAAGCGTTTCGTGGAGGAAGCTGCGAACGATTTGATCAACGCCGTTAAAGCTGCAGCACAGGCCAACGTACGCCGCCTGGTACCCGCCGCCAGCGCCTCTGCCGTGCCTCCCAAGCTTTCCGCCGATGCCATCTTGCCGGCCTCCTCCCAGGCCATGGCCGAAACGACTGAACGCATCGTGGCCATCGGCACCTCCACCGGTGGCACGCAGGCGCTGGAAATCGTGCTGAAGTCACTGCCACGCGTATGCCCGGGCATCGTCATCGTCCAGCACATGCCCGAAAAATTCACCGAGGCTTTTGCCAACCGGCTCAACGGCCTCTGCAAGCTCGAGGTCCGCGAGGCCAGGAGCGGCGACCGGGTCATACCCGGCCTGGCCCTGATCGCCCCCGGTGGACGCCACATGCTGCTCAAGCGCAGCGGCGCCCAGTACCACGTTGACATCGTGGACGGGCCGCTGGTGAGCCGCCATCGCCCCTCGGTCGATGTGCTGTTCCGCTCGGTCGCCAAGAGCGCCGGCAAGAACGCCCTGGGCATCATCATGACGGGCATGGGCGACGATGGAGCGCACGGGCTCAAGGAAATGCACGACATGGGCGCACGTACGCTGGCGCAGGACGAGGCCAGCTGCGTGGTCTACGGCATGCCCAAGGAGGCCGTGAAGCTCGGTGCGGTAGACCGGGTATTGCCGCTTGGCGACATCCACCAGGAAATCGTCAACAGCATTCAATCCTCCATCTACGGCACCAGCAGACGCACCTGACGATTTCCAGCAATCACATAACAACCTGACACATGGACGACAACAAGACAATGCCCCCCCGTACTACCAACCTGTGGTGCGCCATCCCGCCGCTGATCATGGGCCTTGCTGCCATCGTGCTGCCGCTGCTGTCCCTCCCCTGGCCGGCGGCCATCGCCATCGTGGCGCTGCTGAGTGCGGGCACCATCTGGTGGTCCATCCAGCAATGCAAAGCCCGGCAAACGCGCATCGAGGCGGCCGTTCGCGCCCAGTGCATCGATGGCCTCGACCAGCTGTGCCGCAGTGTCCTGCCGGTCTGGTCGGCACAAGTCGAGATCGCACGCTCTCAAACTGAAAACGCCATCAACGACCTGTCCATGCGTTTTGGCGACCTGTCCCAGCGGCTGGAGAGCGCCGTCTCGTCCACCCAGTCCTCCAAGAGCGGAGAAGCCGGCGCCGACCAATCCGTCGTCGGCGTGCTGAACGCCAGCAGCAGCAAGCTCAACGCCATCATCAGTTCATTGCGTTCCACCCTCAAGGAAAAAGAGTCCCTGCTGCAGGAAGTCCATGCCCTGTCCCGTTTCACCGAGGAGCTCAAGGAGATGGCAGGGAACGTGGGCAGCATCGCCCATCAGACCAATCTGCTGGCCATCAATGCGGCGATTGAAGCTGCGCGCGCCGGTGAGGTCGGCCGCGGTTTTGCTGTGGTGGCCAGTGAGGTGCGCAAGCTGTCGCAACTTTCTGCCGAAACCGGCAAGAAGATCACCGACACGGTTGAAACGGTCAACAACGCCATCGCCCACACACTGCAGGCATCACAGCACTATGCCAAACAGGATGAGGCCATGACAACGGCCTCCGAGCAGACCATCGAAACAGTGCTGGGCCAGTTCCACGAGACAGCCAACGGATTGAACGAGTCCACCGAAGTGATGCGCCGGGAAAGCCAGCTGATCCAGGCCGAAATATCCGAGGTCCTGGTGGCGCTGCAATTCCAGGATCGGATCAGCCAGGTGCTGAGCCACGTTCGCAACAATCTGGACAAGCTGAACCAGACGCTGGACGCCTCCGAACAGCAACTCGCCCAGGGCGGCACGCCGCAAGCGCTGGACGCGAAAGCCTGGCTCGATGAACTGACCAGCACCTACACCATGCCCGAACAGCATGCCGTGCACGGCGGCGGACAGCCGGCCGCGTCAGCACAAGCCAATTCGTCAGAAATTACTTTTTTCTAGGAGACAAGTGTGTCAAAAACCATTCTGATCGTCGATGATTCCGCCTCCCTGCGCCAGGTGGTAAGCATCGCACTCAAAGGCGCGGGCTACGGTGTGATTGAAGCCTGTGATGGCAAGGATGCACTGACCAAACTCAACGGTCAGAAGATCCACCTCATCATCAGCGACGTCAACATGCCCAATATGGATGGGCTCACCTTCGTCGCCGAAGCCAAGAAACTGCCGGCCTACAAGTTCACCCCCATCATCATGCTGACGACTGAAGCCGGCGAAGCCAAGAAACAGGCCGGTCAGGCAGCAGGCGCCAAGGCCTGGGTCGTCAAACCGTTCCAGCCGGCACAGATGCTGGGCGCCGTGTCCAAGCTGATCCTGCCCTGAGCGGCAGCGAAGTCTTCGGGGAGACAACCATGAGCGTCACGATGACACAAAAAGCCAACGAACCCTGTCGCTTCGCGATCGAGGGGGAGATGACGATCTACACCGCCCTCGAACTGAAGGATCAGCTGCTGGCGCCCCTTGGCCAATGCGCTGATCTGGAAATCGACCTGGCTGGCGTCAGCGAAATCGATTCCGCGGGACTGCAGCTGCTGGTCATGATCAAGCAAGCCGCCAAGACCCAGAACAAGCATTTCAGAATTTCCAACCACAGCCCTGCCGTGCTCGGGATCTTCGATCTGTGCAAGCTCGAAGGATTCTTTGGCGACCCCGTCCTCATTATTTCGCAGGAGTGAAAGCATGAATCTTGATGACGCACTGCAGACTTTTTTCGTTGAAAGCCGGGAACTACTCGACAGCATGGAAGATGCGTTGCTGCGCATCGAGCAATCTCCGGACGATACCGACACCATCAACGCCATTTTTCGCGTTGCGCACACGATCAAGGGCTCGGCCGGCCTGTTCGGGCTTGACGACATCGTCTCGTTCACACATGTCGCCGAGAGCGTGCTGGACAAGGTGCGCAACGGCGAGTTGCGCGTCAATGCCGACATGGCAGCCGCCCTGCTGGCCAGTGGCGACCATATCCGGGCGCTGGTGGATGCCGTTGCCAGTGGCTCCGAGCTGTCGCAGGCGCTGCGCCAGCAAGGCGCCGAGTTGATCAACCGTCTCAACGCGTGGCTCGGCATCGAAGCAGCGAAAGGCGAAGAAGGAAGCGTACCGGCGGAATACGAGTTGCCGCATACCGCCCAAGGCGGCGGCGAAGTCGAAACCGACCTCTGGCATATCTCGCTTCGCTTCGGGCGGGATGTTCTCAGGAACGGCATGGACCCGCTGTCGTTCATCCGCTACCTGTCCACCATGGGCGACATTGAGCAGGTCTTTACCCTGCTCAATCAAATTCCGCCAGCCGGCGAGATGGACCCCGAGAGCTGCTATCTGGGCTTCGAAATCAGCTTCAAGAGCAATGCCAGCAAGGCCGACATCGAAAACGTGTTCGAGTTTGTGCGCGAAGACAGTGTCATCCGCATCCTGCCGCCGCGCAGCAAGATCGACGAGTACCTCCATGTCATTGCCGACCTGCCCATGACCGACATGCGGGTCGGGGAAATCCTGATTCGCTGCGGCACGCTCACGGAAGCCGAACTGGCAAACGCCTTGCGCCTGCAGCAAGAAGCCACCTCGGACAAGGAGGCGCCCCGCCCCATCGGCGAAGTGCTGCTGGATGCACAGATGGTCCAGCCGACGGTGATGGAGGCCGCGCTGGAAAAACAAAAGCAGATCAAGGAACAAAAGAGCAATGAGGCCCGGCTGATCCGGGTCGATGCCGACAAGCTGGATCAGCTGATCAATCTGGTGGGCGAACTCATCATTGCCGGCGCGGGTGTCAGCCTGATCGCCCGGCGTGCCGGCGACGCCGAGCTGCTGGAGTCCATGACCACCATGTCGCGGCTGGTGGAAGAAGTGCGGGACAACGCCCTTAACCTGCGCATGGTGCAGATCGGCGCCACCTTCAACCGTTTCCAGCGCGTGGTACGGGATGTCAGCAAGGAACTGGGCAAGGACATTGATCTCGTCATCAGCGGCGCCGAAACCGAACTGGACAAGACGGTGGTCGAAAAAATCGGCGATCCGCTGACCCACCTTGTGCGCAACTCGATGGACCATGGCATCGAAGCTGTCGACGTGCGTCTGGCCCGTGGCAAGCCGGCCAAGGGCACACTGCACCTCAACGCCTATCACGATGCCGGCAGCATCGTGATCGAAGTTTCCGATGACGGAGGCGGCCTGAACAGGGAAAAAATCCTCAGAAAAGCCATCGAACGGGGCTTGGTCGAAGAGGGCGTCGCCTTGAGCGACAAGGAGATCTACAACCTCATCTTCGAACCAGGCTTTTCCACCGCCGATGCGATCAGCAATCTTTCCGGGCGCGGTGTCGGCATGGACGTGGTTCGCCGCAACATCACTGCCCTGCGCGGCACCGTGGATCTGGACAGTGTCGAAGGCCAGGGCAGCACGGTGCGTATCCGCCTGCCCCTGACGCTGGCCATCATCGATGGTTTCCTGGTCGGTGTCGGCGACGCGGCCTATGTCATCCCGCTGGACATGGTGGTCGAATGCATTGAACTGGGCACCTCAAACCAGGACAGCAGCGACAAGCATTACATCAACCTGCGCGGCGAGGTCCTGCCCTACTGCCGGCTACGCGAGCACTTCGAAGTGGAAGGCAGCACCGTGCGCCGTGAGAACGTGGTCGTCGTCCGCTACGGCGACCAGAAGGTGGGCCTGGTAGTGGACAGGCTGATGGGCGAATTCCAGACCGTGATCAAGCCGCTGGGCAAGGTTTTCCAGCGGCTCCAGGGTATCGGCGGCTTCACCATCCTGGGCAACGGCGCAGTTGCCCTGATTCTTGACGTGCCGGGCTTGATGAAGCAGGTCATGGGCAATGAAGACAGGCAGATGGGCAACACCAGCCTGCTGCAGGCGTAAACGGGCAATCAACAGATTCAATGAATTAACGAGGAGCAATCATGTTTAAAAATATGCGAATTGGCGTGCGATTGGGCCTGGGCTTTGGCTTGGTGCTGGTGCTGCTGTCCGTGGTGGCCTTCATCGGCATCACCCGGCTGGCATCGGTCAACGAAGCCGTCGATGACATCATCAACAACAAATGGGCAAAGGTCGGGCTGCTGCAGCAGGGCCTGGCCGGGGTCAACGACATCGGGATCGGCGCACGTGATCTCACGCTCGCAATCAATGCGGAAGCACGCCAGGCATCCAAGGAGCGGGTGCTCGCGGGTCGTGCCGCCATCGGCAAGGCATGGGACACGCTCAAGCCGACACTGAACCAGCCCAAGGGCATTGAAATGATGCAGCAAATCCTGGACTCGCGCGAACGCTTCATTGCCGCCCAGAACCAGGTCATCAAGCTGGTGGAAGAAAACAAGCTCGACGACGCACGGGCTTTTCTCGCCGGAGATTTCGCGAAGGTTGCCGTCGAATACCGCCGCCGCGTCAATGCGCTGATCAAGTTTCAGGGCGATCTCATGGATCAGGCCGGAAAATCCGCTGCAGAACAATACCAGCAAGCACGCACGCTGATGATCGGCTTGGCCGCTGCAGCAGTCTTCCTGGGCCTGTTCATCGCCTTCTGGGTGACCCGCAGCATCACCAAACCGCTCGGGGAAGCCGTGGACGTGGCTGACAAACTGGCTGCTGGCGACATGACGGCCAGGATCGAGGTGACCTCGAAGGACGAGACCGGCCAGTTGCTCCAGGCCATGCAGAACATGGTGGCAAAGCTCTCGCAGATCATCGGCGACGTGCGCGGCTCGGCCGACGCCCTGTCCAGCGCCTCGGAAGAAGTCTCCGCTACCGCGCAATCGATCTCGCAGGCGACCACTGAACAGGCCGCCAGCGTTGAAGAGACCAGCGCCTCCGTCGAGCAGATGAGCGCCTCTGTCAACCAGAACACCGACAACGCCAAGGTGACCGACGGCATGGCGACGCAGTCGGCCAAGCAGGCCGTCGAAGGCGGCCAGGCCGTCAAGGAAACCGTGGCTGCCATGAAGAGCATCGCGGGCAAGATCGGCATCATCGACGACATCGCCTACCAGACCAATCTGCTGGCGCTCAATGCGGCCATCGAGGCGGCCCGCGCCGGCGAACACGGCAAGGGTTTTGCCGTCGTCGCAGCCGAGGTTCGCAAACTGGCCGAACGTAGCCAGGTGGCAGCACAGGAAATCGGCGAACTCGCCAGCGGCAGCGTGGACAAGGCCGAGACCGCCGGCAAACTGCTTGACGAAATGGTGCCTTCCATCAGCAAGACGTCCGACCTGGTGCAGGAGATAGCCGCGGCTTCGGCCGAGCAATCCAGCGGTGTCAGCCAGATCAACACGGCGATGGAGCAGCTCAACCAGATCATGCAGCAAAACGCCAGTTCCTCCGAAGAGCTGGCGGCTACCGCCGAAGAGATGAGCGGCCAGGCCATGCAGCTGCAGGAACTGATGGCCTTTTTCAAGGTCGATGCCACCGAGACGACAGGCGCGAAGTCCGTCGCCGTGCGCAAACCCGAATCCCGGCAGAAATCCACCCCCCAACTTCAGTCTCAGCCAACCGCTGCGCCCCGCGAAGCAAACTTTATCAAGTTCTGAAGGGAGGCGGCCATGAGTGCAATCGTGCAAGCCGGCGGCAAGCCGCCGGCGACAACCGGGTCGGCTGTTCCACCGGACCAGCAGCAGTACCTGACTTTCATGCTCGGCGGGGAGACCTATGCCATCGGCATTCTCGCCATCAAGGAAATCATCGAATACGGCACCCTCACCGAGGTGCCGCGCATGCCCTCCTTCATTCGCGGCGTCATCAACCTGCGCGGGGCTGTCGTGCCGGTGGTCGATCTCAGCGCCCGCTTCGGCAAGCTGGCGACCAAAGTCACCCGCCGCACCTGCATTGTCATCATCGAGATCACAACCAATCAGGAAACCCAGGATGTGGGTGTCATGGTCGATGCGGTCAATGCCGTGCTTGAGATTCCATCCCAGGAAATTGAACCGCCGCCCTCCTTTGGCGCCAACATCCGTGCCGACTTCATCAGTGGCATGGGCAAGGTGGCGGGCAAGTTTGTCATCATTCTCAATGTCCAGAACGTCCTCTCGGTCGACGAGATTGCCGTTCTCTCCGGCACGGGTCAAAGCGAAGAATGACAGCCGTGGAATCGACGATTCCATCCAGGCCGGGCCGCAAGCGCTGACAACGGGTCAGGTTCGTACCCCACCGCAGGAGGCCGTCCAACCCGGCCTCCTGCGGATCTTTTCGAACAGCAACGCGCCTTTCGGCTCACGGGGAGGACGCTCCGCCTGCAGCGTCAGCCCCAGGCGGCCAGGTACTGCTGCCAATGCGCTTCCGTCGTGGCCAAATGGCCCAATGTTTCTCTGACCCGGGCCATCTCCTGCTCGTACTCTTTCTCCAGAAAACCGCCGCGCATTTTCTGAAAACGGCAGTACAGCAGGTAGGTGTTCATGACATCGGTCTCGCAGTAGCACCGGATGTCTTCGAGCTGCCCGTCCAGATACGCCGGATACACCGCCGAACCGTCCATGCCCAGCTTGCCCGGGAAACCGCACAATTTGGCCATGGCGTCCAGCGGGGCGTTGTTTTTGGGCTGGTACATGGCCAGCAGATCCATCAGATCCAGATGCCGCATATGGTAGCGGCTGATGTAGTTGTTCCACTTGAAATCGCGGTCATCGTCGCCCAGGTCCCAGTACTTGTAGGCGACCACACCATGCTGCAGCCCACGGTAGTGCAACACCGGCAGGTCGAAACCACCGCCGTTCCAGCTCACCAGCTGGGGCACATGTTTTTCCAGCGTGTTGAAAAAGGTCTGGATGATCTTGCCCTCGCTCTGGCCATCGCGGTCGACAAACGAGTGGATGCGCAGCCCTTCGGCATTGCGAAAGACACAGCTGATCACCAGCACGCGCTGCAGGTGCAGCGGCATGAAGTCGCTCTGGCCGTGTTCCTTGCGCTCGGCCAGCCAGGCTGCATGGACCTGCTCGTCCGTGATGTCGGGTGATGCCCCGCGCAAGGCGCGCAGGCCGGCGATGTCGGGAATGGTTTCGATATCGAAGACGAGGACTGGCCAACTCATGGCCGGACTGTACCAGTCCGGCCATGAGTTGGCCTTGCGGCTGCTTCAGGCGCCCCTCCTTGCCCTCCCCCGGCGGGGAGGGTTACAGCCCGTCGATCCGGCGGCCAGGAATCAGAGCAGCGCTTCGCGCGTGATGCCGCGGCGCGCCAGATAGCGCTTGAGCTTGAGCAGCGCTTCGTTCTGCACCTGGCGCACGCGTTCCCGCGTCAGGCCCAGGCGATGGCTCAGCACGTCCAGCGTTTCCGGTTCGCGGTCGTGCAGACCGAAGCGGCCTTCCAGCACTTCCTGCTCGCGCGCCGACAGGCTGTGCAACCACTCCTCCAGCAAGCGCTCCACCTCGTGGGCCTGCGTCACGCCACTCGGATCCAGCGCCAGTTCGTCGACCACGGTCTCGCCCAACGTCTGCTCGCTCTCCGAGCGATCCATCGTGGCGTCGAGCGACTTCGGTGTTTCAGCCAACGCCAGCAACTCGGCCACCTCGTTGACCTCGCGGCCCAGGAAATGGGCCACGTCCTCCACGCGCACGCCGTCAGGCCGGGCGGCATTGAAGGCCGGGTCGTTATCCAGCGCACGGCGTGCCCGCAGCACCTGTTGCAGTTCGCGCACCACGTTGACCGGCAGACGGATCACCCGCCCCTGCAGCATCAGCGCGCGCTCGACCGACTGGCGGATCCACCAGGTCGCATAGGTGGAAAAGCGGAAGCCGCGCTCGGGCTCGAACTTGTCGATGGCGTGCATCAAGCCCAGGTTGCCCTCCTCGATCAGGTCCGACAGCGGCACACCACGCCCCAGATAAAACTTGGCGATGCTCACCACCAGACGCAGGTTGTGCTCGATCATGCTCTGGCGCGCGGCAAAGTCACCGGCCCGGGCAAGCACCGCCGTCTTGTACTCCTGCTCCGGCGTGAACAGCTCGGTACGGCGCACATTGCGCAGGTAGGCCGTTAGCGCATCGCCGGCTTCCCCCGCCAGATCCATGCCGGCCCGACCTGTGGATGACACTTCGCTTGCTACTAAATCAGGAGCGTCTGATGCAATACCATCCTGCGGGAAACCGCTTTTTGGCTCATCATCCTCGGCCGCCGGACGCGTTGCCGGGCCTTGGCCTTGGAGGGAGCGTTTTTTCATGGCTGTTCCTCAAGGCTCGGCGTTGGCCGGACTACCTGGCCGGCAGGTATTTGGCCGGATCGACCGGTTTGCCCTGGCGGCGCACCTCGAAGTGCAGCTTCACCCGGTCGGCATCGCTGTTGCCCATCTCGGCAATCTTCTGGCCCTTGCGCACCGACTGGTCTTCCTTGACCAGCAAGGCCTGATTGTGCGCATAGGCGGTGAGATAGGTGTTGTTGTGCTTGAGAATGATCAGGTTGCCGTAGCCGCGCAAACCGGCGCCGGCATAGACCACGCGGCCATCGGCAGCGGCGAACACCGGGTCACCTGCCGCACCGCTGATGTCCAGTCCCTTGTTCTTGACCTCATCGAAACCCGCCAGTACCGTACCGCCATTGACCGGCCAGTTCCAGGCCACCTGGTCTTCGCCATTGGCGGCTGCCTCTGGCTGCGCAGTGGCCGCCGACTGGGCGGACGCCGGCTTGGCGGCGGCTTGTCCGGGCGGCGGTACGCTGCTGGCAGTCGCGGTGGAACTGGCGATGGGACGCGTCACCACCGCACTCTGTGCCGCAGGGGCGTTGGCCGTCGGCGGCATCACGCGCAGCACCTGCCCCACTTCGATCTGGTCGGGATTGTCCAGATTGTTCCAGCGCCGGATGTCCTTCCAGCTCTGGCCGGTTTCCAGGCCGACACGGAACAGCGTGTCGCCCGGCTTGACGGTGTAGTAACCGGGCTTGCCGGCATTCTCGAAACCGGGCGGCTGCTTGACGGCCTGCGTGTTCGGGTCCATCACTGTCCTGGACGTGGCGCTGCGACGGTCTTCCACCGGCGCGCGGTTGAGACTGCTGGAACCGCAACCGGCCACCAGCAGGCTGGCGCCCGCGACCAGGCCCCAAACAACAAAACGTTCCCGCAAACCCGACATAGATGCTCCCTTCAAGCGATTCCTGATTTTAGAGGGACAAAGTGAACGGCCTCAAGCACCGTCTGCCGCAGCCCCTGCGGCGTCTTGTCGATCACCATCAAGGCCTGTTGCCGGCCCGTGCCGGATGCCACCGGCGCCACCAGACGACCGCCCATGGCCAGCTGATCAACCCAGGCCTGCGGCACGGCCTCGCCACCGGCCGCCGCAATGATGGCTGCATAGGGTGCCCCCTTGGCAAAGCCCACCATGCCATCGCCGAACAGCAGATGCACATTGGGCAAGCGCAAGGGACGCAGGTTCTCGCGCGCCTTGTCATGCAGGCCACGCAGGCGTTCGATGCTGTAGACCTCGCTGGCCAGCAGGCTCAGCACGGCGGCCTGGTAGCCGCAGCCGGTGCCGATCTCCAGCACACGGCCCAGTTTGTCTGGCCGGCCATTGAGCAGCAACTCGGCCATGCGTGATACCACGCCCGGCTTGGAGATGGTCTGACCCAGGCCGATCGGCAAGCTGGTGTCTTCATAAGCCTGGTTCACCAGTGCGCTGTCGACGAATCGATGGCGCTCGATGGTCCCCATGGCGGAAAGCACGCGGGCATCGGTAACGCCCTGAGCCGCCAGTTTGTTGACCATGGCCTGGCGCACGGCATGGGAGTCCAGCCCCACCCCATGCGGCGGTTGAGGGACGACCGGCTTGAGCGCGGTGGCGGGCTTGGCGGTCGGACCGAGTGGCATGGCCGCCTGTCGTACCGGCGTTGGCCCGGGCGGGCGCTCCAGGCGTGCGGGAAAGGAGGGACGCGGCTTGGAGGTCATGCGACCTCCTTGCCCGGATGAGCCGCCAGACGGCTCATGGACTGGGCCCAATAACCCAGATTGGCATGATCGCTCAGATCCACCTTGAGCGGCGTGACCGACACATGGCCCAATGCCGTGGCATGGAAGTCCGTGCCCTCGGCTTCGTCCTTGGCCGGACCGGCGCTGCCGATCCAGTACATGGTCTCGCCGCGCGGGCTGGTCTGGGTGATGACCTGTTCGGCCGAATGGCGGCGCCCGAGGCGGCACACTTTCATCGGCTTGAGGCTCTCCAGCGGCAGACAGGGAATGTTGACATTGAGCAGCCAGGGCTGGGCACCCACCAGCTGGTGCTGTGTCATCTGCAGCACCAGTTCACGCGCCTTGGCCGCGGCCGCATCGAGGTGGCGCCAGCCCTTCTCCGTTTGCGAGAAGGCGATCGCCGGGACGCCGAACAGATAACCCTCCATCGCCGCCCCCACGGTACCGGAGTAGATGGTGTCGTCGCCCATGTTGGCGCCGTTGTTGATGCCCGAGACCACGAGGTCGGGCCGGTAGCCGAGCAGCCCGGTCAGTGCAATGTGCACGCAGTCGGCCGGCGTGCCGTTGACGTAGCGAAAGCCATTGGCCGTGCGCTGCACATACAGCGGCGAATGCAGCGTCAAGGCATTGGACTTGGCACTGTTGTTGTGCTCGGGCGCAACCACCTCGACCTCCGCCACGTCTTTCAGAGCCTCGTACAAGGCGACGATGCCGGGGGCCTGGTAGCCGTCGTCGTTGGAAATCAGGATCTTCATGTTTGCATGCGTATTGCAGCCGATTGTAGGTGGCTGGCACAGCCGTCGTGCGCGGCGTCGCACGAGAGACATTACCCGCCTGACAGCGCGTTTTATCATGCGCGACCGACCCGACAACCACACTGCAGGAGACGATCGATGCACGCATGGCTTTGCGAGGACCCCACCGGGGTGGACGCGCTGAACTGGAAGGAACTGCCGACACCGCAACCCGAGGCCGGGCAGGTGCTGGTGGAAATCAAGGCCGCCAGCCTGAATTTCCCCGACCTGCTGATCGTGCAGAACAAGTACCAGATCAAGCCGCCCCTGCCCTTTGTGCCCGGCTCCGAATATGCCGGCGTGGTGCAAGCGGTAGGCCCGGGCGTCACGCATCTGCAGGTCGGCCAGCCCGTGGCCTGCCTGTCCGGCACCGGCGGCTTCGGCACGCACACCCTGGCGCCGGCCGCACTGTGTCTGCCGTTGCCGTCCGGCTTTCCGTTTGTCGACGCGGCGGCCTTCATCATGACCTACGCCACGTCTCACCATGCGCTGCTGGATCGCGGCCAGCTCAAGGCCGGGGAAACCGTGCTGGTGCTGGGCGCTGCCGGCGGCGTGGGTACGGCGGCGATCCAGATCGCCAAGGCCGCCGGCGCGCGCGTGATCGCTGCCGCCTCGACCGACGAGAAGTGCGCGCTGTGCCAGTCGATCGGTGCTGACGCCACCATCAACTACAGCAAGGAAAATCTGCGCGAAGCCCTCAAGGCGCTCACCGACAGCAAAGGGCCGGACGTGATCTATGACCCGGTGGGTGGCGACCTGGCGGAGCCGGCCTTCCGCTCGATCGCCTGGCGCGGTCGCTACCTGGTGGTCGGTTTTGCCGCCGGACCGATTCCCTCGCTGCCGCTGAACCTGCCGCTGCTCAAGGGTGCCTCACTGGTCGGCGTGTTCTGGGGCGACTTCGCCAAGCGCGAACCCAAAGCCAACGGCGCCATGATGATGGCGCTGGCCCAGTGGTACGCACAAGGCAAGATCAAACCGGTGATCGACCGCACGATGCCCATGGCCGAACTCAAGGCCGCCTACGCCCACATGGGTTCGCGCAGCGTGATGGGCAAGCTGGTGCTGGTGAATTAGGCTGCACAGAGCGTGCAAAACGAAAATGCCCGCAGATGCGGGCATTTTTTTATGTGGGGTGGCTGATGGGACTCGAACCCACGACGACAGGAATCACAATCCTGGACTCTACCAACTGAGCTACAGCCACCGTAAGCTACAGATTATAACCGGTTCAGCGCTCACTGTGCCGTAGTCACCGCCTGCCTCTCGAAAGCCGCAGGGCGCGCCACCTTGATCTGGGTCTTGAAGCGCTCCTGCAGCAGCTTGTAGTAGGCCTGATCCTCAGCCTGGGTCCACCATTGGGTGTACTGGGCACGGTCCTGCTGCTGCACCTGCGGCGCAGCAACCGGACGCTCGATCCGTTTATTGACCCTGACAATGGCATACCCCCGGGCACCGAGATCGACACCGACAAAAACCGGCTGGCTGGACACATCGGCACGCAGCACGGCGTCGAGCAGCGCGGCGGGCAGGCTCTGCGATTGATCGCGCGACACCACTTGTGCGCCTTGCAATTGGGTCTGCGCCGGGCTGGCTTTCCAGGCCGCCAGCTGTTTCTCGCCTTCCTGGCGGGCCAGTTCGGCCGCACGGGCATTGACCACGCGCTCGCGCACGGCTGCGCGCACCTCGGCCAGCGGCAGCGTGCGTGCCGGCGTGTACTGGGTGATGCGGGCCGCTGCCAGCTGGCTGGGGCCGACTTCCACGGCTTCGCTGTTGCGCTTGTTCGAGACTGTCTCCGTGCTGAAGACGGCCTCCAGGAATTTGGCATTGGCCAGCACACCCTTGGCGCCCGGCGCCGGCTGGCGCAGGACCTTGCTGGCACTCTGGACCTCTAGCTTGAGCTTGTCTGCCACCGGCTTCAGGCTGTCGGATTGCTCGTAGACGCCATTGGCAAACGCCTCGGCCGCTTCGGCGTACTTGGTCCGCGCCTGCTGGTTCTTCAAGTCGGCCTCCAGGCTGGCGCGCAGCTCGGCAAAGCTTTTCTGCTTCGGTGCCTTGATGTCGGTCAGCTTGATGATGTGATAGCCGAAATCGGACTCCACGACGCCGCTGATCTCGCCCTTCTTCAAGGCAAACGCCGCATCTTCGAACGGCTTGACCATGGCACCGCGGGCAAAGAAATCGAGGTCGCCGCCTTGAGAGGCCGAGCCCGTGTCCTGCGAGTGCTTGCGCGCCACGTCAGCAAACCGCTCGGGCGCCTGACGCACTTGCGCCAGCAGTTCCTCGGCGCGTGTCTTGGCCTTCTGGCGCTCGGCGTCGGAACCGTCCTTGGCGGCGGCAATCAGGATGTGGCTGGCGCGACGTTCTTCAATGCCGCTCAGACGCGCTACGTTCTGTTCGTAGTAGCTCTTGAGGTCCTGCTCATTCAGGCTGATCGACTTCATGACGGCATCGAGATCCAGCACGAGGTACTCGATATTGGCCTGCTCGGGCGCCTGGAACAGCGCCTGATTGGCCTGGTAGAAGGCCTCCAGGTCGGCGTCGGTCGGATTGGCCTTGGCGGCAAAGTCAGCCGTGTTGAAGCGCGCCAGCTGAATTTCGCGTCGTTCGTAGAAGGCATTGAGGGCCAGATCGGCCATGGCAGGCGCGGCAAAACCGGTCTGCAACACGCCGGCCTCGACCTGCCGCAGAGAAAGATCATTGCGCAGGCGGGCCTCGAACATCTCGGGCGTCATGCCCTGGCTGCCCACCAGCTGGCGGTAACGCTCCATGTCCAGCGTGCCATCAGCGCGGCGCAGCGCGGCAATCGCCGGCGTTTCCTGCAAGGCCCGGGCCAGACGCAAATCGCTGGTCACCAGATGAGAGGATTCCGCTGCCTGGGCCAGCACACGTTCGCGCACCAGACGCTCCAGCGTGGCGTAGCGCGCCTGGGGAGAGTCCAGCAGCTTGGCATCCAGCGTGGGCATGGAAGCGCGCAGACGCTCCACTTCCATCTTGTGCGCGGCATCCCACTCGCCCTGGTTGATGTCGTGCCCGCCGACACGGGCCACGGTCTGACCTTGTTCGCGGAAACGGTTGTAGCCGTCAATGCCGAACAGCACGAACGAGGGAATGATCAGCAGGAACAGCAGTCCCATCATGATCTTCGTGTGCTTGCGGACGTAATCAAACATGCGAGAACTCTCCAACTTAGGTCCGTTCACACTGGTGAAAATAGTGCGAACAGACCCTTGACAACAAAAAAGGCGAACACTGAGTTCGCCTTTGCTTGGGTGGTGGGTGCTGACGGGGTCGAACCGCCGACCTACGCCTTGTAAGGGCGCCGCTCTACCAACTGAGCTAAGCACCCCACCTTAACAGGATCAGTTCAGGGCGTCTTTCAGCGCTTTGCCCGGACGGAACTTCGGCACCTTGGCGGCCTTGATTTTAATCGCAGCGCCGGTACGCGGGTTGCGGCCGGTGCGGGCAGCACGTTTACCAACGGCAAAAGTACCGAAACCCACGAGGGAAACGGTGCCACCTTTTTTCAGCGTGGTCTTGACGGCGCCGATGGTGGACTCGAGTGCACGGGTGGCAGCTGCCTTGGAGATGTCGGCATGCTTGGCAATGTGCTCAATCAGTTCGGTTTTATTCACAAAGAACCCCTTCTTGGAAACTGCGTTAATCAAATTGTCTCGTTTGTAACTCCTCGCACCCGCTTTGAAGCGTAGTGCCGGAGGAGTCGGCCATGCAGCGAGTACTGCTGTATCTGATTAAAGCCACCTATGTTTTCCGTGTCAACACGGCATGCGGCTTTACAACAGCACGGGGGCGAATTCTAGACGGTTTTCCCTCAGGACTTCCGGAGAAAAGTGACGGATACAAATATTTTCAAAACACGGGGAAATCAGGACTGGCAGCGCCAGCGGAAATGGGTTAAAGCGCCGGCGCAACCGCTCGCCCCACATCGACCGTGCCCGCCGCATTGCCAATGTCGCATGTTCGGGTGTACTCCTCATCTTCGATGAAGGCAATCCGTTTCCTGCGCATGACGCACCCTACGCCAAGTGATGGGCATCAGCGTGCCGTGCGCACCACCAGACTCACACCGACGGCCGTCAATGCAACACCGACGATGGTCGTCAAGGTGATTGGCTCGGCAAACAGCACCCAGGCCATCAGTGCCGTGGTCGGCGGCACCAGGTACAGCAGACTGGTCACGCTGGTGGCCGCGCCGCGCTGGATCAGCAGGTACAACAGCGAGCTGCCGCCCAGCGTCAGGCCCAGCACCGACCAGGCCATGGCCATGACCAGTTCCCAGTTGATGCCGGTCGCGCCGGCCTGCCAGCTCATCGATTCGGTCTCCAGCAGCACCAGCGGCAGCGTCACCAGCAAAGCTGCCAGCAGTTGCACCGCGTTGGCACTGCGCACATCGCACGGCGCGACAAAGCGTTTCTGGTAGAGCGTACCGATGGTGATGCTCAGCAGTGCAAAGACCGCCAGCGACAGATTGAGAACGCCAGCCTCGTCGCCCTGGCCGAACTTGCGCGACACCACCAGCACCAGGCCGGCGAAGCCGAGCAACAAGCCGCCCCATTGGCGCCCTGTAACGGAAGCACCGCGCGCCGACAGCCAGATTGCGGTCAGCACCGGTTGCAGGCCCACGATCAGGGCCACCAGACCCGAGCCCATGCCGGCCTTCACGGCCGCCCAGACGCCGCCCAGGTAACCGGCATGCATCAACATCCCGGTAACGGCCAGATGCCCCCATTGCGCCCGCGATTGCGGCCAGGCCACGCGTGCCAGCAGAATCCAGGGCAGAAAGCAGAGGATGGACAGGACATAGCGCCAGGCCAGAAATTTCATGGGCGGCGCATGCGGCATGCCGTAACGCGCCACGATGAAACCGGTGCTCCAGATCAGCACGAACACCAGCGGCATGGCCCGCAACAGGGCATCACCGTCGCTGCGGTCGCTCATCGATGCGGATTCACTTCACCCGCGCCCGGATCTCGGGCAGGGCTTTTTGCAGGTAATAGACCATGGACCAGACGGTGAGAACCGCCGCCAGCCAGATCAGGACATAACCCCACTGGCTTGTGTCGATGACGCCGAACAGCAGGCCGTCGAACAGCAGGAAGGGAATGGCCACCATCTGCACCGTGGTCTTGACCTTGCCCAGCATGTGCACGGCCACGCTGCGCGAGGCGCCGATCTGCGCCATCCATTCGCGCAGGGCCGAGATGGCGATCTCGCGGCCGATGATGATGAGCGCCACAAACACGTCGGCGCGGCCCAGATACACCAGCACCAGCAGGCTGGCACAGACCAGGAACTTGTCGGCCACCGGGTCGAGAAAGGCGCCGAAGGCCGAGGTCTGGTTGAGCTTGCGCGCCAGAAAGCCGTCGAGCCAGTCGGTCAGCGCGAACACCACGAACATCACGGTGGCGATCAGGTTGCGCGTGGCCGGGTCCAGCGGCAGGTAGAACACGCCCACGATCAGGGGAATCGCGACGATGCGCGTCCAGGTCATGAGGGTGGGGATGGTGAAAAACATGGCGTCATTGTGGCATGGCCAGACCGGCTTTCAGCGCAAGGCACGGTAGATCGCTTCGGCCAGTTCATGCGAGATGCCATCCACCGAAGCCAGATCGTCCACGCTGGCCGACGCCACGCCGCGCACGCCGCCAAAGCGCTGCAGCAATTTGGCGCGGCGTTTGGGACCGACGCCCGGAATCTCCTCGATCCGGCTGCCACCCACGCGCACCTTGGCGCGCGCCGCACGCATGCCGGTGATGGCAAAACGGTGGGCCTCGTCGCGGATCTGCGCCACCAGCATCAGTGCCGCCGAATCCTTGCCCAGGTAGACCTTGTCGCGACCGTCGGCAAACACCAGCTCTTCCAGCCCCACCTTGCGACCTTCGCCTTTTTCCACGCCGACAATCAGCGCCAGGTCCAGCCCGAGCTGCTCGAACACTTCGCGCGCCATCGCCACCTGCCCCTTGCCGCCATCGACCAGCACCAGATCCGGCAGGCGGTCGGTTCCCTCGGTGCCCATCTCGCCTTCGCCCGCCCCGCCCTCGCGCAGGGCCTGGGCCAGGCGGGCGTAACGACGCGTCAGCACCTGGCGCATGGCGGCGTAGTCGTCGCCCGGCGTGATGCCGTCGATCTTGTAGCGCCGGTACTCGCTGTTCTGCATCTTGTGGTGATGGAACACCACGCAGGAGGCCTGGGTTGCCTCGCCGGCCGTATGCGAAATGTCGAAGCACTCGATGCGCAGTTCGTCCAGCCGGTCCTGTGGCAGCGCCAACGCCTCGGCCAGTGCGCGGGTACGCGCCTGCTGCGAACCCTCTTCCGCCAGCAGGCGGGCCAGCTGCAGGGCGGCATTGGTCTGCGCCATCTCCAGCCAGATGCGGCGCTGCTCACGCGGCTGGTGGATGGCCCGGATCCTGACGCCGGTCTGCTGCGACAGCGCCTCGGTCAGGCGCTTGCTGACCGGCTCACTGGTCACCAGCGTTGGTACCGCCGGCACCTCCATGTAGTGCTGGGCAATGAAGGCTTCCAGCACCTGCACTTCCACCGGCGGCGGGGCAGCCGCGGCGGATTCAACGGTCGAGGATTCCTCGTCGTCATAGATGGCGGCAGCATCCTCCACATGCACCGGGAAGTAGGCACGGTCGCCCAGATGCCGGCCGCCGCGCACCATGGCCAGGTTGACGCAAGCACGCCCGCCCTGCACCTTGACCGCCAGGATGTCGACATCGCGGTCGTCGACGTTGTCCACCGCCTGCTGGTGCAGCACATTGGACAGCGCTGCGATCTGGTCGCGTAACTCGGCGGCCTGCTCGAACTCCAGCTGCTCGGAATGCCTGAGCATGCGCGTTTCCAGCAGTTCCAGCACTTGCTGGGTTTCGCCGCGTAAAAAAGCTTCCGCATGCGCCACGTCCAGCGCATAAGCCTCGTCCGACACCAGGCCGACGCACGGCCCGGAGCAACGCTTGATCTGGTACAGCAGGCAGGGCCGGGTGCGGTTGGCGAACACCGTGTCCTCGCAGGTGCGCAGGCGGAACACCTTCTGCAGCAGCAGGATGGCCTCCTTCACCGCCCAGGCGCTTGGGTAGGGGCCGAAGTAGTGGTGTTTCTTGTCGACCGCGCCACGGTAGTAGGCCACGCGCGGCCAGGCGACCGCGCTGGGTGCCGCCGCCTGGCGTGCGGCGGATTGAGCCGCCGTGATCTTCAGGTAGGGATAGCTCTTGTCGTCGCGGAACAGGATGTTGTAACGCGGGTTGAGCGTCTTGATCAGATTGTTTTCCAGCAGCAGCGCCTCGGCTTCCGAGCGCACCACCGTGGTGTCCATGCGCGCGATCTTGCCCACCATGTGGCCGATGCGCGTGCCGCCATGGTCCTTCTGGAAATAGCTGGAAACGCGTTTCTTGAGGTTACGCGCCTTGCCGACGTAGAGCACCGCACCTTCGGCGTCGAAATAACGGTAGACCCCTGGCAGCGACGGCAAGGCCGCGACCTGCGCCAGCAGTTCGTCGGAGTGCGCGGCGCCGGGAGGATGCGGTGCGCCGAAATCGGTTTCAGTGGCCATGGGTCCGTATTGTGGACAATCCCGGCATGGCTTCTCCCCTGCTCTGGGATATTTTCTGCAAGGTCATCGACAACTACGGCGACATCGGCGTGTGTTGGCGCCTGGCACGCCAGCTGGCCGGGCGCGGCCAGCAGGTGCGCCTGTGGGTGGACGACGCCAGCGCCCTGCACTGGATGGCGCCTGAAGGCTGTCCCGGTGTCGAGGTGCGCCCCTGGACGCAGCCGCTGGATCTGGCCGAACTGGCGCCGGGCGACGTGCTGGTGGAGGCCTTCGGCTGCGAGATTGCTCCTGAATTCATAGCTACATATTCAGAATGGGCAAGGGGCAGAGACGGAAATCATGCCTGGATCAACCTGGAATACCTGTCAGCCGAGTCCTATGTGGAGCACAACCACGGCCTGTCCTCGCCGGTCATGCACGGCCCCGGCACCGGCCTGACCAAGCATTTCTTCTATCCCGGTTTCACGCCACGCACTGGCGGCCTGCTGCGCGAGCCGGATCTGCTGCTGCTGCAGTCCGACTTCGACCGTGCCGTCTGGCTGCAGCAATGGGGCATCTTGCTCCCGCCAGAGACACGTCTGGTCAGCCTGTTCTGCTACGAGCCGCCGGCCCTGCCAGCCCTGCTGGCCGGGCTGGCCAGTGCCGGCCATCGAGTCCAACTGCTGGTGGCCGCCGGCCGTTCGAACGCCGCCGTGCGGACTGCCGTTGAGAGCAAAAATCAACTCCATCCCTTATGGAATGAGCGTCAGACGCTATCAATTTCATACCTGCCGCACATGACGCAGGATGATTTTGATCGCCTGTTGTGGGCCTGCGACCTGAATTTCGTGCGCGGGGAAGACTCGCTGGTACGCGCGCTGTGGGCGGCTCGGCCCTTCGTCTGGCACATCTACCCGCAGCACGACGATGCCCATCACACCAAGCTGGAAGCCTTTCTGGATGTGATGGAAGCCCCGGATTCGCTACGTCGCTTCCAACAGCGCTGGAACCAGGTCGACAGCCGGCCATTGCAGGCACCTGATCTGGCCGCCTGGGCCGAAACAGCCGTCCGGGCGCGTGAGCGTCTGCTGGCCCATACCGATTTGGTCAAACAACTGCTTGATTTTGTCGAGCGTATCCACATCTAGCTGCCAGGCACCCTGAAAAAAACGTTAAAATTCAGGGCTTTGCGGAACTCAGCCGGCTCAACTGGCTGGTTTCCCAGTACCTGCCGCACGAATACCGGTTATCTCGGGGAATGGAGCGGTCAACTCATTGGAAACACTATGAAAATCGCTCAGGAAATTCGTGCCGGCAACGTGATCATGCACGGCAAGGACCCGATGGTCGTGCTCAGGACCGAATACAGCCGTGGCGGCCGCAACTCGGCCACCGTGCGCATGAAGCTCAAGAGCCTGATCGCCAACTTCGGCACCGAAGTCGTGTTCAAGGCCGACGACAAGATGGACCAGGTCATTCTGGACAAGAAGGAGTGCACCTACTCCTACTTCGCCGACCCGATGTACGTCTGCATGGACTCCGAGTACAACCAGTACGAGGTCGAAGCCGAGAACATGGGCGACGCCCTGAACTACCTCGAAGACGGCATGCCGGTTGAAGTGGTGTTCTACGACGGCAAGGCCATCTCGGTCGAGCTGCCGACCAGCGTGGTGCGCGAAATCACCTGGACCGAACCCGCCGTCAAGGGCGACACCTCGGGCAAGGTGCTCAAGCCGGCCAAGATCGCCACCGGCTTTGAGATCGGTGTGCCGATTTTCGTGGCCCAGGGCGACAAGGTCGAAATCGACACCCGCACCGGCGAGTACCGCAAGCGCGTCTAAACAACGGCACTGCACCGCAAGCCAAAGGCTCCTTCGGGAGCCTTTTCCTTTTCCAGCACCCGCGATTCGGTGTAGGCTCTCTCCATGTCCATGCAAGAAACACTCCCCCAAGCCCCCTGCGCCTGCCCGGAACCGGGCACGGGCGGCCCGGCCCAGCTGGCGCTGCGCCGCGTCCGGATCGACACCTACCACGAGAACGTGGCCTATCTGCACCGCGACTGCGAGGTCTACCGCGCCGAAGGCTTCAAAGCGCTGTCAAAGGTGGAGATTCAAGCCAACGGTCGCAGTGTCCTGGCCACCCTCAATGTGGTCGATGACGAAGCCATCGTCGCCTGCGGCGAACTCGGTCTGTCCAAGGCCGCGTTCGAGCAGATGGGGGTGGAAAACGGCCACATGGCCACCGTGGCGCAGGCCGAGCCACCCGAGTCGATCGGTGCCCTGCACCGCAAGCTGGCCGGCGAGCGGCTGGAGCTGGACGACTTCCGCGCCATCGTGCGCGACGTCACCGAGCACCACTACTCCAAGATCGAGCTGACCGCCTTCGTCGTCGCCACCAACCGCGATGAACTTGACCGCGAAGAGGTCTACTTCCTGACCGAAGCGATGATCGAGGTCGGGCGCCAGTTGGACTGGCACGAAAAACCGGTGGCCGACAAGCACTGCATCGGCGGCATCCCGGGCAACCGCACCTCCATGCTGATCGTGCCCATCGTTGCCGCACACGGCATGCTGTGCCCCAAGACTTCCTCGCGCGCCATCACCTCACCGGCCGGCACGGCCGACACCATGGAGGTGCTGGCCAATGTCGAATTGCCATTCGAGCAACTGAAGGATCTCGTCCGGACGCACCGCGGTTGCCTGGCCTGGGGGGGGACCGCCAACCTGTCGCCGGCCGACGATGTGCTGATCTCGGTGGAGCGTCCGCTCTCGCTCGACTCGCCGGCGCAGATGGTGGCCTCCATCCTGTCGAAGAAGATCGCCGCCGGCTCCACCCACCTGGTGCTCGACATCCCGATCGGCCCCACCGCCAAGGTGCGCTCCATGCCCGAGGCACAGCGCCTGCGCCGATTGTTTGAATATGTGGCCAAGCGCATGAAGCTCTCGCTGGATGTGGTGATCACCGACGGCCGTCAGCCGGTGGGCTTCGGCATCGGCCCCATGCTGGAAGCGCGCGATGTCATGCGCGTGCTGGAGAACGACCCGCGCGCACCCAACGATCTGCGGCAAAAGGCGCTGCGCCTGGCCGGCCGGATGATCGAGTCCAGCCCCGATGTGCGCGGCGGCGACGGTTTCTCCATTGCGCGTGACATTCTCGACTCAGGCCGCGCGATCGCCAAGATGAACGACATCATCCAGGCCCAGGGCAGCAAGTTCTTTGATCACAACCACCCTGAGCTGGGCGCACTGACCTTCGAGATTCGGGCCCCGCAGGGCGGCGTGGTCTGCGGCATCGACAACCTGCAACTGGCGCGCATCGCCCGTTTTGCCGGCGCCCCCAAGGTGAAAAACGCCGGCGTCGATCTTTGTGCGAAGCTGGGCGATGAAGTCCAGGCCGGTGCCGTGCTCTACCGCGTGCACGCCAGCTTTCCCGCCGACCTCGAGTTCGCACGCCAGGCCTGCCAGAAATCCATCGGCTACAGCATCGGCCGGGCGGAGGATGTGCCGCGCGTGTTCGTGGAGTTCTGATGGCCAGCCCCGTCCTCCTGCACTTTGACGACGAACTGCCGAGCGCCCAGCGCCTTGCCGCACAAGCCGGCCTGACGCTGGGCCTGATCGAGCGCCACCGCTTTCCCGACGGCGAGCTCAAGCTGCGGCTGCCGGCCACCCTGCCCGAACGCGTGGTGCTGCTGCGCACGCTCGACCAACCGAACGAAAAACTGGTCGAGCTGCTTCTGGTGGTGCGCACCGCGCGCGAACTCGGGGCCCGCCACCTGACCCTCGTGGCACCCTACCTGGCCTACATGCGGCAGGACATTGCTTTCCAGCCCGGTGAAGCGGTCAGCCAGCGCATCATCGGCCACTTCCTGGCTGGCCTGTTTGATGCTGTCATCACGGTCGACCCGCACCTGCACCGCGTCGCCACGCTGGAGGAAGCCGTGCCGGCGCCCCAAGCCGTGGTGCTCAGCGGCGCGCCCCTGCTGGCCGACCTGGTGGCCGCCCAGCGCCCGCAAGCGCTGCTGGTGGGCCCGGATGAAGAATCGGCCCAGTGGATTGCGCAAGCCGCGGCCCGCCACGGCTTCGACCATGCGGTCTGCCGCAAGGTCCGGCATGGCGACCGTGCGGTGGCCATTGAACTGCCCGCCACTGACTTCAAGGGACGCGCCGTGGTGCTGCTTGATGACGTCGCCAGCAGCGGCCATACCCTGGCGCAGGCGGCACGTTTGCTGCTGGCCGCCGGCGCCGCCTCGATCGATGTCGCGGTGACGCACGCCCTGTTTGCCGGCGATGCATTGCAACTGCTGCATGAGGCCGGCATCGGCCATGTCTGGAGCACCGACTGCATTGCCCACCCAAGCAATGCCGTGAGCATGGCTCCGGCCATCGCGGCAGCGCTGGCAGCCCTGAACCCTTGACACAGCCTTATGCAGACCCCACGAGACCTCAATGAACGCACCCTGGCCGATGCCTGGGACGACCTCAAAGCCCATGCCGACGCCGGCCTGCCGCTGCAGGGTGATGCCTACCGCCTGGCCTTTGCCGACCCCGAATTCCTGCTGCGGCGCGAGACGCGCGGCATCCGCTTCCAGCTGGAGATGCTCAAGCCCGACCTCGACCAGCAGGCGCAAGGCGTGGCCAACACCATCGTGGTGTTCGGCAGTGCCCGCTTTGTCTCGCCGGAGGCGGCCCAGGAACAGCTGGCGCAGGCACGTGCCAGTGGCAACACGCAGGCCCTGGCGCGCGCCGAGCGCGACGTGCGCAACGCCGGCCACTACGAGCAGGCGCGGCGCTTTGGCCGCTTGGTCGCGGAGCACAGCCGACGCCTGCCGGAGCACGAGCGTCTGTACATCTGCACCGGCGGCGGCCCCGGCGTCATGGAGGCTGCCAACCGTGGCGCGCATGAAGCAGGCGCCCTCAACGTGGGTCTGAACATCGCTCTGCCACACGAGCAGACCCACAACCCCTACATCTCGCCCAGCCTGTGCTTCAAGTTCCACTACTTCGCGCTGCGCAAGATGCACTTCATGATGCGCGCCAAGGCGCTAGTGGCCTTCCCCGGCGGCTTCGGCACGCTCGACGAGCTGTTCGAAATCCTGACATTGGTGCAGACCGGCAAGTCCGAGCAGGTGCCGGTGGTGCTCTACGGCAGCAGCTTCTGGAAGCGTCTGATCAACTTTGACCTGCTGGTCGAAGAAGGCGTGATCGCCGCCGCCGATCTGGAGCTGTTCAGCTTCGTCGACACGCCGGAGGCGGCGTGGGGGGCCATCCAGTCGTTTTACCGTCTTGAGAACGGGACGCCGGGCTGACGCATTGCCCTCCGGCTGGGGCTGCGGCACCGTCGCTACACGACGGAGTGGTGCGGCGGCCGCAATGCCCAGGCAATCCGGCTGCCGAACCCGACCACGGCCCCCACGGTCCAGAACACCACCGAGACGCCCACCACGGCACCAATGCTGCCAAACAGCATGGGCATCAGCACACTGGAGCCGTTGAGCGACATCAGGCGCAGGCCCAGCGCCTCGCCGTGGCGGTCGGCTGGCGTGATCTGGTGCAAGGTGCTCATGATCATGGGCTGCACCGACCCCAGCACCAGTCCCAGCAGCACCGAACACACGCCCATGCTCACCGCGGTGGGCATGAAGGGGTAGAGACCGAACAGCACGGCGGTCAACAGCATCGCGCCGGTGATGACCACCCACTCGCGCAGATGCGCTGCCAGCCAGGGCATGGCCAGGCGCACCAGCGTGGCCGCGACCGCAAAGCTGCCCAGCAACATGCCGATGACCGAAGCGCTGTAGCCGCGCTCATGACCGAGCAACGGCAGCACGAAGGTGTGCACGTCCCAGCATGAAGACAGAAACCAGTTCACCAGCAGCAGGCGGCGCATCATGGGCTCGCGCAGCAGGTCCCAGGCGCGGCGTGCCCCGGCACCTTCGGCCGCCGCAGTCGTTGGCAACTCGGGCGTGCGCCGCACCCACCACCAGGTGAGCAACGGCAGCAAGGCCATCAGCAGGAAGGCGGTGCGGTAGCCCGATAGGTCACCCGCCTGACCACCGAAAAAAGCGCCCGCATGGTCGATCAGCAAGCCGGCCGCCAACGGGCCGAGAAAGTTCGACGTCGCCGGACCGATCGAGAGCCAGCTGAACATCTGCTTGAGCTCGGTGGCATCGCGCGCAGCCCGCCCCACATGGCGCTGCAGGGCAATGGCGGTGGTCCCGGTGGCCCCACCAGTCAGCAAGGCCGCCAGGCACAGCATCGGAAAAACTGGAAACACGACGGCCAGCCCGGCCCCCAGCGTGGCTGCCAGCACACTCCAGCCGACCGGCGCCTTCAGGCCACGCCGGTCGGCGTAACGGCCGGCCGGCAAGGCCAGAAAGACCTGGGTCAGGGCAAACAGCGCCATCAGCACGCCGACCGCCAGCGCGCTGTAACCCAGCTTGAGCGCCAGCAACGGGGCGGCCAGGCGCAGGCCGGCCATGCAGGCGTGCAGGCAGATGTGGCCGCCGATCAGGCGGGCCAGCATGAAGCGCGGCGTGGCCCCGGTCCGCGGCATCGACCTCACCCCTCGTCGGCCTCTTTATCCGGCAGCAGCAGGGCTTGCGCCTGCGCGTCCGGCAGCGCTTCGACCTCGCGCAATGCACGGCCCATGGCACGGCTGCGCGTTTCGGCACTGTTCAGGGTGTTGAGCACGGTCTCGGTCTGCGACTTGACCTTGGCCAGCACGTCACCGAACTTGCCGAACTCGGTCTTGACGGCGCCCAGTACCTGCCAGACCTCGCTTGAGCGTTTTTCCAGCGCCAGCGTGCGAAAACCCATCTGCAGTGAACTGAGCATGGCCAGCAGCGTGGTCGGGCCGGCCAGCGTGATGCGGTGATCGCGCTGCAGCGACTCCATCAGACCGGGGCGGCGCAGCACCTCAGCGTACAGGCCTTCGGTCGGCAGGAACAGGATGGCAAAGTCAGTGGTGTACGGCGGCTCCACATATTTCTCGGCGATCGACTTGGCCTCCAGCCGGATGCGTGCCTCCAGTGCCTTGGCCGCAGCCTCGGCGGCCAGGGCATCGGCACGTTGCTGCGCATCCAGCAGGCGTTCGTAGTCTTCGTTCGGGAACTTGGCATCGATCGGCAGCCACAAGGGCTCGCCGTTGTCCGACTTGCCCGGCAGCTTGATGGCGAAATCCACCACGTTCTTGTTACCGGGACGGGTGGCCACCTGCGCCGCGTACTGGTCGGGCACGAACACCTGCTCCAGCAGGGCCGCCAGCTGCGCCTCGCCAAACATGCCGCGGGTCTTGACGTTGCTCAGCAGGTGCTTGAGATCACCGACGCCGGCCGCCAAAGTCTGCATTTCACCCAGGCCCTTGTGCACCTGCTCCAGCCGCTCGGCCACCTGCTTGAAGCTTTCGCCCAGGCGCGCATGCAGCGTGGTCTGCAGTTTCTCGTCCACGGTGGCGCGCATCTCGTCGAGCTTGGCAATATTGGTCTGCTGCAACTGCGCCAGTTGCGCTTCCAGCGTGGCGCGCACCTCGGACATGCGACGTGCGTTGGACTCGCTCAAATTCGAGAGTTGCAGCGTCAACGTGTCGGAGAGCGTCTTCTGCAGCAGTGCCAGTTGCTGACCAAAGGCGTCGATCTGCGTGTTCTGCGTGCGCGTGGCCTCGGCGGCTTGCTGCACCAGGCTTTGTTGAAAAGTGGCGAGGTTCTGCGTCAACTCCAGCCGGCCGCTGCGCGCCGACTCGGTGATCTCCTGGCGCAACTCGCGCTCCAGGCGCTCATTGCCGGCCTGCACTGCCGTCGTCAGGGCGGCCCGCGCCTGCTCGGTTGCCTGCAAGGCCGCGCCATCACGGCGCTGCGCCAGCAACCAGATCAGCAGCAACAGATTCAGGACGACCAGCGCCAGCACAGACCAAAGCACGATGTCATTCAAACCGGTTTCCTCCAAAACCATATTGTTGTGCAAAACCTGGCCATCCAGGCCCTGTGACGCACAGGATCATTTCCAACAACAACATTTGTACAAATATAATTACCCGCATGACGTCCACCAGCCATACAGCCCGGCCGGCGCGCCCGGTCCGTGCCAGGTCCGCAAGGAAGGCGGCACCCCACCCGCCCGCCGCGACAGTCGGGGCGATCGATCCTGCCGTTCAGGCCCTGCGGCGCTTTCGCGTCATCTTCACTTCGGTGCGCCATCATTTCCAGCAGGTCGAAAAGCTGACCGGCAGTGGTGCGGCCCAGTTACGTGCCCTGAGCATTCTGCGTGAACAACCCGGCATTCGCCTGAGTGAACTGGCGCAGACGATGGATGTGCACCAATCGACCGCCAGCAACCTGGTGAAGACGCTGATCGAGCGCGACTTGATCACCGCCACACGGGATGAGAGTGACCGTCGTGTGCTGCGCTTGCGTCTGCTACCTGCAGGCACAAAGATCCTACAGCGCCTGCGTACGCCCTACATCGGGGTGCTGCCCAAGGCCTTGAGCAGCCTGCCACCGCTGACGCTTCAGCGCCTCAATGACGACCTGGATACGCTGATCGCAGCCATGCAGATCGGCGACACGGCAGCCATGACGCCGCTGGCCGATCAACTCCACACACCGTCTCAGCACCTTCTTCGTGCGCAGGCAGCCGGTGCACTCAAGGAATGCCCATGACCGACTTGATGCAGTTCTGGCCCGAGTGGATTCAGCCGTCTGCCGGCCTGCCCTCCGTGCAATGGGCGCTGCTGCTGGCCCTGGCCGCCGCAGCCGGCCATATGCTGCAGCGCCGTCTCGGGTTACCCAAGGTATTGGGCTACTCGATCATCGGCGCCCTGGCCGGCTTCACCGGCTTCACCACCACGCGCTGGCCGCTGGATGGCATCGGCCTGTTCATGGTCGAGCTCGGCCTGGCTGTGCTGCTGTTCGAGGCCGGCGGCCGGCTCACGCTGCGCTGGTTCCGTCACAACCCGATGCTGCTGGTGCAGAGTCTGGCTGAATCCGCCTTCACCTATGTTGCGGTGTATGGGGCGCTGCAGCTGTTCGACACCGACCCTGCCCTGCTCGCGCCCTTGTCCCTGCTGGCCATGGCCACTTCTCCTGCCGTGCTCATGCGGGTGGCCGCCGACATCCGTGCCAGCGGGCCGGTCACCGACCGCGCCATCACCCTGGCCGCCCTCAACACGCTGTATGTACTGGCCTTGGGGGGAGTCATGGCACGCTTCCTGGGCAGCCCGGCCGCGTCCATCACGGAGGCCTTTGTGCCGATCGCACTGCTGTTGAGCATCTCCGTCCTGTTCGGCAGCATCCTTTCGCTGGCCTTGCGCGCAACGCTGCGCTTCATGAGCCCGACCAGCGAGAACACCTCAGTAACGTTGCTGGCGCTGGTGGTCATCTGCACCACCCTGGCCGCCAACTTCGGCGGCTCGGCACCGCTCACCGCCCTGCTGGCCGGTATCCTGCTCAAGTCCCTGCACCCGCGTCCCTGGTCATGGCCGCGCCAGTTCGGAACGGCCTCGTCCATCCTGACCATCCTGATGTTCGTGCTGGTCTCCATGGCGGCAGCCCAGGCTGACTGGAACCTGCTGGCGGTCAACGTCATCGCGACCATCGTGCTGGTACGGACCCTGGCCAAGACGGCCGGCATCGGCATCGGTGTCATCGGCAGCGGTGCCAGCTGGCGTCAGGCTTTCTGGACCGCCTGCGCCATGTGGCCGATGTCGGCCGTGGCCCTGCTGGTGGTGTCCCAGTTCGTGCAGTTTGCGCCAGCTCTGGGCACTCAAATTGCCGCAATAGCACTGCCGCTGATCCTCTTCATGGAGGTACTGGGCGCCCTCATGAGCACGGCTGCCCTCCAGCGCTGTGGTGAAGCCTCGCGCTCCTGGCCGGCGCAAGCCGCCAACCGGGGAGACACGCCATGACGCTCGAAGCCTTCCACCACTCCGCGGCACTCTCGCTCGGCGTTGAACTGGAGTTGCAGCTGGTCAATACCCACGACTACGACCTCGCCCCCTATGCCGACGACATGCTGCGTCTGATGGCCAAACGCAAGCTGCCCGGCAGCGTGGTGCCTGAAATGACGTCCAGCATGATCGAGATCTCGACGGGCGTCTGCCAGTCGTCCTCCGAAGTCCTGGGCCAGCTGGGCCAGATCCGCGATGCCCTGGTGCAATGCGCCGACAAGCTCAACATTGCCGTGGCCGGTGGCGGCACCCACCCCTTCCAGCAATGGCACGAACGGCGTATCTACGACAAGCCGCGCTTTCGCCAGCTGTCCGAGCTCTATGGCTACCTGTCCAAGCAGTTCACCATCTTCGGCCAGCACGTGCACGTGGGTTGCCCCGATGCCGACAGCGCGCTGCTGATGCTGCACCGCATGTCTCGCTACATCCCGCATTTCATTGCGCTGTCGGCCTCCTCACCCTTCGTGCAGGGCCATGACACGGCTTTCGATTCGGCACGGCTGAACTCGGTGTTCGCCTTCCCCCTGTCAGGGCGCGCGCCGTTCGTGCTGCGCTGGGCCGATTTCACGGCCTATTTCGACAAGATGACACGCACCGGCGTTGTCAAGAGCATGAAAGACTTCTACTGGGACATCCGGCCCAAGCCTGAATACGGCACGATCGAGATCCGGGTCTTCGATACTCCGCTGAGCGTGGAACGCGCCGCCGCCCTGGCCGGCTACGTCCAGGCACTGGCGGCCTGGTTTCTTCAAGACCAGCCCTTCCTGCCGGCCGAGGACGACTATCTGGTTTATACCTACAACCGCTTCCAGGCCTGCCGTTTCGGCCTTGACGCCGTCTACGTCGACCCGGCCAGTGGTGAGCACATGCCGCTGAAAGAGCACATCTTGAAGACCATGGAGCAGATCGACCGCCACGCCACCGCTCTGGGGTCCGGGGCCAGCCTGGACCTGTTGCGCCACAGTGCCGAGCGCGGCCACAACGATGCCCGCTGGCTGCGGGAGTGCCATGCCCGCGAGCACCTGCTGGCCGAGGTGACCCGCCAGGCCAGCGACCAGTTCCGCCGCTGAAGAATCAGACCTTGGGCAGCACCGACGGGTTGAGCGGCGTCAGTGCCTTGCTCTTGGTGAAGAACGCGATCAGGTTATCAGCCGCCAGATTCGCCATGGCGATGCGTGTCGGCACACTGGCACTGGCAATGTGAGGCGTCAGCACCACATTCGGCACGGTCAGCAGGTCCGGGTGAACCTTGGGCTCGCCCTCGAACACGTCCAGACCGGCGGCGGCAATGCGCTTGTCACGCAAGGCTGCGGCCAACGCCGCATCATCCACGATGCCGCCGCGCGCGATGTTGACCAGCGTGGCGGTCGGTTTCATCTGCGCCAGCTCAGCCGCACCGATGGCGTGGTGCGAGGCGGCCGAATACGGCAACACCAGCACCAGGTGGTCAGCGGTCTTCAGCAGCTCTTCCTTGCTGACGTAGCGCGCCTTGCACTCGGCCTCGGTGGCCGCATCCAGGCGCGAGCGGTTGTGGTAGATCACGTTCATGCCGAAGCCATGCGCGCCACGCTTGGCAATGCCCTGGCCGATGCGGCCCATGCCCAGAATGCCGAGCGTGGCGCCATGGATGTCGGAACCGGCAAACATGTCATAGCTCCACTTGGTCCACTGGCCGGCACGCAGGTAATGCTCGCTCTCGCTGATGCGGCGCGCGGTGGCCATCAGCAAGGCAAAGCCGAAATCGGCCGTGGTCTCGGTCAGCACGTCGGGCGTGTTGGTGCCCAGCACGCCACGCGCCGTCATGGCGTCGAGGTCGAAGTTGTTGTAACCCACCGCCATATTGGCGCAAATCTTCAGCTTCGGGCAGGCCGCCAGCACCTCGGCGTCGATGCGGTCGCTGCCGGTGGTGAAGGCACCGTCTTTGTCACGCAGGCGCTCGGTCAACTCGGCCTTGCTCCAGACCACGTCGGCCTGGTTGGACTCGAAGTCAAAGTGTTGTGCTAGGCGCTCAATGACTTCGGGATAAACAGCACGGGCGATCAAGATGCGGGGTTTGCTCATTTTTTGTCTCTCTCAACGGAACCAGATAAAAGTCATGACGATAAACAGGGGAACCAGAACAGCCCCCGACCACAGCATGTAGCCGAAGAAGCTGGGCATCTTCACGCCGCGGTCTTCTGCAATCGCCTTGACCATGAGATTGGGTGCATTACCGATGTAGGTGTTGGCGCCCATGAAAACGGCGCCGGCCGAGATAGCGGCCAGCGTTGGCGCCAGCGTGGTCATCAACACGGCGGGATCCCCGCCGGCCGTGTTGAAAAAGACCAAGTAGGTAGGCGCATTGTCGAGGAAGGAGCTCAATGCACCTGCCGCCCAGAAATACATGGCGGGATCAGGCGATCCGTCCGGTCGCGTTACAGCCGCCACCACGGCGGCAAAAGGACCGTTCACGCCAGCCTTGAGCATGGCGATCACCGGAATGATGGTCAGGAAGATGCCGGCAAACAGCTTGGCCACCTCCTGCATTGGCGCCCAGGAGAACTGGTTGTCGACGTGTACCGCCGTCGGCGTGATCTTGAGCGACACCCATGTCACGACAATCAGGCCGATATCGCGCACCAGCCCCGGCAGACCAACCTCCGTGCCGGCGACATCGAACACCAGACTGGACTTCCAGAAGCCGCTGAGCAGTACCAGGGCGACGATCGCACCGAGCAACCAGAAATTGGCAGCGCCATCGAAACCGATGCGCCGGTTGTCCGGCGTCGGATCCTGCGGCAGGATTTCCTCGCGTCGATGGTAGTACCACCAGTCCAGCAGATAGAACAATGCCAGAAGGCTACCAACCAGAAACAGGGTCTCCGGGAATATGTGACTTACCGTCCAGAAGAAGTCCACCCCCTTGAGAAAGCCCAGAAACAGCGGCGGATCGCCCAACGGCGTGAGCGAGCCGCCGGCATTCGAGACAATGAAAATGAAGAACACCACCACATGCGCCTTGTGCCTGCGGTTGTCATTGGCACGAATGAGCGGCCGAATCATCAGCATGGAGGCACCGGTCGTCCCCATGAAGCTCGCCAGCACGGCACCAATGGCCAGAATGGCGGTATTCAGCCCCGGGCTGCCGTGCAGATTGCCACGGATGTAGATGCCGCCCGCCACGGTGAACAGTGCTGTCAGCAGGATGATGAAAGGGATGTATTCCGCCAACAGGGCATGCACCAGATTGACGGCGGCGGCTCCCACGCCGAAAGTCAGGGCAAAAGGCACAAGAAAAACCAGCCCCCAGGCTGCCGCCACCTTGCCGAAATGATGGTGCCAGAACATGGGCGCCAACAAGGGCACCACAGCAATCGACAGCAGGATGCCGGCAAACGGGACGCCCCAGAGCACGCTCAATTGGGCACCATCGAGTTCAGCAGCGCCAGCGAGGCCTGGCCAGACGGCCAACAGCCCCAGGGCCAGGCCCCAACGAATAACTCTCATCTCTGTCTCCTTGTGTCAATCCAGCCAGTGCGTGAACTCGTCCACCGGCACCCGCGGTGTATGAAAGGTGTTCACGAGATCCGTGTCATCGGCGTAGCCAAGCGCCATGCCGCACACCAGCATCTCGTCCGGCCCGGCCCCGATATGCGGCAGGATGATTTTTGCAAAACCGTTCCAGGCGGCTTGCGGACAGGTGTGCAGACCGCAGCCGCGGGCTGCCAACATGATGTTCTCCAGGAACATGCCGTAATCGACCAGCGACCCGCGACCCATGACACGGTCGATCGTGAACATCAGCCCGACCGGCGCACCAAAGAACCTGTAGTTACGCTGGTGCTGGGCATGCATCTTGTCCTTGTCGCCCTTGCCAATGCCCAGCAGGCCATACAGGCCCCAGCCGTTTTCGCGCCGGCGGTCGATATACGGGCTGACCCATTGCTCCGGGTAGTAGTCGTATTCCTCGCGGTACTCGGCGGCCAGCGCCGGGTTGGCGCGCAGGGCATCGTGGGCGGCACAAACCTTGTCCACCAGCGTGTCACGGCTCCGGCCCTGCAGCACATAGACTTTCCAGGGCTGGGTGTTGGTGCCCGACGGCGCGCGGCTGGCCAGCTGCAGCAGCTCTTCGACGCGTTCACGCGCCACGGCTTGCGGCGTAAAAGCACGGATCGACATGCGCGAGTTGATCGCGTCAGCCACGGACATGGGAATCATGCAAGCGTCTCCAATACGGTTCTGAGTTTTTCCGGCAAGGCTACTGGCCGGCGCGTTTGCCGGTCAACATAAACATGAACGAAGTGGCCCTGTGCTGCCGCCAGCTCTTCGCCCTGGGCAAACAGGCCGACTTCATAGCGCACGCTGGAGTTGCCCAGACGGGCCACGCGGATGCCGGCCTCGACGGCCTGGGGAAACGCCAGCGAGGCGAAGTAGTTGCACTGGGTTTCGATCACCAGACCGATGGTCTGGCCCTGATGGATGTCCAGCGCGCCCTGCTCGATCAAATGGGCATTGACCGCCGTATCGAACCAGCTGTAATACACGACATTGTTGACATGGCCATAGACATCGTTGTCCATCCAGCGGGTGCTGATCAGGCGAAAGGCCTTGTAGGCGCTGCGTCTCTCGGGTCTCGGTTTTTCTGTTTGGGTATTCATGGCACGTCCGATTCTGCCAGCCCGCGGGCACTCAGACCCTGAGGGTTTGCCAGCGTCGCCAGTAGTCCAGCGCCACCCGGTAGGTGGTGAGTTGCACCTGCACCGTCTCCTCGATCTTCACGCCATAACCGCCAGCCATGGCAAAAGCGAGCGGAATGCGACGCTGCCAACACCAGTCGAACACCCGGCGGTCGCGCGCCTCCAGCCCATCATGACTGAGCTTGAGGCGGCCCAACCGGTCGCCCTCGAACGGGTCGGCACCGGCCAGGTAGATCACCAGACCCGGCTCGAAACGATGCTGCAACTCGTCGAGTGCAGCTTCCAGCGCCTGCAGATAGGGCTCGTCACCGCAACCGTCGGGCAGCGCCACATCCAGGTCGCTGCTTTCCTTGCGGAACGGGAAATTCTTTTCCCCATGCAACGACAGCGTGAAGACACTGTCATCCTGCTGAAAAATGTGCGCCGTGCCATTGCCCTGGTGCACATCGAGATCGATGATGGCTACCCGCAAGGGCTGGCGTTGCTGTCGCCCGCACTCGGCCTGCATCAGGCGTGCGGCCACAGCAGCATCATTGAAGACACAAAAACCGCCACCCTTGTCGGCATACGCATGGTGCGTGCCACCGGCCAGGTTGGCCGCCACGCCCTCGTGCAAGGCTACTCGTGCCGCCGCCACGGTTGCCCCGGCCGAACGCCGTGAGCGCTCCACCATGGCGGCGCTCCAGGGGAACCCGATCTCGAGCATGGCCTGCGGGCTGATCGTACCTTGCTCCAGCGACGCGAGATAGGCCGGACGATGGACCAGGGCCAGCTCACCATCACTGGCGCGCGGAGCCTCCTGCAGGACGACTTGTGGCAGTTCGTCAGCCAGGCGTTCGCTCAGCAGACTGTACTTGGCCATGGGAAAACGATGCCCTGCAGGTAGCGGCAGAACAAAATGGTCGGAGTAGAACGCCTTCATGTCCGAATTCTGACGCTGGCCTTCAAAACGGCTGATTTAGGGTTTTGCCCCTAATATGTTGCATCGCAACAAAAAATGCTTGCACTCCTGCTCACTCTCCCTATAATTCGCTCATGTTGCGGTGCAACATAAACTTTCAGCTCACCTTCAAGGAGATTCATATGCTGACCGTCGAACAAGTCATGGCCTCTCACAAAGCCAACATCGATACCCTGTTTGGTCTGACCAGCAAAGCCTTTGAAGGCGTCGAGAAGCTGGTTGAATTGAACATGACCGCCTCCCGTGCCGCCTTGGCCGATGCCACCAGCCAGGCCCAGTCGCTTCTGAGTGTCAAGGATGCCCAAGAACTGCTGGCTCTGCAATCTGCCCTGTTCCAGCCGTTGGCGGAAAAGACCGTGTCCTACAGCCGTCATCTGTATGACATCGCCTCCGGCACCAGCGCCGAGTTCGGCAAGGCCTTTGAAAGCCAGACCGTCGAGGCGCAGAAGAAATTCGTGGGTCTGGTCGACAATGCCGCCAAGAACGCACCGGCCGGTTCCGAAACCGCCGTAGCGGTGATGAAGAGCGCCGTCGCAGCCGCCAACAACGCGCTGGAATCGATTCAGAAATCAGTCAAGCAGGCAACGGAACTGGCCGAATCCAACTTCAATGCCGTGGCTGCCAATGCCGTAAGCGCCGGCAAGCCGGCTGCCCGCAAACGGTAACAAAGGGTAAACCCTCCATTTTTAGCTGAGATGACTTTACAGCAAGGGAAAACCCTGACATAATTCATCTCATCGGAAACGAATTCGTTTCCACCGGTTGTCTCCTCGGGTCCTTTCGACACCTTCGGGTTCAGGGATCCCTTCAAGGCCTCGTCTCTGACGGGGCCTTTTTTTGCTTTTTTATTACTTGCTGCGGCTCTCGATGGCCGCCTTCAGTTGAGGCAGCAGCTGTTGCATGGCCAGCCGCCCCGCCTGGATGGCACGCTTGCGGGCGTTGAAGTCGGCACTGGCCACCCCATTGAGGGCCGGGCGGACCACCACATCGGCATCGCGCAACTCCCAGTTGTTGATGCTGCGGCCCATGATGGTGAAGGTCTGCAGCAGGATCTGCAACGTATCGCCTGCCGGGTTGGCATCCGGCACATTGGAAATGTCGACCGCAATCACCAGTTCCGCCCCCATCTGGCGGGCATAGCGCACCGGCACAGGCGACACCAGGCCGCCATCCACGTATTCCCGTCCGGCAACTCGCACCGGCTGAAACACCGCTGGCACGGCACTGGAGGCCCTGACGGCGGTGGCCGTGTCGCCACGCTGGAACAACACACCCTGGCCGCTGTTGAGATCGGTGGCCACGATGCCCAGCGGAAGCGGCAGATTTTCGATCAGCCGACCGCCGACCTGCGCATGGACATAGCGCGCCAGGGCATCACCGCGCAATAGCCCGCGGCTGAAGATCGGCAGTGTCCAATCGGCAAAGGTCGCCTCCTCCATGCTCTCAGCCACCTGCTGCAATTGCGCCCCCGTCTTGCCGCTGGCATACAGGGCAGCAACCAGACTGCCGGCCGACGTCCCGGTGACCAACATCGGCCGGATGCCGGCCTCCTCCAGTACCTGGATCACCCCGACATG